>Ga0137307_101669_pt1 | contig 18325 bp, 17 predicted proteins | sample NAcewD2O_March_2_FD_97180 | JGI IMG/M metagenome (GOLD analysis project Ga0137307, IMG submission 97180) | Mouse cecal microbial communities from Vienna, Austria - N-Acetylglucosamine amended D2O_March | ecosystem: Host-associated > Mammals > Digestive system > Large intestine > Cecum | place... | reverse complement strand
AAGTTATAAAGGAGCGCCCAGAAAACTATGAGAGAACCAGTACAGGAGCTGATAGGTTTATACCAGAACAACATCTATGCGGCAGCCTTTAGCATATGCAAAAATGCACAGGATGCGGAGGATGTTGTCCAGGAAACCTTTATTCAGTATCACATGAGCAAAAATCAATTTGAAAGCCAGCAGCATATCCGTGCATGGCTGATTCGGGTGGCGATCAATAAAGCGAAAAATGTAAACCATACCTTCTGGAGAAAAAATAAAGTGCCTTTGGAAGAGTATATGGAAAACCTTGCATTTGAGACGCCGGAATCCCTAAATCTCTTTGAAACGGTGATGAAACTTCCGGAAAAGTACAGAACGGCCATTCATCTGTTTTATTATGAGGATTACGGGGTAAAAGAAATTGCCGGAATTTTAAGAATCAGCGAGAGCAATGTAAAAACTCGGCTGTCACGGGGGAGAAAGCTGCTGAAAGAATCATTACAGGAGGAATGGGACCATGACGAATAAAGAAAAATATAAAGAGGCGTTTTCGGTACTTCAGACCTCCCGGGACATTTCTTTGGAGGTAGAAAATATGGCAAATATGAAAAGAAAACACAAAATGAACCTTGCAATTGCAGCTTTTGCAGCATGTATTATCATCGGCGGCTCCGCCACTGCCTATGCGGCGGATATCGGGGGAATCCAGCAAATATTTTCCACATGGATAAAAGGCCAAAAAATAACTGTAAGCGTGAAAGATAACGCCGACGAAAATGGCTATACTTTTTCCTGCAACAATGAAGGGACAGAAGTTGTCTGGGGAGGGGGAGGCGTGGCCATTGATGAAAATGGAAATGAAGAAAAACTCTCTGCAAAGGACATTATGGATGAATACAGCGATACGCCCCAGGTAGACAGGGATAATGCCGGGCGTGTATGGCTTTATCTTAAGGATAAGTCAAAAGATATCACAGAATTGTTTGACGAAAAGGGTGTGTGCCGGGTAGCCATTCTAGATGGGGAAATTACCCACTATGTGAAAATCACAAGAGAAAATGACGGCTCCTATCCTTACGAATCCACTACAAATACGCCAGAGGAGGGCAAAGAATTGTATACACAGATAAATTAGTATAAAAAGTACCGGCCGGGAAAGTTTCCGGCTGGTATTTTTGTGTGGCACAAAACAATGAATTGACTTCTTTATACTGGGGAGTTATACTTAAATGAAATAAAGGGAGTTATGAGGGAGGGAAGAGATGGAAGAACATATCCGGATTTTGGAAGTCAATGACGGGGAAAAGAAATCAGCGTACACAAGAGAGGTTCTTTATAAACTGCCCCAGTGGTTTGGAAATAAGCAGTCCCTTGAGGAGTATGCAGAAGAGGTTAAGGAATATCCCTTTTATTCTGCAGTAGATGATACAGGTAAGTGCGTGGGATTTTTCTCCGTAAAAATACATTATCAGCATACCGGGGACATATTTGTGTGCGGAGTGCTTCCGGAGTATCAGCATACTGGTATAGGAAAAGCGCTTTATCGCACTTCGGAAGAGTACTTTATAAAAAGCGGCTGTAAATACGTGATAGTAAAAACACTAAGCGATATTGTTGATTCCGAACCATATGAAAGGACACGCAGATTCTATAGGAGCATTGGTTTTGACACACTTCTTACGCTGACAGAAATGTGGGATGAAAAGAATCCTTGCCTGATTATGTTCAAGGATATCCGATTGAGTAAAATGAATTGCAGAAAAGAACAATTACTTCTCTATGCAGTGACAGACAGAAGCTGGCTTAAGGGGGAAACCTTATATGAACAGATTGAAAAAGCCTTAAAGGGCGGGGTGACTTTTTTACAGCTTCGGGAGAAAACCCTTTCGGAGGAAGAATTTTTAAAAGAGGCCGCAGAGGTAAAAAAACTCTGCCAGTTATACCATGTGCCGTTCATTATCAATGACAATGTGGAAATTGCCCTGAAATCAGGGGCCGACGGCGTCCATATCGGACAGGGGGACATGGGGGTAAAAGAGGCAAGAAAGATTTTAGGGCCTGATAAGATTATCGGAGTTTCCGCAAGAACTGTGGAGCAGGCAAGAAAGGCCCAGGAGGAGGGGGCGGATTACCTTGGCAGCGGGGCAGTCTTTCAAACAGGGACAAAAGGGGATGCAAAGTCCCTGGACCATAAGGTATTAAAAGAAATCTGTGCCAGCGTGGAGATTCCTGTAGTCGCCATAGGGGGAATTACCAGGGAAAATATCAGGCAGTTAAAGGGATGCGGAATGGACGGGGCGGCAGTGGTGAGCGCCGTATTTGCCCAGAGGGATATTGAAGGGGCGGCAATGGAACTAAGAGAAATCCTGGAGGATATGATTACAAGTGGAGAATAGCTTCAGGGCTGTACTGATTGGGGAATCAAAAAGGGGAGCCTGGGCTCCCTCTTTTCTGTTACCTATGCAATTTCTCCGTTGTTTACAAGAAACGTCTTTGCCGGGGCAGTATTTAAATCCTGATAAGCTTTATAGCTGTCGGAAACCGGTTCCTCATTTTCTTCCTGATTTTCTTCATCAGAAATTACATTAAAAGAGAGAGTCACATTTTCATTGTCTTTCCCTGCAAGGGTGGCGATAACCTTCATGTAATCCTCATAAGAAAAAATATTCGTTAAAATTTCCTGGGCAAAATCATTTAAATCCTGATATGTAATGTCGGTATCCGTGGCAACTGTGGCCTGTCCTACCATATAGTGGGTTTCCTTGTCAGGAACCTCCACCCCTTCGGATAAGTACTGGGTAATTTTGGCAACGTAGTTCTGCGTCTCTGCAAAAGGGGGAATCCCGCCGTACTTGTCCACATTATTGCTGCCTGCGTTGTATGCGGCAAGGGCAAGGGACACGTCACCGTTGTATTTGTCCAGCATTTTTTTAATATATTTTGCCCCTCCCATAATATTCTGATAGGGGTCGTAGGAATCCGTCACCCCAAGGCTTCTGGCGGTGGCGGGCATTAACTGCATCAATCCCTGGGCGCCGCTGCGGCTGGTGGCGTTTGTCCGGAAACTGGACTCCTGCTTTGTCATAGCTTTTAACAGTTCTTCCGACACACCGTAGGTCTGGGAAGCTTCTGTGTAAATTTCATCTAAAGTCTTGCTTGTTTTTAAATAAGAAGAAAAATCAACATCGGACTGCTGGCTCACGGAATCGGAAGCAGTCAGTGCGGCCTGCAAAGCCTGAATGGCTGATACATTTGTCATTGCAAAAACTCCTTTTTTCATAATCGAATATATTATACTACATTTTACAGGTAAAAGAAAAGGGGAAAATTAAAAATTTTTATAGAATCGGAGAAGGGCTTATGGTAAAATAGCCCTGATGCAAATGTATCATACCGAAAATTTTGGAGAATGGCATATGAAAACCATAGACTTAAACATAAAAGAAAAAAAATTCCCTGGAGTGTACCTGCTTTACGGGGAGGAAGTGTATTTAAAAAGGCAGTATCGGGACAAACTTCTTGCGGCCTTAACCCTTCCGGGGGATACCATGAATTTTTCCGCCTACCAGGGGAAAGATATCAATCCGGGGGAACTGATTGACCTGGCGGAAACACTGCCTTTTTTTGCGGAAAAAAGGGTGATTCTTGTGGAGGATTCCGGATTTTTTAAAACCACCTGCGACGCCCTGGCGGAATATTTTCCCCAGGTAAATGAGACGACATGTTTTATCTTTGTGGAATCGGAGGTGGACAAGCGGGGAAGGACATACAAGGCCGTGAAAAAGTCCGGCTCTGCGGTGGAATTTATTCCTCAGACAGAAAGCGTCCTCACCAGGTGGGTGTTGGGCAGAATCAAGCGGGAAAATAAAAATATTACCCAGCCTGTGCTCTCCATGTTTTTTGAAAGGACAGGGTTCGACATGAGCAATATAGACAGGGAGCTGGAAAAACTTCTGTGCTACACTTTAAAGAAAGATGTGATTGAGGCGGAGGATGTAAAAGCTGTGGTGACGGAGAAAATCAGCAATAAGATTTTTGACATGGTGGATGCCATATCCGCCCACAACCAGAAAAAAGCCCTGGATTTGTATTATGACCTTTTAACTTTAAAGGAGGCCCCCATGCGGATATTGTTTTTGATTACCAGGCAGTTTCGGATTCTGGCGGAGGTAAAAGAGCTGACGGGAAAGGGATATCCCAGAAGTGAAATCGCAAAAAAGGTGGGAGTGCCGGAATTTGCCGTGGGAAAATATCAGAATCAGAATAGAAATTATACAAAAGACAAACTGATTCAGGTCCTAAAGGACGGGGCGGCGGCGGAGGAGGACGTAAAGACAGGGAAAATGAATGAAAAAATTGCAGTGGAGATTTTTATTGTAAAATACAGCAAAGCTTCCTGAGCAGGAGAGATGAAAGCAGGTTTGGGCAGCAAAAAAGCAGGTCATCTGACGGGAATGACCTGCTTTTACTTTAAGCCAGTGTGTTTACCAACTTGGTTAAACGGGAAACTTTTCTGGCAGCGTTGTTTTTGTGATATACGCCTTTACTTGCAGCTTTGCTGATGGCAGAGATTGCAGCAGTCAATGCAGCCTGTGCTTCCTCTTTATTCTTAGCCTCCACAGCAGCCTCAACTTTTTTCATAGCTGTTTTCACTGCAGATTTGATAGATTTGTTCCTTGCAGTCTTTGTCTGTGTTACTAAGATTCTTTTCTTAGCTGATTTAATGTTAGCCAATCCGGACACCTCCAATATGTGAGAATTTTACATTTGTTTTTCCTATTTGGTGCATTGAAGCCGGACACGGACGTCTCAATACACGCATACAAATGTTATTTTAGGATAATATTTCTAATATGTCAATACATATTTTGCCTGTTTTTACAAAAAACTATTTAGAATACAAATCAAAGGTGGTGCAAAAAATGTATCAGGTTCGTACGGACCTTGCATTAGAAGCAAGAGAAAAATTTGAAAGCGACAATGTGGAGATTAAAGGTGTGGAAGTCAAAAATGAAGAGGTTGACGGAAACATGAAAATTACAAAAGTGATAATCCGAACGGAGAACGGGGCGAAGGCCATGGGAAAGCCAAGAGGGAATTACATTACCTTGGAAGCTCCGGATATGGCGGATTCCGACGAGGATTACCACAGGGAGATATCCAGGCAGTTAGCGAGAATACTAAAGGAACTTTTACCCATTGAGGATAAGGAGCTGTCAGTTCTCATTGTGGGCCTTGGAAACCGGGAGGTGACGCCGGACGCCTTAGGCCCCAGGGTGGCGGACAATATGATGATAACCAGGCATATTATCCGAAAATTCGGAAAATACGCCTTCGGCCTTACCAGCAACCATCAAATCAGCAGTATTGTGCCCGGGGTGATGGCCCAGACAGGGATGGAAACCCTGGAAATTATAAAAGGGGTGTTAAAAGAGACAAAACCTGACTATATCATAGCGGTGGATGCTTTGGCAGCCAGGAGCACCAAGCGTTTAAACCGCACCATACAGATTACGGACACAGGGATTTCCCCGGGTTCCGGTGTGGGAAACCACAGACATGCCTTAAACAGCGAAAGTATGGGAATTCCTGTTATTGCCATTGGAATCCCCACAGTTGTGGACGCTGTTACCATTGTCAGCGACACTATGAGCAATCTTGTGACGGCAATGGAGGAGACCAGGCGGCTGGAGGATTTGGGCCATTCCATCAGCCAGTTAGAGGAGGCGGAGAAACATGAACTGATACGGGAACTTCTCTCCCCTAACTTAAATGCCATGTTTGTTACACCAAAGGACATTGACGAATCCATTAAACGGCTGAGCTTTACCATTTCAGAGGGAATTAATATGGCTTTTTTCCCCGCTTAAACAGTTTTAGTAATAAAGCCTTTGTCCTGCCATATATATATAAGTGGCAGGAGTGTGTAGAGTGAAAAATAAGTGGAAAAAAAGGCGTCAGTATCAGAAATATAAGACTTTTTTGACAGGGGGCATTGCCATAGTTTTATGCGTGTGCGTTCTTTCCGGAAATATGATAAGAAAAGATTCCCTGATGTATTCTGTGATAAGACAGGGCAGAAGCGAAGGGTATTTCCAGATGTTAAGGACGGTGGTTCCCTCTATATTTTATAAAAACAGTGAACAGACTTTGGAGCAGTTTCTCATGGAGCGGATTTTTGAAATGGTTCCAGGGTATCGTTATGTGACAGGGACAGAGGATTATGCCACTCAAACAGAGAGTGATATTTCCTACGAGACCATTATTGCCAGGGAGGCCAGGGACGAAAACTATGTGGACCAAAACACCGGGGAGGTGGTAACCTCAGGGGAAGTGCAAGGCGGGGATTCTGTGGGGCAGACATCCCTGAAAGAAGGGGACAATGTGCTCCCGGAAGACCGAAAGGAAAATCAGGAGATGAAACAGGAAGCCCCAGGGGAAGAGGAGCCTTCGGATACTCCCGGTGAGGCGGTACAGGTGGCCCAAAACAGCTCTGGGACGGATTTTATCCCAAACAATACCCCGGTGGCCACATACCCAAAGGAAAAATTAAACGATTTTGACTATCTGCTCCAGAATTTTTATGTGGTGGACAGAACCACTACCATAAACAGCGGACAGTTAAACGCAGAAGAACTGTTGGGGAAAAGCATGAAGCTAAACCACGGGCCGGATGCTCCCCAGATTCTTATTTATCACACTCATTCCCAGGAAGGGTTTGCAGACTCCAACGGGGATGCCTCCACCTCCATTGTAGGGGTGGGAGAGTATTTAAACCAGCTTTTGGGGAGTTACGGGTTCCATGTCATACACCACACCGGGGAATATGACGTGGAGACCAGGGACAATGCATATTCTAAGGCCGGGCCTGCGGTGGAGCAGATTTTAAGGGAAAATCCAAGTATAGAAATTGTAATAGATTTGCACCGGGACGGGGTTCCCGAGGGCACCCGCCTTGTGACGGAGCAGGGAGGCAAAGAGATGGCAAGCATTATGTTTTTTAACGGCCTAAGCCGCACCACCGCCAACGGTGACATCGGCTACCTGCCCAATCCCTACATACAGGATAACCTGGCCTTTTCTCTTCAGATGCAGCTAGCGGCAAAAGAATATTATCCGGGTTTTTCCAGGGCGATATACTTAAAAGGCTACCGGTATAATATGCATTACTGTCCCAAAACCCTTTTGGTGGAAGTGGGGGCCCAGACCAATACGGTGCAGGAGGCCATGAATGCCATGGAGCCCTTGGCGGATATCATTGCAAAAGTGATTTCACCTGGAGAGTGAAAGTTCCGTTTTTTAACAGGACCTTACAAGAAAATTTAGATCCACAAGTTGACAAATCCACCATAATATGCTAGTGTAATCTTTGTGGAATTTATTACACAGGTTATATTTTAGCAGGAGGAAAAAGTTATGCAGCAGGGAACTGTAAAATGGTTTAATGCAAAAAAAGGTTATGGATTTATTTCTGACGCAGAGGGAAATGACATTTTTGTTCATTTTTCTGCATTACAGATGGATGGATTCAAAGAATTGAAAGATGGGGAGTCTGTTGAATTCGAGGTAGTGGAAGGGGAAAAAGGTCCACAGGCAGCAAACGTGACACGTTTGGCTTAGAATCGTTGAAAAGAAACTCATTTCATAAATTTATAGAATTCGGAAATAATAACCAGAAAAGAGGGTGGATATCACCCTCTTTTGTAGTTGTGGATATATGGAGGAAAACAGGTTGAATTTAGAGAAATTAAAAGCATATGAACTGGTAGAGGAAAAAGACTTAAAGGATTTAAATTCCAAAGGGTATCTTTTCCGGCACAAAAAAAGCGGGGCGAGAATCAGCGCCATATCCAATGATGATGAAAACAAAGTGTTCTATATTGGGTTCCGCACACCTCCGGCAGACAGCACCGGGGTAGCCCACATTGTGGAGCATACGGTGCTCTGCGGCTCTGACAAATTTCCTGCAAAAGACCCTTTTGTGGAGCTGGTAAAGGGCTCATTAAACACTTTTTTAAATGCCATGACTTATCCGGACAAAACTGTGTACCCTGTGGCAAGCTGTAACGACAAGGATTTCCAGAATTTAATGGATGTGTATATGGATGCCGTGCTCCATCCCAATATTTACAAGAGGGAGGAGATTTTCAAGCAGGAGGGCTGGCATTACGAACTTGAAAGTAAAGACGCCCCAGTAACGATTAACGGGGTGGTTTACAATGAAATGAAGGGGGCATTTTCCTCACCGGAGGGAGTGCTGGAGCGGGAGATTTTAAATTCTCTCTATCCGGACACATCCTACGGCAATGAGTCCGGGGGAGACCCACAGTTTATTCCTGATTTAACTTATCAGGACTATCTAGATTTCCACAGCCGGTATTATCATCCCTGCAATTCCTACATCTATCTCTACGGAAATGTGGATATAGAGGAAAAACTTTTGTGGCTGGATAAGGAGTATCTATCCAAATATGACGAAATTTCCATAGACTTCACCATAAAGCGCCAGGAAGGATTTGACGCCCCGGCATACGTGTCAAAGCATTATCCCGTGGCAAGCAATGAGCCTTTGGAGGATAACACATACCTTTCCTACAATCTGTCTATCGGAACCTCCACGGACAGGAAACTGTACCAGGCATTTGAAATTTTAGATTATGCCCTGTTAAATGCCCCGGCGGCGCCCTTGAAAAAGGCATTGATTCTTGCCGGCATCGGCAAGGATATTATGGGCTCCTTTGACAACGGGGTATATCAACCCATGTTTTCCATCATTGCCAAAAACGCCAACCTGAAAGATAAAGACAGATTTCTGGAAATTATTCAGTCGGTGTTAAGAGAGCAGGCAGAGGGCGGTTTAAATAAGAAATCCCTTCTGGCAGGGATTAACAGTGCGGAATTCCGGTATCGGGAATCCGACTTTGGCTCTTACCCCAAGGGGCTGATTTACGGCCTGCAGATGTTTGACAGCTGGCTGTATGATGACAGTATCCCCTTTATGCACTTAGAGGCAGGGGAAATCTTTCAGTTTTTAAGAAAACAGGTGGAAACAGACTATTTTGAAAAATTAATCCAGGATTATATGATTGACAATACCCATGCCTCTGTGGTTGTCATTGAGCCGGAGCGGGGGTTAAACGCAAGGAACGAAGAAAAACTAACGGAAAAATTAAAATCTTATAAGGAAAGCTTAAGTGAGGATGAAATTGAAAAACTTATAAGAGATACCAAGCATTTAAAAGCATACCAGGAAGAGCCTTCCTCCAGGGAAGATATAGAGAAAATCCCCATGCTAAAGCGGGAGGATATGAAAAAGGAGGCCATGCCTTTTGTAAATGAGGAGAGGAACTGTGAAAACTTGCCGGTGCTTTACCACAATATTTTTTCTAACGGCATCCTTTATTTGAATTTCCTGTTTGATATCTGTTTTGTGTCCCAGGAAGATTTGCCCTACCTTGGAATTTTAAAGGCGGTTTTAGGCTATATGGATACAAAGCAGTACAGCTATGGAGATTTGGCGGATGAAATTAACTTAGAGACCGGGGGAATGTCAGCGTCCATCTCTGTATATCCCAGCATTGCAGATGACACATCCTACGAGGCCAAGTTTGAAGTGCGGACAAAAATGCTCAACGACAAGCTTCCCAAAGCCTTAGATCTTTTGGAAGAAATTTTGTGCCATACAAAAATTTCAGATGAGAAACGGCTTTTAGAAATATTGTCAGAAGTAAAATCAAGACTTAAAATGAGTCTTTCCTCTGCCGGAAATTCCGTTTCCGCTATCCGTGCCATGTCCTATTTTTCAGAGACTGCCCTCTATAACGACATGACCATGGGAATTGACTTTTACCGTGTGGTGGCAATGTATGAGGAACATTTCCAGGAGAAAAAGGAAGAGTTGGTTTCCAAATTAGAAGATCTTTCAAAGCGTATCTTTACCAGGGAGGGACTGCTTTTAAGCCTTACCTGTGATGAGGAGGGATATGGAAAACTTCCGGGATGCATAAAAAAATTAAAAGAAGCTTTGCCTTTGGGAGAAGGTGCGGAGAAAAAGGAGAAAGCACATCTTTCCTGCGAAAAGAAAAACGAAGGGTTTATGGATGCCTCCAAGGTACAGTATGTGTCCCGGGCAGGGGATTTTAAAAAGGCGGGATTTTCTTATACGGGGGCTCTTAAGATATTAAAAGTAATTTTAAGTTATGATTATCTCTGGAACAATATCAGGGTAAAAGGGGGAGCCTATGGATGCGGCAGCGGATTTGCCAGAAACGGCAACGTGTACTTTTCCTCCTACCGGGATCCCAATTTGAAAAATACCAATGAGGTATATGAAAAGATTCCCGAATATATCCGAAATTTCTCCGCAGACGAGCGGGATATGACAAAATATATCATCGGCACCATAAGCGGGATGGATACCCCTTTAAACCCAAATGCCAAGGGAGAGCGCTCCACCCTGGCCTATTTGTCCCATATTACCTTTGAGGATATCCAGACAGAGCGGGATCAGGTGATTTCGGCAAAAGAGGAAGACATTCGGAAACTTGCGGATTTGGTGGAGGCGGTTTTAGCCCAGGAGAATATCTGCGTCATTGGAAATGAGGAGAAGATAAAGGAAGAGCAGGAGTTGTTTTTGTCAACAAAAGATTTGTTTTAAAGAACAGGGAGTTTGTTTATGGAAGAAAATATGAAATCCGGATTTGTAACTATTATCGGCCGTCCCAATGTGGGAAAATCCACATTGATGAACCAGTTAATCGGGCAGAAAATTGCCATTACTTCCAAAAAGCCCCAGACTACAAGAAACAGGATCCAGACCGTATACACAGATAATTCACGGGGACAGATTGTGTTTTTGGATACGCCGGGCATCCACCAGGCAAAAAATAAGCTGGGGGAATATATGGTGCATGTGGCGGAAAACAGTCTGAGGGATGTGGATGTGATTTTATGGCTGGTAGAGCCCTCCAATTATGTGGGGGCCGGAGAGCAGCATATTGTAAAACAGCTAGAAAAAGCAAAACTTCCAGTAATTCTTATTATCAACAAAATTGATACGGTGGAGCGGGAAAAGATTCTTGAGTACATTGACACTTACCGGAAAATCTACGACTTTGACGAGATTATTCCGGTATCTGCCCTCAGGGGAACCAATCTTTCCGATGTCATTGACAGTATTTACAAATATCTTCCCTACGGGCCCATGTTTTATGATGAAGACACGGTGACAGACCAGCCCAAACGCCAGATTGTGGCGGAAATTATTCGGGAAAAGTCCCTCCACGCCTTAGAGGAGGAGGTGCCCCACGGCATTGCCGTTGTCATTGAGTCTATGAAGGACAGAAAAAAAGGAAATATGACGGATATCGAGGCTACCATTGTGTGTGAGCGGGAATCCCACAAGGGAATCATCATCGGAAAAGGCGGGGCGATGCTGAAAAAAATCGGCAGCAACGCCCGGTTTGAGATAGAGCGGCTTTTAGAGCGTAAAGTGAACTTAAAGCTCTGGGTGAAAGTGAAAAAAGACTGGCGTGACAGCGATTCCCTTATGAAAAACTTTGGTTACCGCAAAGAGGATGTGTGAATTTGCCGGATAATATATGGGGATAAAATCTGGCAAAATTTATCTGGTATGAATCTGCCCGGGAAGGAAACCCTAAGTATGTAAACTATAAGGGATAAAGGATGTGGCAGAGATGGAAGATGCATGGAAAAATTTTGAGACAAGCGGAAAAGTTACAGATTATCTTTTTTACCGGAATACTGTAAAGGAGTCAGGGACAAAAGGGTTTTCCGGTGAGGAGGAAACCGAAAAAAGGATGGATAGGTATGGGGCAGAATATCGTTTTGACGGGGATGATTTTAAATGTAATGCCCATTGGGGAGTATGACAGACGGATTACCATATTGACAAAAGAAAGAGGGAAGATTACAGCCTTTGCCAGGGGGGCCAGGCGGCCCACAAGCCAGCTTTTAGCTGCAACCAGCCCTTTTTCCTTTGGGGAGTTTGAATTTTTTGAAGGGCGCAGTACATACAATCTTATGCGGGCCAGCATACAAAACTATTTCAGGGACTTGTCCTTAGAGCCTGCCGCAGCGTGCTACGGCTTTTATTTTCTGGAAATCGCAGATTATTACGCCCAGGAGAACAACGACGAAAAAGAATTGTTAAAGTTATTGTACCAGACCATGCGGGCCTTAGAGAGCAGCGCATTAGACAACCGTCTGGTACAGCGGATATTTGAACTAAAGGCACTTCAGATTGAGGGGGAAGTGCCCAATTTTTTTTCCTGCCAATCCTGTGGGAAAAAAGAAAACCTGATTTATTTTTCCGCTAAACGCCAGGGAATGGTCTGCAGTGCCTGCCGTCAAAAGGCTGAGGAACTCCCTGTGGGCGAGTCTGCCCTATATACCATGCAGTATATCCTGTCTGTAGAAATCGGAAAACTCTATACTTTTGCGGTGTCGGAAGAAGTGCTCCATACCCTGGAAATGTTGTTAAGCCGCTATTTTTCAATATATATTTCCCATAAGTTTAAGTCCTTAGATATTTTAAAGACAATTCAGGGTTAGCTTTGGGACTTTACATATCTGGAAAATAATTGTATAATAAATGCCATTAGCGACAAGAAAGCAGAAAGCCAAGGAGGCAGAGTATGAAAAGATATTTATGTATGGGATTGGTGTTTCTTCTTGCAGTTTCTTTGTTTGCAGGGTGCGGCGGCAGGCTGAATGTGGACCGGAGCACTGTCTATGTGCAGAAAAAGGGAACGGTACTTAGCGCAGATGTGATACAGTTTGACAAAGCACATTATGATGAAACGGAACTAGAAGAAGGAATAAAAAGCCAGGTGGAGGAATATTGCAGCGAGGCGGGAGATAAGGTATCCATGGAGTCTTTTGCCGTGAAAGACGGAGTGGCAAAACTGAATTTGAAATTTGATACTTTTGAGGATTACCAGAATTTTATCCAGATTGAACTTTACAGCGGGAACATAGTAAAGGCAAGGGCCGAAGGGTATGATTTTGACGCAGAGTTTTTCTCCGTTTCCGACGGGGAAAAGAAAAGCGTTTCCACAGAGGAAGTCCTAGAGGCAGACGATAATAAAGTTGTGATTATCAAGGCAAATGTGGATGTGAAAGTGGACGGGACAATTCTTTATGTTTCCGGGGAAAACACTTCGGTAAAAGGCAAGGACACTGCGTCTATTGCCGGTGACGAGGAGCGCAGTGAGGAAGCGGATGTAACGTATATTATATACAAGTAGACAGGGAGGATTTTATGGAAAAATCAATGGAGAAAATTGTGGCCTTGGCAAAGGCAAGAGGATTTGTGTATCCGGGTTCAGAGATATACGGCGGGCTGGCCAATACCTGGGATTACGGGAATTTAGGGGTGGAGCTTAAAAATAACGTAAAGCGGGCCTGGTGGCAGAAATTTATCCAGGAAAACCCTTACAATGTAGGGGTGGACTGTGCGATTTTAATGAATCCCCAGACATGGGTGGCCTCCGGTCACCTGGGAGGTTTTTCCGACCCCTTAATGGACTGTAAGGAGTGCCATGAGCGTTTCCGTGCAGACAAACTGATTGAGGATTTTGCAGAGGAAAATAAAATAGAGTTAAGCGGCACTGTGGACGGCTGGTCCCAGGAAGATATGGTGAAATTTATTGAAGAACATAAGATTCCCTGCCCAACCTGCGGGAAACATAATTTTACGGATATTCGTCAGTTTAACCTGATGTTTAAAACATTCCAGGGGGTGACGGAGGATGCAAAAAATACGGTTTACCTTCGACCGGAGACAGCCCAGGGTATTTTCGTAAACTTTAAAAATGTCCAGAGGACTTCCAGGAAAAAGATTCCCTTTGGCATCGGCCAGATTGGAAAATCTTTCCGAAACGAGATTACCCCGGGGAACTTTACTTTCCGGACTAGGGAATTTGAGCAGATGGAGCTGGAGTTTTTCTGTGAGCCGGGTACGGACCTGGAGTGGTTTCAGTACTGGAGAGGATTCTGCCGAGACTGGCTTCTTAACCTTGGCATGAAAGAGGAGGAGATGCGCCTTAGGGATCATTCTCCCGAGGAATTATGTTTTTATTCCAAAGGCACCACGGATATTGAATTTTTATTCCCCTTTGGCTGGGGAGAACTGTGGGGCATTGCAGACCGCACCGATTATGATTTAAACCAGCACCAGGAGACTTCCGGCCAGGACATGAGTTATTTTGACGACGAGAAAAAGGAAAAATACATCCCCTATGTGATTGAGCCTTCATTGGGAGCAGACAGGGTTGTCTTGGCATTCTTATGCTCCGCCTATGACGAGGAGAATATAGGCACGGAGGAAAAACCGGATATGAGGACGGTTCTTCACTTCCACCCGGCTTTGGCCCCGGTAAAAATCGGCGTGCTCCCCCTGTCAAAGAAACTAAGCGAGGGAGCTCAAAAAGTATTTGCAAAGCTCTCTAAAAAATACAACTGTGAATTTGACGACAGGGGAAATATTGGAAAGCGTTACAGAAGGCAGGATGAGATTGGTACGCCGTTTTGCGTGACATATGATTTTGACTCTGAGGAAGATATGGCCGTTACGGTGAGAGACCGTGACACCATGGAGCAGGAGCGCATAAAAATTGAGGAACTGGACGCTTACTTTGCAGAGAAATTTGAGTGGTAGAAGTTCAACTGTAAGAAAAATGGATCACCGGACGGATAAAGTTTACGATATGCGGCTGGAGGTCCATTTTGTACAATATTTTGGAAATAAAACAAAAAATTGGTTGATTTCAGGGAAAATTGTGGTAAGATAATTATGTGCGTTTATTACGCTGCAGGAAATGAAATGCCGCGGAAAATCCGCTGGTCATAAGTATTAAATTTAGGAGGAATAGAAATGGCAAACAAATGGGTCTACCTCTTCAGTGAGGGAAATGCAAACATGCGTGAACTTCTGGGAGGAAAAGGAGCAAACTTAGCAGAGATGACAAGTTTAGGTCTTCCGGTGCCTCAGGGCTTTACAATCACAACAGAAGCCTGCACCCAGTACTATGAGGACGGCAGGGAGATTAACGCTGAGATTCAGGGACAGATTAACGAGTATATTGTAAAAATGGAGGAGATTACCGGAAAGAAATTTGGTGACAAAGAGAATCCATTATTAGTATCTGTCCGTTCCGGAGCAAGGGCTTCCATGCCTGGTATGATGGATACCATCTTAAACCTGGGTCTTAATGAGACCGTTGTAAACGTAATTGCGGACAAATCCGGCAATCCCCGTTGGGCTTGGGACTGCTACAGAAGATTTATTCAGATGTACTCTGACGTAGTTATGGAAGTAGGTAAGAAATATTTTGAGGAATTAATCGATAAAATGAAAGCGGCAAAAGGCGTAACCTATGACGTTGACCTTACCGCTGACGATTTGAAAGAGCTTGCATCCCAGTTCAAGGCTGAATACAAGGCAAAAATCGGACAGGACTTCCCGGATGACCCCAAGGAGCAGTTAATGGGAGCAATCAAAGCCGTATTCCGTTCCTGGGACAACCCACGTGCCAATGTTTACCGTCGTGACAACGATATTCCTTATTCCTGGGGAACTGCTGTAAACGTACAGTCTATGGCATTTGGAAATATGGGAGACGACTGCGGAACAGGTGTTGCGTTTACCCGTGACCCGGCTACAGGTGAGAAAAAACTTATGGGCGAGTTCCTTGTAAATGCTCAGGGTGAGGACGTGGTTGCCGGAGTTCGTACACCAATGCCCATCGCAAAAATGGAGCAGGAGTTCCCGGAAGCTTACAAACAGTTTACCAATGTATGCCAGACTCTGGAGAAACATTACAGAGATATGCAGGATATGGAGTTTACTGTTGAGAATAAAAAACTTTACATGTTACAGACACGTAACGGTAAGAGAACAGCACAGGCAGCATTAAAGATTGCCTGCGATTTAGTGGACGAGGGCATGAGAACAGAGGAAGAGGCTGTTGCCATGATTGATCCCCGTAACTTAGATACATTACTTCATCCCCAGTTTGACACTGCAGCACTTAAGGCTGCAACACCTGTAGGAAAAGGTCTTGGAGCATCTCCGGGAGCTGCCTGCGGTAAAATCGTGTTCTCCGCAGAGGACGCTGAAAGCTGGGCATCAAAGGGAGAGAAAGTCGTACTGGTACGTCTTGAGACTTCACCGGAAGATATCACAGGTATGAAAGTATCCCAGGGTATCTTAACAGTCCGCGGCGGTATGACAAGCCATGCAGCCGTAGTTGCCCGTGGTATGGGAACCTGCTGTGTATCCGGATGCGGCGACATTGCTATGGATGAAGAGAATAAGAAGTTTACTTTAGCAGGAAAAGAGTATCATGAAGGAGATCCAATCTCCATTGACGGTACTACAGGTAACATCTATGACGGTCTGATTCCTACCGTAGATGCAACCATCGCAGGTGAGTTCGGAAGAATTATGGCATGGGCTGACAAATATAGAACTCTGAAAGTCCGCACCAATGCAGATACTCCTGCAGACGCTAAGAAAGCAAGAGAGCTTGGGGCAGAGGGAATCGGCCTTTGCCGTACAGAGCATATGTTCTTCGAGGAAGACAGAATTGCTGCATTCCGTGAGATGATCTGCTCTGATACTGTAGAGGAGAGAGAAGCAGCCCTTGAGAAAATCCTTCCTTACCAGCAGGGAGATTTCAAGGCATTATACGAAGCTTTGGAGGGAAATCCTGTTACCATCCGTTTCTTAGATCCGCCTCTTCATGAGTTTGTACCTACAGAGGAAGCTGATATTGAGAAACTTGCACAGTCCCAGGGCAAATCCGTTGAGGATATCAAGACATTAATTGCATCTCTTCATGAGTTTAACCCCATGATGGGACACAGAGGATGCCGTCTTGCAGTTACCTATCCGGAAATTGCAAAGATGCAGACAAAAGCTGTGATCCGCGCTGCAATCGAAGTGCAGAAAGCACATTCCGACTGGAATGTAAAACCTGAGATTATGATTCCTCTTGTTGGAGACATCAAAGAGCTGAAATATGTGAAGAAAGTGGTTGTTGAGACAGCAGATGCTGAAATCGCAGCAGCAGGAGTAAAATTAGAGTATGAAGTAGGTACTATGATTGAGATCCCCCGTGCAGCCCTTACAGCAGACGAAATTGCAAAAGAAGCTGACTTCTTCTGCTTCGGAACAAATGATTTGACACAGATGACATTCGGTTTCTCCCGTGATGATGCAGGCAAGTTCTTAGATGCTTACTATGACGCTAAGATTTTCGAGAACGATCCCTTTGCAAAACTTGACCAGACTGGCGTAGGTAAACTTATGGAGACAGCCATCAAGTTAGGAAAGCCGGTAAATCCCAACCTTCACATTGGTATCTGCGGCGAGCACGGCGGAGATCCGTCTTCCGTAGAGTTCTGTCATAAGATTGGTTTGAATTATGTATCCTGCTCACCGTTCAGGGTGCCGATTGCAAGATTGGCAGCAGCACAGGCGGCTATTAACAACAAGAGGAATTAGACAACCACATATTTACTTCTGTACCTTAACGGTGTCGAGAGAGGATGTAAGAGCATTTATGGCTGAACGTCCAGAGTACACAAAGGCTAACAGATTTAAGGATATTGTGGTAAAAGTCTATATATAAGTTCTGCAAGGGAAAGCAAAATGCTTTCCCTTGTTTGATGTTTGGGAATAGACCCTATTTCGGGGTTTGTTCCCTTTTTTATTCAATATCTTTAATGAAGGAGGTTCATGTATGAACAACACAGCGTTAAGAGCAGGGGCGCAGAGCGCCAACAACACACACATGGTTTTTGCAGACGAGGAACATGAGAAATTTTATTATGAAAAATTGAAACAGGCAAGGTATCAGGACTGTTATCACAAGGCTTTGATTTATATTCTTGGCATTTCAGAGGACACAAGAAATCATTTCAGCCAGATTTATGATATTAAGTCAGGGTACATCAAGCCGGAATGCCTGCATCAAGGATGGCAGACAAGCGGCAGTGTCCGGGTGGTAAGGCTTGCCTTTAACCTTTATACGGACGGAACGCCAAGCGTTGATGATTATGAGAGCAGGGACGAGCAGATAAGCGAGTGCAGGGAGTATTCCGTAGGCAATATTTTCTGCTGCGGCTATGCGGTGTACTTCTGGCAGGGCATCAGGCTCCGTTATCCGGAATATTGCCAAAAGCAGAAGTCCGTCGAGGAAATCCTTGCGGAAATGGAGAGGAAACGTGCTGAAAATTCGACTGATGGGAACAAAGAATGATATTAAGTGGTTCGGGAAGATTCTGAAAAGACAGCCCAAAGTGGCGGTGACGGAGT
>Ga0137307_101664_pt1 | contig 18386 bp, 16 predicted proteins | sample NAcewD2O_March_2_FD_97180 | JGI IMG/M metagenome (GOLD analysis project Ga0137307, IMG submission 97180) | Mouse cecal microbial communities from Vienna, Austria - N-Acetylglucosamine amended D2O_March | ecosystem: Host-associated > Mammals > Digestive system > Large intestine > Cecum | place... | reverse complement strand
AATTTTGTGATATACTACTAAAGTAGCATGAATAGCTGGCTTTGAAAAATAAAATGAAAGGGAGAGCAATGGAATTATCCAATGCCCGGTGGCATAATTTCCAGGGCTTCCTGTTGGAGTTATTAAAAAAGGAGAACCGAATCATGGAACAGGACATTCAGATTAGAAAAGCCGCAGAATCAGACCTTGACAGTATCGAGAAGCTGTACGAAGATATCTGCGGCTATTTAGAAACGCATAAAAATTATCCGGGATGGCAAAAAGGGAGTTATCCAAGCCGCCGTGACGCAGAAAAAGGGCTAATGGCCGACGGGCTGTATATTGCCTGTATCGGCAGCAAAACTGCAGGAGCGATGATCTTAAAACACGAACCGGAGGAAGGATATAAAAACGGCAGATGGCTGACGGAGGATGATTATCAGCATATATATGTGATTTACACCCTTGCCGTCCACCCAGACTTCCTAAAGTGCGGGGTCGCCACAGAATTACTGATGTTTGCGGAACGTGCGGCACGCAGAGAACAGTGTATAAGCATCCGACTCGACGTTGTAAAAGATAACATTCCTGCAGAGCGGCTTTACCAAAAATGCGGATATCAGTTGGTCGGAACGGTCAGTCTGGGATACGAAGCGTACGGGCTTCCCTGGTTTCACCTTTACGAAAAAATATTGTAAAGGCGGCGTAAAGTTTTGGAAAAAAGTTACTGTGAAAAGCAAAAAAACAATACGGGAATTGGTTACAAGAGAGAGGTATGGACAATGAAATTAAAGAATGTTTTGATCGTTGTGAAAGAGATCGAAAAGTCAAGACAGTTCTATCACGACCTGTTCGGTCTTGATCTGCTGCTTGACAACGACGGCAATATGATTTTAACGGAAGGTCTTGTGCTACAGGATGAAAAAATCTGGAAACAGTTCCTGGGAAGGGATATTATTCCTGAAAATAACTCCTGCGAACTGTACTTTGAGGAAAAGGATATAGAAGCATTTGTCTGTAAGCTGGAAAAATTATATCCCTCGATTCAGTATGTTAACCGGCTGATGACGCATAGCTGGGGACAGAAAGTCATTCGTTTTTATGATCCGGACGGGAATCTGATCGAAGTAGGGACGCCTATGCAGTAATTCGTTTGAAAATATCTAAAGAGAGGGGGTATTTGTTTTGAAAAAAAGAATATGGATTCCTGCGGTCCTCTGCCTGCTGCTTTCAGGCATTGCTGTATTTGCGGCTGTCAGGAATGGGAGAGTTCCCAGTGTCCAGAGGCCGTACAGGGATCTGAGGGCATCGGAGATCACATTTGCCGCGGTACGTCTGACACCGCCGGACAAAACGGTCCGGATCGTGGAATGCAGGGAGCTTGCGGATTATCTGAAGGAAGTGGTGATCTACCAGAGAGACAATTCTTACAAAGAGTATTCCGGGCAGGCGGTCACATTTATGCTGACTCTGGAGGATGGCACGCAGACAGAGATTATGGCCTACAATCCATTCCTTGTGATCGACGGCGTGGGCTACAAAACAAGGTATGAGCCATGTGAAGCGCTCAGCAATTACGCCAACCGATTACTGAACGAAGAAAATGCCCCGGTGATCCTGGATGAACCGCCGGCTTTGGCTGTGGTCAGCGCTGAAACCTCTGCCGGGGCGCTGCTGGGTACATATTCGTGGCAGAGCAGCAGCCATGACGGAGAGGTTTTGGGTATGGAGGCCGATTCTGCGCATCCATTGGACTGCAGGGAGCAGATGGTATGCCTGGATACAACCGAGGAGACCGCTCTGCTGCAATTTCAGGAACCCCCCGATGGGGTTGTAAATGTCCGCTGCTGGAGCGATGCGCATTGGTCCAAACCTTCCGCAGAAAGTGAAGCTGTGACTGTGCGTGGAGATGAGATTCAACTGAAAAAGGGCGGATACATCTATGAAGTCCTGGCCGAATGGGATACAAAAGGCGGCTGCGGGGGAGGGACTGCAAGCTATTCCTTCTATATTAAATACGAATGAAATGAATGGAAGGATTGCGAGCCCCAGATATAATTCCCCTGTTTCAGATCATGCATGGTAATCAGCGGTTACTGTTCACATGGTGTCGTGCACTTGCTGCACGGCGTCCGGCCAATAAAGTAACATTTGCCAATCAGCGTTTTTAGTTTTTACAATATGGTTACACCGGGTCAATTGAAAATTGCTCATGGCTATTATAAAATAAAGAAAAGTAACGGTCCGAAACGGCAGGCAAAGCCGGGGCAGTACGAAAGGATAAATAATCATGAGCACGAAAAAAGACGGCAGAAAATCCGGTAAAAATCAAGAAAAACAAAAAAACGTTTCCATCCAAAATAACGCTTCCAAACAGAAACGTATTTCCGGGCAGAAGCAAGTTTCGGAACGGAAAAACGTTTCTGGGAAAAAGCAGACTTCGGAACGGAAAAACGTTTCCGGGAAAAAACAGACTTCGGAACAGAAAAACGTTTTCGGGAAAAAGCAGACTTCGGAACGGAAAAACGTTTCTGGGAAAAAGCGTACTTCGGAACGGAAAAAGATTTCCGGAAAAAAGCGTACTTCCAAACAAAAAAATAATTCCGGGCAGAAGCAGGCTTTCAGACAGAAGCTGTTTGTGGCCTCTGCAGCGGTAATCGGCTCTTTGTGCATCGCATATCTGTGTGTGTCTTTTTACTTTATGAAGCATTTCTTTCCAAATACGATCATCAACGGGCAGGATTTTTCCGGGCAGACGGCAGAAGCTGCGGAGGCGTTTTTCAAAGAAAAGACGGAAGGGTATTCGCTGACGGTCATAGCGAACGGAAGCGGGACAGAGACCATCCATGGCAGTGAGATTTCCCTGACCTGCAGGGAGGGCGGCGAGATCAAAGCGGTGCTGAAACAGCAGAATGCGTTCCAATGGCCGGTCAAATTGTGGGACAAAAAAGCATCGGAGGTTCGGATCGAGCTTTCCTATGACAGGGCGGCCCTGGAGAAACGGATTCAGTCTCTGGATGCGGTGACATCAGAGCAGATTCCGGCATCCTCCGCTTTTCCGAAATATGATGGAAATACATATGTCATTGAGCCGGAGTCCTACGGGACTGCCGTCAATATCCGCGCGGTGAAGGAATGCATCACCAATTCGGTACAGACGTTTGCCGCGGAAGTGGATTTGAAACAGGCAGACTGTTATGAGACACCGAAATATACCTCCCAGTCTGAGCAGGTAACGTCGGCATGTGAGACGCTGAATACTTATTGCAGGGCAAGCATTACCTACAATATGGACGTGCCTGTGGTGGTGGATAAAGCGCTGATCTCCGGCTGGCTGTCCGTGGACGGGGATATGAATGTGACCCTGAATGAGGCTGCTGTCCGGGAGTGGATGCGGGAATTTGGAAAACGTTATGATACGCTGGGAAGCTCACGTACCTTTACCACGCCTGCTGGAAAAACCGCGGAGGTCTCCGGAGGGACCTATGGGTGGTCGGTGGATGAGGACGGGGAAACCGCTCTTTTGATTGATCATATCAAGAAGGGAGAGGTTCTTTCCAAAGAGCCGGCCTGGTGCCAGACCGCGGCGGCGCATGGGGCGCAGGACTGGGGCAGCACCTATATAGATGTGGATTTGTCGGCGCAGCACATGTGGTATGTTGTAAACGGCGGGATCGCGATGCAGTGCGACGTGGTGACCGGGGCTCCTGATGCAAGTAAGGTTACGCCTGCCGGGGTATATTACGTTTCGGAAAAACTGTCCCCAACCGTCCTGATCGGGGAGACTCAGGCGGACGGAAAGCCGGAATACGAACAGGAGGTGGACTATTGGATGCGGGTGACCCAGAGCGGAATCGGTTTCCACGACGCGGACTGGCAGCTGGCATTCGGCGGGGATCTGTATCTTTCCAGAGGATCTCACGGATGCATCAATATGTCCAAATACGACGCACAGACCCTGTATTCCATGATTGAATTGGGGGTGCCTGCAGTGATCCATTATTAAGGGCCTGCAGGAATGGTGTAATGTCAAGGTAAATGTGTAAGATTTTTATAGGCGGTCGTAATTGACCGCCTATTTCAGTATAAGTTTTAATATGGAGTGCATTACTTTGCGTGCATCATTTCCCCGCCGACTTTATTTCACGCGCCCTTTCGGCTGCTGCTGGGTAATGCAGTGTACATTTCCGCCGCCTAAGATGATCTCGCGGGTAAGGACGCCGACCACCTCACGGTCCGGATGGATCGCTCTGAGCTCTTCAAGCACTTTCGCGTCATTCTCGTCCCCGAACTGAGGGACGATGATTCCGCCGTTCACATACAGATAATTCAGATAGGAAGCAGCGGTCATTTCCCCGGCGATCCGCGGGATGGTGCCGTCTACGATGTCGATGCCGGCGGCTTCTTCTTCCGTAAAATACACCGGAACCTTCGGCATGGAGATGGTATGCACTTTCAGCTTGCGCCCCTTTGCGTCGGTTTCCTGCTCCAACTGCTCTTTATTGGCTTTGAGGATCTCATACCAGGGGTCGCTTTGATCCTCTGTATAGGGAACCACCACCTCGCCGGGCCTTGCAAAGCAGCATACGTCGTCTACGTGCCCGTTGGTCTCGTCCGGGTCCATACCGTCCTTGAGCCAGATGATTTTTTCTACGCCCAGATACTGCTTTAAGTTCTCTTCGATCTGTTCCTTATTCAGATGGGGATTCCGTCCCGGGGAGAGCAGGCACTGCTCGGTCACCACCAGGGTTCCTTCCCCGTCTACCGTGATGGAGCCGCCTTCCAGCACGAAGTTTTCCGCTTTGTACATGTCAACCTCTTCCATGGAAGAAATCTTGCTTGCCACACGGTCGTCCTTGTCCCATGGGAAATACAGGCCGTCATACAAACCGCCCCATGCGTTGAAATCCCAGTTTACAGTACGCACTCCGCCCTGGTCGTTGACTACGAAGGTAGGGCCGCAGTCGCGGATCCAGGAGTCGTTGCAGGACAATTCTACCACACGGATATCATCCGGCAGTACGGATCTGGCATGGCTGTACTGCTCATCGCTGACTCCTACGGTGATGGGCTCGAATCTGCGGATCGCCTTTGCTACTTCCGTAAATACTTTCTGGGCCGGCTTGGCCCCGTTGCGCCAGTTGTCCGTGCGCTCCGGCCAGAGCATCCAGGCCCGTTCATGGGTTTCAAATTCCGCAGGCATGTAGTAGCCGTCTGCCTTTGGTGTGGATTTGATGGTTTTCATGTGATGATTCCTCCTTTGAGATCATAGTATACATTTGTTCGTTTATTGTCTGCCCATATACCAGTGATTTACGGTCTGTCTGCGCATCCGCGCAATACACCGTTAATCTGAGTATACCTGCAGAAAAAAAGAAAAGAAATTGTACGAAGGTGGAATTTTATGATATACTACTAAAGTAGCATATATCGTTGCGTTATATCTGAGGCAGAACAGGATTTACAGGCAGAACCTTGGTCTGGAAGGGGAAACGAAAGGAGAGGGACGGGATGGAATTATCAAATACCCGGTGGCGCGGTTTCCAGGGATTCCTGCTGGAACTGTACCGGCAAAGCCGGCTGAATGAGATCCAGAAGATGGTCATGGAATATCTGCAGGCGGAGATCCTGCATCAATGTTCCATGTTTGACTACGGAAGGGCCGGGGATGAGACGATCCGGTTTTTTCATCCCTATTCCGGGAACCTGGACGAACAGACATTGCAGGACTATTATCAGAATTACCAGCACAAGGATTATACGGTCTGGAATTTTTCGCAGACGGAGCCGGTGGTATACCGGGATTCCGACCTGATGCCCGACCATCTGCGGGAGAAGAGCCGCATATACCAGCAGTGGATGCGTCCGCTGGGGGCATATTACGGCCTGGGGTGCACCATCGTGAGGGGGCATTTCTACGGATCAATCACCATGTTCCGCACAAAGGAGACGGGGGACTTTACGGAGGAAGAGGTTTATTTTCTGGGATTATTGAATACCCATCTGTCCTCCCATCTGCAGATGCTTTATCCCAACGGGATCAGGGAGAGCGACTTCCGGGCCGTGGATGAAAGCCTGCTGGGAAAATACCATCTGACGGAACGGGAGACGGAGATCCTGCGGCAGTTGGGAGAGGGGCTTACGAATCAGGAGATCGGCGGGAGGCTCTGCATTTCTGAGGTGACAGTGAAGAAGCATATGAGCCATATTTTTGAAAAAATGCAGGTGAAGAACCGGAATCAGCTTCTTCTGAAATTACAGAAGTGAGCATGCCGGCAGAAAACAAAGAGGACTTCGAAATCGGATTCCTTTCTTCACGGGTTCGGGCCGTATTATGAGGAGGATTTTCAACATGAATAAGATTTTACTGGTGGAGGATGACGCGGAGATCAGCGCCATGCTGAAACATTTTTTGGCAACGGAGAACTTTGAGGTGGTGACGGCCTCTGACGGGGAGAGTGCCTGCAGCAAATTTTTCTCGGATACGTTCAGCCTCGTCCTGCTGGATCTGATGATCCCGAAAATGAGCGGCATGGAGGTGATGGAGCGAATCCGGGAGCATCATACGGTGCCCATCATCATCCTGTCGGCGAAGGACACGGATTCCGACAAGACCCTTGGACTGGGGCTGGGGGCGGACGATTACATTACGAAACCATTTTCCGTTACAGAGGTGCTGGCCCGGATCAAGGCGAATATCCGAAGGAGTACGCAGTATGCCCGTTCCGAAGGGGGCGGACAGCCCGGTCAGACATTGAAAAAAGGCAGCCTTGTGATGAATCTGGACCAATATCTGGTTACAAAGCAGGGCAGCAGAATCGAACTGACCTCAAAGGAATTTGAGATCTTAAAGCTGTTGCTGCAGAATCCAAAGAAGGTCTATACGAAAGAGCAGATCTATTCCCTGGTTTGGAATGACGCGTATTTAGGCGATGAGAACGCGGTCAACGTCCATATCAGCAGGCTGCGGAACAAGATCGAGGACAATCCCCGAAAACCGGAGTATATAGTCACGGTCTGGGGGATCGGATATAAATTGGGAGATGTCAGAGATGCGTGACGAGACGATTTTATTTTTTATGGCTGCTGCAATTGTGTGTTTGCTCCTTGCTGTCTTCTATCAGCGGTTTGCCTTTCACCGGGGGATACAGGAAAAGCTCCGGCAGATCTGCGAAAAGCTGGAGGAAATCTCAGAGACTGACAGCGACGAGAAGGTCATGGTCTTTACGGACATTCCGGTGCTGATGGAGCTGGGGGCGCAGATCAACCGGCTGTTAACAGAACGCCAGAAGATCAGGGCAGATTTTAAGCGGGAGGAGATCGCTTCCAAAAAAATGCTTTCCAACATTTCCCATGATATCAAGACCCCGCTGACAGTCATCCTTGGATACCTGGAGATCATGCGCCTGGACCGGGGGGAGGATGAAATGCTGGAAAAGACGGAAGCAAAGGCAAAACAGGTGCTGGATCTGATCAACCAGTTTTTTTCCCTGGCAAAGCTGGAGGCCGGGGATACGGATATCCGTCTTGAAAAAATCAATATCAGCGAAGTGTGCAGGGAAAATGTCCTGGAATTTTATGACATTTTGCTGCAGAAAGAATTTGAGGTGGAGCTTTCCATCCCGGAATCCGCCGTTTTCGTGCAGGGGGATCCGGACGCACTGCAGAGGATTTTTTGCAATCTGCTGTCCAATGTGATCCGCTACGGCAGCGACGGAAACTATCTGGGCGTCTTTGTGCGCCAGGACAGCCGCAATGTGTACATTGACGTCACGGACAGGGGGAAAGGGATCGGGCCGGAAGCTGCCGCCCATGTGTTTGACCGGCTCTACACCATGGAGGATTCCAGAAATCGGGAAATACAGGGGAACGGCCTGGGGCTGACGATCGCGAAGAACCTTGCGGGGCAGATGGGGGGAGATATCCTGTTAAACAGCACGCCGAATGTGAAAACCACATTTTCCGTAAAATTGAAAAAAATAAATTATTAGGAAATGTATCCGCAGCAGCCAGAGCCGCAGGCACTTTTCGAAATCGAAAGAATTTCGTAAGAATTGGTCAAGAGTTTTGAAAATCTATGGATCTATAATGCTATTCATAAAAGCAAACAGACCTCTTTGAAAAAACTTTAACTGGTAGGAAGGGGCAAAAAAGAGAGGAGGCATATAGATGTCTTATATTTTGCAAACAAACCATCTGTGTAAAACAATTGATGGAAAAGAATTGGCTGCAGACGTGAATATCCATGTGAAAAAAGGTGAGATCTACGGATTTTTGGGACCCAACGGAGCCGGGAAAACGACGGTGATGAAGATGATCACAAACCTCTGGAAGCCGACGGACGGCACGGTCCTGATTTTCGGCAGGAAGCTGGAACCTACTTCCTACGAGGTGCTCAAAAGAATGGGGAGCATCATTGAATTTCCCACCTTCTATGAACACATGAGCGGAATCGAAAACCTGCGGCTCCACTGCGAGTACATGGGGTATTACAACAAAGGCTGCATAGAGGAAGCGTTGGAAATGCTGGATCTGACTGACGCGGGGGAGAAGCCGGTCAAACGCTGGTCGCTGGGGATGAAGCAGCGTCTGGGGATCGCCCGGGCCATTTTGTGCAGGCCGGAGCTGGTGATTCTTGACGAGCCCACAAACGGTCTGGACCCGGCGGGGATGAAACAGATCCGGGACCTGTTCAGAATGCTCTGCAGGGAATACGGCATGACCTTTGTGATCTCCAGCCATCTTCTCTCGGAGATCGAAAGCATTGCCGATACGGTGGGGGTGATCAGCCACGGGAGAATAAAGAAAGAAATTTCCATGAAGGAGATCGCGGAAACCAATACCATTTATATTGAACTCTCCGCAGAAGATCCGAAGAAAGCGGCCTGGGTGCTGGCTGACCGGATGCGCCTGGAAAATTTCAAGATCGTGGATGACTCCAGGATACGCATCTATGACCCGGATGCCACGGCCCAGAACATCTCCAAAGAACTGATAAAAAACGGCGTAGAGATCGTTTCGATCAGCAGGCATACGGAAACACTGGAAGACTATTTCTTAAAACTGACGGCGGAGGTGTAGGGCAATGTTAAAATTAATCAGACTTGAATGGAAGAAAAATCATATCAAAGCATATATCCGCAGTGCGGCCATCACAGCGGTGCTGCTGGGCCTGTTTATTTTCGCGCTGGCATTTTTGGGAATCGCAAACGATCCGGACGGGACGTTGGATGCAGCCCCCGGGACAGATACGATCTCCGCGCCTATCGAATTATTCACCAGCATGGCGTTTCTGATTCATACCAGCGTGATGCTGTCAGCCTTTATCGTAAGCGCCTACAAGAACAAGACCATGAACTTGATGTTTTCCTATCCCATCAAACGGCAGAAGATACTGGCGTCCCAGATGATCGCGGTCTGGACCTTCAACTTTCTGGCGCTGACGCTGACAAAGCTGGCGATCTATCTGTGGGTGTTTCTCGGGGCAAGATCCATGCAGTCCTCGTTTGCCATTGATTTTGACATGGGCAGCCTGGCGTTTTATATCCAACTGATCCTAAAATCCGTGACAATCGTAAGTATGAGCTTTATTGCGCTGTTTGTGGGGCTGGCTGCGAAATCTTCGAAGGCGGCGGTGGTTACCTCGTTTTTACTGATTTTTCTGACCCAGGCCAATGTGGGAGATTTTACGATGTCGGACAATGCGGTGTTTCCAATGATTCTGACAGCCGTTTCCTTTGTGTTTGCGGTACTGTCCGTCAGCAATGCGGAAAGAAAAGATCTGATATGAAAATACAGTAAATGGTACGGCGCAGGCTGCTGCGCCGTACCGGACGGCAAAAAGCGGTTATCCGAATTTCTCATACACGTCTAAAAGCTGCTGCCGTTTCTTCACCTCTACCTTGGCAAAGATATTGTGCACATGCGCCTTGGCGGTGCCGATGGAAATGCACAGGTCGTCCGCAATCTCCACATTCGTCTTATTATCCAGCAGAAGCTGCAGGATGTGCTGCTCCCTTGGCGTGAGCTGGTAGTCCCTGCTGAACAGATAGAACTTGGAGTAGTCTGCCCTGTCAGAGAAGGCGTCTTCCGGGGATGCACCCGGAGAGCGAAAGCCTGCATCCAGCGGCGGCTCCTGAATTTGTGCAGAGGGTTCCGCTGGGGCGGGCCCATTGGATGCTCCGTCTGGTACGTATTCTGAAGAATCTGCCCCCGGTCCTGTATCGGCATCCTGTCCGGACGGCATGTCCTGGGCCAAAACCGCCTGGGTTTGGGCATTTCCGGCAGAGGACACCATGAAAGAACGCAGATAGGGCCCTAAGATGCGCAGCGCAGTATATACGAAGTAGATACTCATCAGGTTCTCGGTAAAGCTTCGGTTTGTGATGCGGATGCCGGGGATTCCATAATTATCAAAATTGAATATGACGATCCAGTCTTCCACAATGATCAGGACCGAAAATACGGCAGTCCAGAAAAAAGCCCGGTGAAATCGCTTCCTGAGTGTTTCATCATAGTGCTCCGGGTGCGATTTCAGTCGTCTCATTCCATAGATACCGACTAAAAATGAAAAAATCTGACAGGGCGTGTAATAAATAAACACCTTCATGGCGCTGTCCTTCATCATGGGGATAAACAGCATGAAGAGGGTGATAAGGCCCAGGAGGGCCAGCAAGAGATAATTGACGGTTTCCTTTAAGATGGAGGCCGTAATCAGGAGCAGAAACAGGAGAACGGCAACAAAAATAATTGTCCGTGCCGTGGGGACGGACATGAACGTCGTGTCATAAAATTTTGCGAACGTGCTATCAAATTCTGTGATGAATATAATCACGTTCTCAACGGAATAGAAGAAAAATAAGCCTGTAATATACAGATACAAATAGTTCCTTGTATGCTGGAAAAGTATCCATGCATAAACCACGGGAACACAATATAGGATCTGCAGCAATAAGTTGTAGATCAATAATAAGACTTCCATAGTGAAATGCCACCTTTTTAAAATATTCTGGCAATGAGCATGACCATAGTATAGCAGAAAAGAAAAAGAGAGTAAATCTTTTTTTCAAGAGAATGACGCGGGATTGATTTTTGGTGTTTTGGTCTGCCCGGCTGTGAATAGAAACTTTTTTGAGGAAACCTGGTTGACAGATGGTATGTTTCTGCGAAAAAAGAAAAAGGTATTGTACAAATTGCACAAAAGTTTAGAAGAGTTTATATATGATATTCACAAAATAAATAAAAAAACTAACCCAAAAGGGCTATTTTAAACCTGTTTTTTACGTGCTAGAATACCATCATAACAACCGCGCTAAGCGGTGAAACAAAGCAGCCGCTTTTCTATTTCAGGAAAGACGGAAATGTTAAGAAGGGGCTGCGTACTAAAGGGCATTGCAAATGCCCACGGCACATTTACAACTAAATAAGGAATGAGGAACGCTTCATAAAATATATAGAGGAAATGAGCGGATTTAATAAAATGGGCATACCGCAGAATCTTCCTTATTATTAATAGAAGAGTTCCGAAAGAGAAAGGAGCTTGGCAAATGGGCGAAAAGAAAAAATTTAGTATGCTGAGCTGCATACTCACAGTCATCTGTGTTGTATTCGTAGCAGAAGCGGCTGCTCCTGTAGCGGCGATCGGCAACTCACAGTACTTCTGGTGGATCTTCATGATCATATTGTTCCTGCTTCCATATGGATTGATCTCCTCGGAGATGGGAACGACTTATGATAATGGAGGCGGGCTTTATGACTGGGTATCTGCGGCATACGGTCACAGGATGGGCGCAAGAGTATCCTGGTACTACTGGATCAATTTCCCGCTGTGGACAGCATCACTTGCAGTTATGTTTCCGGACTTGTATACAGTGATCACAGGGAAAGAGTTAAATACCATTGCAGCCATCATTATAGAACTTGCATTTGTATGGATCATAGCACTGATCGCTCGGACTCCTACCGCAGACGCGGTGTGGATTCTGAACGGTTCCGCGGCGATCAAGGTGATCCTGGCAATCGGCGTTGGTATCTTTGGAGTGATGGGAATTGCGAAGAACGGTATGGCAAATCCGATTACATTTTCCAACCTGCTGCCTTCTTTCGACCTGGACAGCTTATCCTTCATCTCCGTTATCATCTTCAATATGCTTGGATTTGAAGTAATCTGCACCATGTCCGATGATATGGAAGACCCGAAGAAGCAGATCCCCCAGGCGATTGTAATAGGCGGTATCGCGATTGCGGCCATCTATATGTTCTCCGCGTTTGGGATCGGAGCGGCGATTCCTACATCTGAGGTCAGCACCGACAGCGGAATGATCGATGCGTTTATGCTTCTGACAGGCAAGGAAGGCGGAATCTTCATCTCTGCGGTGGCAGTTTTATTCGGCCTGACCCTGTTTGGAAATATGATCTCCTGGTCAACAGGCGTTCACGAAGGTGCAGCGGCAGCGGCAGAGAATGGAGACATGCCTGCGATCTTCGCAAAAAGAGATCCGAAGAACAACATGCCGGTAGGCGGGATCATGACGACAGCAGTGGTTGCTTCTATCGTAGTCGTTGCAGCGCCGTTTATCCCGAACCAGGATTTGTTCTGGAGCTTCTTCGCACTGAACCTGGTAATGTTCTTGATGTCATACATTCCGGTATTCCCGGGATTTTTGAAACTCCGCAAGGAGGATCCGGATACGGAGAGACCGTTCCGTGTTCCCGGAAGCGGAATCGGATTGACACTGCTGGCATACATCCCGATGATCCTGATCATCGTATCCATCATCTTTACGGCAGTTCCACTGTCCTTTGATCCGGATACGCTTTCAGCAACACTTCCGATCACCATCGGAGCGATCATTTTCATCGTACTCGGTGAAATCATCATCCGGATGAAGGGCAAAGAGTAAAACAAACCGCACGTAAGCGGCCCTTAAGAGGCTGCCTGGTGCAAAAAAAATGAAGTATAGCTGATATTTGGTCCCGTGCCGTGTCATGTGCCGCGCGGCGCGGGGAGTCAAAGAAGAATTGCTAAGTGCAAATAAGTCCCGCACAAGGACTTAAAAATATATAAATAAAAGAAAGGATGAAATAAAAATGGCAAAGAGAATTGAAGGAACCACTCCGAAGCAGGACGGCTATCGTATGCCGGGAGAATTTGAAGAGCAGGAATGCATATGGATGCTGTGGCCATGGAGAAACGACAACTGGCGTCAGGGCGCAAAGCCTGCGCAGGTAGCTTACTGCAACGTAGCAAAAGCAATCGCGGAATTTGAACCGGTGAAGATGTGTGTACCTCCTGCACAGTATGAGAACGCAATCGCGCGTCTGGGAGGAACCGATAATATCAGCATTATCGAAATGACCAACGACGATTCCTGGATTCGTGATACAGGCGCTACGTTCCTGATCAATGACAAGGGCGGCTTAAGAGCGGTTGACTGGGATTTCAACGCTTACGGCGGATTGATCGACGGACTTTACTTCCCATGGGATCAGGATGCTATGATCGCACGCAAGATGTGTGAGATTGCAGGCGCTGACAGCTACAGGCCGGGAATCGTCCTGGAAGGCGGCTCCATCCATACAGACGGAGAGGGAACGGTTCTCACAACAGAGATGTGCCTGCTCCATGAAAGCAGAAATCCGGACAAGAGCAAAGCGGAATTAGAGCAGATCCTCAAAGATTACCTGAATGCAGAGAAAGTCATCTGGGTAAAAGACGGAATTGATCCGTATGAGACCAACGGACATATTGATGACGTGGCTTGCTTTGTCGCTCCTGGTGAGGTTGTATGTATTTATACAGACGATGAGAACCATCCGTTCTATCAGCAGGCGCAGGATGCTTATAAGTTCCTGTGCGAGCAGACAGACGCAAAGGGACGCAAGCTCAAAGTACATAAACTGTGCATGACCAAAGAGCCCTGCTACTTGAAGGACGCAGACACGATCGATTATTCAGAGGGCGCAATTCCGCGTGAAGAAGGCGAGATTTCCATCGCTTCTTATCTGAATTACCTGATCGTAAACGGAGCCATCATCCTGCCTCAGTACGGCGATGAGAATGATGAGCTTGCAGTAAAACAAATGCAGGAAATCTATCCGGATCGCAAGATCGTAGGCGTGCAGACAACAGAAGTTGCTTACGGCGGCGGAAATATCCACTGCATCACACAGCAGCAGCCGAAGGCTTAATCAACCTGGACATATGACAAGGCCCGCAGCAATGAAAACATAATACAGATACCAATTAAAAAAAATAAATTTAAAAGAAAAAGGAGATTACAATTATGTATGCAAATGGCGTAAGACACTTCATCGACACAATGGATTTCACAAAGGAAGAACTGCTTGACATCATCCACCTTTCCCTGGAGATCAAGAAGAGCATCAAGGCAGGCTACAATCCGCCGCTCATGAAGGGCAAGACACTGGGAATGATCTTCCAGCAGTCCTCCACAAGAACCCGTGTATCCTTTGAGACTGCTATGGAACAGATGGGCGGACACGCACAGTACCTTGGACCTGGCATGATCCAGTTAGGCGGACACGAGACCATCGGCGATACAGGTAAGGTTCTGTCCCAGTTGATCGATGTAGTGATGGCACGTGTAATTGAGCATAAGACAGTTGTAGACTTGGCAAGCGCATGTTCCATCCCGGTACTCAACGGAATGTCCGATTACAACCATCCGACCCAGGAAATCGGCGACCTCTGCACCATCGTAGAGAACCTGCCGAGAGGAAAGAAACTGGAAGACTGCAAGGTGGTATTCGTAGGCGACGCGACACAGGTTTGCGCATCCCTGGCAATGATCACCACAAAGCTGGGCATGAAGTTCGTACACTACGGACCGAAGGGACATCAGCTTCAGGACAGCCCCAGCGCGGCATGCCTGGCTAAGATCGAAGAGAACTGCAAGGAAAGCGGAGCAACCTTCCTGACCTCTGACAACAGAGAAGATGTCAAGGGCGCGGACTTCATTTACACAGACGTATGGTACGGCCTGTATGAAAATGAGATGCCGAAGGAAGAGCGTGTACGCGTATTCGGCGACTACCAGGTAAACAGAGAACTGATGAGCCTTGGAAACATCGGATGCAAGTTCATGCACTGCCTGCCGGCAACCAGAGGCGAGGATGTGACAGACGAAGTTGCGGATTCTGATTCTTCACTTTGCTGGGATGAGGCTGGAAACCGTCTGACGGCAATGAGAGGACTTCTGGTATACCTGACACAGTATCAGAGAGAAGAAGCAGCGTCAGAGCTTCAGATCGCAGCGGCAAAAGAGCGTCTTGAGAAGTTCATGGCTGACAGAGGAATCAACTAATCCATTGAAATAGAAAAAACAGTTAGAGGTGAATCAAATGTCCAAGATTGTAATCGCATTGGGCGGAAATGCCCTTCAATCAAAGAACAGTGCACCGACAGCAGAGGGACAGCTTGAAGTCGTAAAGAATACCTGTGAGAGGATCGCGGATATCTGCTCCCAGGGATATGAGGTAGCCATCGTACACGGCAACGGGCCTCAGGTAGGAAGAATCCTGCTTGCATCGGAGACCGCAAAGGATGTGACCCCGGCTATGCCCTTTGACGTATGCGGCGCTATGAGCCAGGGCTATATCGGATACCACATCCAGCAGGCGCTGCGCTATGCGCTGAATACACGCAACATCAATTATCCTGTACTGACGGTTGCGACCCAGATGATCGTAGATGAAAAAGATCCCGGATTTACCAATCCGACAAAACCCATCGGCCCCTTCTACACAGAGGAAGAGGCGAAATCCCTGCAGGAAGAGAAGGGATATTCGATGAAAGAGGATGCAGGCAGAGGCTGGAGAAGAGTGGTTGCTTCTCCGATTCCGAAGAGGATCGTAGAGATCGAAGCCATCAAGAACCTGTGGGATTCCTCCATCGTGATCTCCTGCGGAGGCGGCGGGATTCCGGTTGTGGAAAAGATGAACGGAACCCTGGAAGGCGTTGCGGCTGTCATTGACAAAGACTTTGCGGCGGAACTGCTGGCAGAGCAGGTGGATGCAGATACGCTGATGATCCTGACAGAGGTGGAGAAGGTTGCCATCAACTGGGGCAAGCCGGATCAGAAGAACCTGGATCACATGAGCCTTGCAGAGGCGGCGCAGTATGTAGAGGAAGGCCAGTTCGCACCGGGAAGCATGCTTCCGAAGGTAGAAGCTGCCATGAAATTTGCCCGCACCTATCCCAATAAGAAAGCCATCATCACCAGCCTGGACAAGGCCATTGATGCGCTGGAAGGAAAGACCGGAACAGTGATCACATTCGCATAAACAAAAGCGCGGAAGCTGTACGGCTTATGAATTGGTTTGGAACTGCTGACATGATTTAACCATAATTCCTTAAAAATATGTATTTACGAAAGGGCGTCCCGGAAAAACAAAACATTTTTTCCCGATACGCCCTTTCCTGCATTTTCGAAACGACCGGGGTCTGCAAGGGAAGATGCCGGGATTCATAAAAGACGATTGGAGAAGCCTATGGATCAAGGATTAATCGCAATCATAATAACTGTCTGTATTATTATAGGGGCAATCAAGACAAGGAGAACGGTGGAGTGTATGCTGCTGGGCTCCCTTGTGGCTGCATTTTTTGCCTTTCAGGGGAATTTCCTTGCGCAGTGGTGCGTGGTATTACAGGAAATGCTTGCGGAGGAGGTCTGGGTTTTTCTGGTGTGCCTGCTGTTCGGCGCGCTGATCGCGCAGCTTACGGCCTCCAGAGGGAGCTTCGGCTTTTCCAAATACCTGGCGAAAATATGCAGCAGCGACAAAAAAACGTTTCTCACCACATATATCATGGGAATCCTGATCTTTGTGGATGATTACCTGAACGTGCTGTCCATCGGAGCCTGCATGAAAAAGATCTACGATGACAGGAAGCTCCCCAGAGAATCGCTGGCTTATGTGCTCAATTCCACCGGGGCGCCTGTATGCGTGCTCCTGCCGATTTCCACCTGGGCGGTATTCTATGCCAACCTGTTTTTCGAGCAGGAGAGTGTGAAGGCGATGGGGGTGACTTCTCCCATGGCGGCCTATCTGAAAGCAGTCCCCTTCTGCTTTTACCCGATTATCACGCTGGCCTTTGTCTTTTTGTTCGCAGTCGGGGCCATGCCGAAGCTTGGGCCCATGAAGAAGGCGTTTCGGAGAGTGGAGGAGACGGGAAAGGTGTATTCGGACTTCAGCCGGAAGTTCAACCACGCAACGGTGTATGACCAGGATACGGACGGCAATATCTGGTACTTCCTGATCCCCATGGGAGTGCTGGTAGGGCTGGCGGTGGCAACCGGGGATATCCTGGTGTCTGTGGTGGTGGCGCTGGTGGTCTGCTTTGTACTCTATGTTCCCCGTAAAGTCCTTACGGTGGATGAATTTATGAACAACACCATCCAGGGGTTCAGCGATATGCTGCCGGTACTGACCATGCTCCTGGTGACCTTTGTATTGAAGGACATCTGCGGGAAAATGGGCATGACGGAGTATATTGTGGAAAAAACCGAGCCCCTCCTGTTTCCGGCCATATTTCCAGCCATGGTGTTTGCGCTGGGGGCGGTTCTTGCGTTTACCACCGGCTCGGACTGGGGCATGAGTTCCATCATTACCCCCATCGTGTTCCCGCTGGGTTCTGTGATCGGGGCAAATCCGGTGCTGATCATGGCGGCGGTGATCTCCGGGGGAACCTTCGGCAGCCATGCCTGCTTCTATTCGGACGCCACCCTTTTGGCGGCCCAGAGCGCGGGAATCGACAGCATGGAGCATGCCCTGTCCCAGCTTCCTTATAATGTCATCGCGTGCGTACTGGCGATCGTGGGATTTATGATCACGGGGGCTGTCATGTAGCTTGTATTCACTTTGTTCTTGTGATTTTTCCGGGAATGTTGTAAAATATACAGCGGGGTTTCAGCAAGCGTATTTAGGAGTGAAGAATGGAGGAACATAGATGGACCGATTTGTGATTACCGTGAACAGACAGTTTGCCAGCCATGGACGCGAGATTGCAAAGCGCCTGAGCGAGATCCTGGGGGTTCCCTGCTATGACGGCGAGATGATTCAGGAGGCGGCGGAGGAGCTGTCGATCCCGGAGGATGTGGTGGAGAGGGAAGAGGAGACGGCCGTGCGCCAGCCCCAGCCGGCCACCCGGATTCCGTTTGCGATGGCAAGAAACAGCAGCAGTACCCAGGACGAGATTTTCGAGGTGCAGTCGGAATTTATGAAACGTGTGGTGAAGAAGGGAAGCTGCGTGGTAGTCGGGCGCTGTTCGGACTATATACTTTCCGAGGAAGAGAACGCCCTGCATATCTACATCTTTGCAGAGTATAAGGCAAGGCTTCAATACTGTATGGAAGTGCTTGGGCGCACGGAGGAGGACAGCCGCAAGG
>Ga0137307_101661_pt1 | contig 18408 bp, 14 predicted proteins | sample NAcewD2O_March_2_FD_97180 | JGI IMG/M metagenome (GOLD analysis project Ga0137307, IMG submission 97180) | Mouse cecal microbial communities from Vienna, Austria - N-Acetylglucosamine amended D2O_March | ecosystem: Host-associated > Mammals > Digestive system > Large intestine > Cecum | place... | reverse complement strand
ATCGAGAAGTTCGGCGGCGGCCCCGTGGGGCTCAACACCGTAGCCACGGCCGTGGGCGAGGACGCGGGCACGATCGAGGAGGTCTACGAGCCCTTCCTCATCAAGGAGGGCTTCCTCAAGCGCACGCCCCGCGGTCGCGAGGCCACGCAGCTGGCTTTCACCCACATGGGCTTCAGCCCCCGCTCCGACGAAGGGTCGCTGTTCTGACGGCCGCAGCCACCCTTTTCGGCTCACAGAGCCGGCAGCCCGTAGCCACCCTTGGGCGAGGGCTGAAAATGAATAAAGCTCTGCCGCGCAAGCGGCACCAAAGACTCCGCACTATCGGTCGCAGCGGGGTTTGTCTGAAGCGATGGCCGAGCGTTGAAAAACGGGGCCGGTTTGCTTGCAAACCCGCGCCAGGCGCCCGTTTTAGCGAGGACGAGCGGAGGACCCGCGAGACCGACGTGCGGATGGTTTTGGGTACCTTTTGCCATCAAAAGGTACAAAAATCCGGCTCGCAGAGCCGGCAACCCGTAGCCGCCCCCGGGCGAAGGGCTGCTCTGTCGGCTGTGCCTCCCGAACGCTTCCGCTGGCTACGGGCCGAAAACAAGGGAGATCATGCGCGAAACCTCGGCCGCAGGCCGGCAGCCCGTAGCCGCCCCCGGGCGAAGGGCTGCTCGCTTCTCTCGCGCCGCTTCGCCGGCTACGGTCTGAAAATGCAGCATGGCGGTCGGAGACCGGCGGGCCGCAGCCACCCCCGGCGAAGGCCCGCAACTCGCGCCGCTCGTGCCGTCCTTCGCTGGCTGCTGCCCGAAAAAACGAAAAATTGCAGCGTCGGCTGCGCAGCCCGCAGCCGCCCCACTTCTCACTTTTTACTTTTCCCGTTTCGGCCCGCTTTTTGCACCTCCCGCAAAAAACGGAATCGACATGAAAAAACAATCCGCGCGCCCCGACGAGGCGCTGCGCTACCACAGCCACCCGCGCCCCGGCAAGATCGCCGTGGTGCCGACCAAGCCCCACCGCACGCAGGACGACCTCTCGCTGGCCTACTCGCCCGGCGTGGCCATCCCCTCGCAGGCCATCGCGGCCGACGCGGAGGCCGCCTACCGCTACACGGGCCGCGGCAACCTGGTGGGGGTCATCTCCAACGGCACGGCCGTGCTCGGCCTGGGCGACATCGGCGCGCTGGCCTCGAAACCCGTCATGGAGGGCAAGGCCATGCTCTTCAAGATCTTCGCGGGCATCGACGCCTTCGACATCGAGCTCGACGAGCGCGATCCCGAGCAGTTCATCCGCACGGTCAAGGCGCTGGCCCCCACCTTCGGGGCGATCAACCTCGAGGACATCAAGGCCCCCGAGTGCTTCGAGATCGACCAGAGGCTGAGCGACGAGCTCGACATCCCGGTCATGCACGACGACCAGCATGGCACGGCGGTGATCGTGGCCGCGGCGCTCATCAACGCCGCGCGGATCGCCGGCAAGGAGCTCGCGGCGCTGCGCGTGGCCATCGGAGGCGCCGGCGCGGCGGCCATCGCCAGCGCGCGGCTGCTTCTGACGCTGGGAATCCGGCGCGAGAACATGGTGCTGTGCGACAGCCGCGGCGCCGTGACGCGCTACCGCGACGACCTGAACCCCATGAAGCGGGAGTTCGCCACCTCACGCCGCATCGCCACGCTGGCCGACGCGCTGCACGGCGCCGACGTCTTCATCGGCGTCTCGAAGCCCGGCACGCTCACCCCCGCGATGATCCGCACGATGGCCCCCTCGCCCATCGTCTTCGCCATGGCCAACCCCACGCCCGAGATCACCTACGAGGAGGCCGTCGCCTCGCGGCCCGACATCCTCTTCGCCACGGGCCGCTCCGACTACCCCAACCAGGTCAACAACGCCCTGGGCTTCCCCTACATCTTCCGCGGAGCGCTCGACGTGCGCGCCCGGCGCATCGACGAGGGGATGAAGCTGGCGGCGGCCCACGCCATCGCCGCCCTGGCACGCGAGGAGGTGCCGGCGCAGGTGCTGCGCGCCTACGGGATCGAGCGTCTGGAGTTCGGGCGCGACTACTTCATCCCCAAGCCGCTCGACCCGCGGCTGCTCGAGCGGGTGGCCCCGGCCGTGGCGCGCGCCGCCGTCGACTCGGGCGTCGCCCGTGCCCCGATCACCGACTGGGAGGGCTACGCCGCCCGCCTGCGCCGCACCGAGGACCGGGGATTCGAAGATTGACCCCGCGCGCAGGAGGGCGCCGACCGGCCGGCAGAGACCGACGGCTCAGGCACCCCCTCGACGCGACACGCCCCGCAACCTTAAAGGTTGCGGGGCGTGTCATGTCAAGCGTGGCAGGCAGTCAGGCTCCTGCGATGCGGGGCGCGTCGTGCCGGCACGGCCAGTGGTCAGTCTCCCGTGATGCGGGCCACCGCCGCCGCGGCCGCGCGGTAGAGCGCTTCGAGGTCGAGCCCCTCGATGCGGCGCCGGTCGACCACCACGCGGCCGTCGACCACCACCGTCTCCACGTCGGCCGCCTTGCCGCAGTAGACCAGCGTCGACACCACATCGTGGAGGGGTTGCAGGTGGGGCTTCTGCATGTCGACGACGATGAGGTCGGCCAGCGCCCCCTCGCGCAGCACCCCCAGCTCGCCCTCGGCGCAGCCCATGGCGCGGGCCCCGTCGACGGTCACCATGCGCAGCGCCTCGCGCGCCGGCAGGGCGCACGGATCGCCCGTCGACGACTTCTGCAAAAAGACCGCCGTGCGGAGCTCCTCCCACAGGTCGAGGTCGTTGTTGGAGCAGGGGCCGTCGGTGCCCAGCGTCACGCAGGCACCCGCGCGGCGCAGCTCGGCCACGGGCGCCACGCCGCTCGAGATCTTCATGTTGCTCTGGGGGTTGTGCGAGACCACCACGCGCCGGCGGACCAGCGTCTCGCGGTCGCCCGCCGAGAGGTGGATGCAGTGGGCCGCGATCGTGCGGTCGGTGAGCAGCCCCAGCGCGTCGAGGTGCTCGACGGGCGTGCGGCCGTAGCGCTCGGCCACGATGCGCGCCTCGTCTTCGGTCTCGGCCAGGTGGATCATCACCGGCAGGCCGAGCCGCGCAGCCTCGTCGCGTCCCCGCACGAGGTTCTCGGGCGAGACCGTGTAGGGCGAGTGGGGCGCCGCAGCGACCGACACGCGGCCCGAGCCCGCGGCGGCCTTCGCGGCCGCACGCCCGATCTCGGGCAGCACCTCGTCGATGTTGGAGTCGAAGTAGTTGCAGCCGAGCAGCGCCCGGATGCCCAGCCGCTCGGCCACCTCCACGCAGCGCTCCTCGAAGTAGTACATGTCGACGAACGAGGTGATGCCCCCGAGCAGCATCTCGGCGATGCCGAGCGTCATGCCCAGGGCCACGTCGTCGGCCGTCTGCCGCCCCTCGAAGGGCCAGATGTAGTCGTTGAGCCACTCCATGAGGGCGATGTCGTCGGCATAGCTGCGCTGGAGCGTCATGGCGGCGTGGCAGTGGGTGTTGACCAGACCCGGCATGACCAGCCGCCCGCGGCAGTCGAACTCGCGCAGGTCGGGATGGGCCGCGCGGAAGGCCTCGACGGCCTGCGCGTCGTCCGATACGAGGGCGATGCGGTTGCCCGCGACGCCCACGGCACCCGTGAAGGTCTGGGGCCGGTCGGCCGCTGCCGTCATCGGCAGCACGGTGGCGTTGGAAAAGAGTAGTGCCATAGGGCTGAGGGTTTAGTCGATCGAGTTGCCCTGCACGGTCAGCAGAGCGCGCCCCCCGGTCGAGTTGGAGTAGACCTGGATCACGCGGTTGAAGACCCCGGGCTCGCTCTTGTGGGGTTCGTAGGTCACGCGGATCACCCCCGAGGCTCCGGGGGCGACGGGGCGCTTCGCGAACGAGGTCTTCAGACACGAGCACGACGTGAAGACACGCGTGAGCACCAGCGGCGCCGTGCCGTCGTTGACGAACGTGAACTCGTGTACAAGGTCGCCCCCCTTGCGGGGCACGTCGCCGAAGTCGACGGCGCTCTCCTCCAGACGGAGGTGCGCCCCCTTCGCTTCGGGCTTCTTGGCTTCGGCCGCCCACATGCAGAGCAGGCCGGAGAGCAGAAAGATCCATCTGCGCATCATCGCAATAGCTTTACGTTGTCGCACGGAGCCGACCCCGAGGTCAGTCCATGCGGAAAATATAGGTGATCGTGCCCCCCTGCACCGTCGCACGGCTCTCGGTGAAGCGCGCCTTGCGGGCCGCGGCGATGGCTGCGGCCACCAGGTCGCTGTCGCTGACGGTCGAACCCACGGGTTCGAACGCGGCGCCGGTCACGTCGCCCTTCGGGCCCACCGTCACGCGGATGACCACCTTGCCGCTCTTCGAGCCGGGGTAGGCCGGACGGGGCAGCGCGCCGGCCAGGCCGCGCCCCTGCAACCCCTTGTCGAGCTGGTCGAGCCCGTCGGGGTTCAGGCCGGGGCCCTTGCCGCTGGCCTTGTCCTCGCCCTCGGGCGCGTGGGGGTTGCCCGCATCCTCGGGCTCGTCCACGCCCCCCTTGTTCATCTTGAAGAGCGCCTTGGGGTTGGGCGTCTGCGTCACCTCGTCCTTGCCCGCGACCTGGGCCGTGCGCTCCTCGGGGGCCGCCTTGTCGTGCATGCGCGGCTCGGGGGCCGGGCGCACGGGCCGGAGGCGCGGCGGCTCGGGCTCGACGATCTCGATCTGGATCATCGAGTCGAGGCGCTCGGCCTCGTGCCGGAAGTCGAACGACAGAAACAGAAACCCCGCGGCGAGCAGCAGCGCATAGGCGGCCGTCGCCACGAGCGCCCAGCGGCGCGGTCTCCGATCGTTCGGGTCGTAGTAATACATGGGGCAGCGGGTTATTCGGGCGAGGTGGCCGCAATCAACTTATACCCGTTGTCGCGGGCGATGTTCATCACCTTGATGATCTCGTCCCACGCTACGGTCTTGTCGGCGTGCAGCGAGACGGGCGGCTCCTTCTGGTCGCCCAGGCGCGCCTTGAGCTCGCGATCGACCCCTTCGAGCGACCCTACCTCCTTCAGCTCGACGTAGTAGCGGTAGCGACCGTGCCCGGCGTCCTGGATCGACACCGTGGTGACGGCCTTGTCCTTGAGCTGGTTGGAGCTCTTGGGCAGGATCAGCTTCACGGCGTTGGGGCTGATGAGCGTGGTGGCGATGAGCAGGAACAGCAGCAGCAGGAACATCAGGTCGGTCATCGACGATGCCGAGAAACTCTTGTCGACCTTCGATCCGTGTTTGATGGCCATAATTCGCTATTTTTGAACGGGTTGATTGAGAATATCCATGAAGGCGATCGAGTTGGCCTCCATCTGGAAGACCAGCTTCTCGATGCGGGCCACCAGATAGTTGTAGCCGAAGTAGGCCGGGATGCCGACGACGAGACCCATCACCGTCGTGACCATCGCCACGTACATACCGCTCGAGAGCAGCGCCAGGTCGACCGTGCCGCCCGCGGCCGACATGTCCATGAAGGTCTCTACCATGCCGAGCACCGTGCCGAGGAAGCCGATCATCGGGGCGCCGCCGGCGATCGTCGCCAGGAACGGCAGTCCGTTCTCGAGCTTCGAGACCTCGAGGTTGGCGACGTTCTCGATGGCCGTCTGGATGTCGCCCATCGGACGGCCGATGCGCTCGATGCCCTTCTCGATCATGCGGGCGATGGGGGTGTCGGTCTTGCGGCAGAGGTTCACGGCCGTCTGGATCTTGCCGTCGGAGATGTAGTCGCGGATGCGGTTCATGAAGTTGATGTCGAGCACCGACGCCTTGCGGATGGCCAGGTAGCGCTCGACGAAGATGAAGATCGTCACGCCGCCGAGCAGCAGCAGCGGCCACATCAGCCAGCCGCCCTTGGTAAAGAGGGTCCACAGGCCCATGCGGGTCTCTTCGCTCACGGTCGCCGCCTCGGCGGCTGCGGCCGCCGCTTCGGCAGCCTGCAAAAATGTCATCATAGGTGTAAAATGTTATTGTTCGTTAATTTATGTTTTGAACTTTCAACTTTCAATTTTCAACTTTCAATTCTTCCCGCTCTTTCGCCGCGCGGCGCGCCGCGCGCCGTTCCTGGCGCTTGCGGTTGGTGAAGCGCTCCTTGACGCGGCGGCGGAAGTCACGGAAGTTGTTGAAATCCTGCTTGAAGTAGATGCCCACGCCCGTCTCCTGCAAACCCTGGTTCTCATCGAAGCGGTCGATCGTCTGCGTGAAGGCCTTCAGGCGCAGCGTGCCCGAGCGGTCGATCAGATAGGTGACGTAGGCCTCGCCCATGAAGTTGGACATCGAGCTGTTGACCGCCTGCTTGTTGTCGATCAGGTAGTTACCCTCGACCTCCACGAACAGGCGGTTGTCGATCAGGCTCTTCGACAGCCCGAAGTCGACCTCGTCGCTCGTGAGCTCCGACTTGGGGCGGTAGCGTAGCACGATGCCGTAGTCGCTGCGCGAGAGCATGTTGCTCACCATATTGCTCACCAGCTCCAGACCCGTCGATGCCGACACCGAGGCGCCGAGGTTGGCACCCGCGCCGTTCTCGGCCATGAAGCTGTTGAACATCAGCAGGTAGGCGAACTGCGTGTCGACCGTCTCGGGGCTGGCCAGCGCATTGGCCACCACCGCCTGCGTCTCGGGGTCGGAGCCGGGCACGCGCACGTCGAAGGCGATGGCCGGGTTGGTCAGCCGGTCGCCCAGGCGGATGACGCACTCCACGGGCACCGAGCGGTCGGCGGTCAGACGGTCGGAGGTACCCTGCAACAGCGGCTGCAGCGACGCCTTGAGCTTGTAGACCGCCTCGATGTTGAGCAGCGCGTCCATCGGCGAGCCGGTCCACTGGATCGTCGAGCCATCCTCGATGACGAAGCGCTTGTTGATGATGTTCTGCAGCGAGAGCTGGAAGCTCCCCTCCGAGAGGGTATAGTCGCCGTACATCTCGAAGAGGTTGGTGCGGGGGTTGATCGAGAGGTTGAGCACGCCGGCGCCGCGCGCCTTGAGCGTGTTGCCCGAGACGGTGAGCTCGACCTCCACGTTGGGGCGCACGTCGAGGGCCAGTGCGATCTCCATCTGGCTGCCCCCCTCGGCCTTGGCGCTGCGGCGGCGCTCGAACGAGAGCTTCTTGCGCGTCACGATGTCCTGCTCGGCCTGCGGCGGCTCGACGAAGGTGACGAAATCGGCGTAGGAGATGTTCGACTTGCCCGAAAGGGGCATGAAGAAGGTCGAGTTGTCGTCGGTCGAGGCCGAGACCTCCATCCGCACGCCCCCCTTGTCGCCCCGGATGCGGGCCTCGCCCGTGGCGTAGACCCGCCCGTAGAAGAGGTCGTTGTCGAGCGACGTGGTGTTGAGCACCAGCATCTCGCGCGGCGACACGCGCAGCTCGTAGCCGATGTTGGAGAGGTGCTTGAGATCGAGGTCGAGGTCCAGGCGGCCGCTGTTGCCCTCGCTGTCGCGCAGCGTGGCCCCCTGCACGCGGAAGCGGTTGTTCTCCACGCGGAGCTCCGCCTCGGGCACCGTGTAGCGCACCTGCGTGAAGTCGATGCGCGTGGAGAGGTCGCGGGCACGGATGCGGCCCGTGAGGTCGGCCTCGCGGCCGCGGCCCTGCACCGTCAGGTCGGCCGACGCCAGCCCCCGCGTGCCCGAGATGACCCCCGAGAGCACGGGGTCGAGCAGCCCCATGTCGAGGCTGTCGACCGCCAGACGGGCGTAGTAGCGTTGCTGCGCCGGGGCGTAGAAGCCCCGCACGAGCGTGTCGCGCTTCTGGCGGTTGGTCACCGTCACCCCCGCACGGTTGCGGGCGAAGTCCCAGCGCGAGACGAGCCGCAGGGGCGGAGCCTCGATGCCGTTGACGGACAGGCTGTCGACCGCGATGTCGGCCGAGAGCTCGCCGCCCAGCAGCACCGAGCGCATGGTCGCGCGCCCGTCGGTGCGCCCCTCCACCGAGTAGCCCATGCGGTCGGCGACCTGCGCGAAGGGGGCCAGGTCGAAGTTGCGCAGCGTGAGCGTGAGCGAGTCGTCGAGGCTGCGCGAGGCCACGCCGTCGAGCAGCAGCTCCTGCTCGCGGTTCGACACGTGGAAGCGGTCGATCTCCACGCGCGCCGTATCGAGACGGATGCGGCGGGCCCTGATCTGCCACGACTTATCGCCGCGCGTGAGGTGCGAGGGGAGGATGTAGAGGTCGAGGGCCCGTCGCGGCTCCTCCGCAGCGGCCGCGACGCCCCGCCGCGCGGGAACGGCCGCGACGTCCGCGCTGTCCGCCGCCCCGTCGTCGGCCGCACGGGCGAAGAGGCCGAAACGCCCCGAGAGGCGGCGCGCCGAGTCGGCGAAGCCCGCCGTGAGGCGCATGGCGCCCTGCTTGGCGCCACCCGTCACCGAGAAGCGCGGCAGGTGGAACATCCCGGCGTAGAGGTCCTCGGCCGAGCCGTAGAGCGTGAGCGAGTCGCCGCGGTTCGAGGCGTTGATCTTCAGGTGCGTGGCCAGCATCCGCCGCCGCTCGACATAGCCCGAGCGGAGCGAGAACGAGAGGCGGTCGTTGGCCGGGTTGAAGAGCAGCTGCATCGACGAGCTGTCGGCGATCTGCAGCCCCGGCGACACGGCGTCGGCCACCGGGTTGAAGTCGCGCACGAGCACCGAGAGCAGCGAGTAGTCGTCGGCCACGGCCGTCGGGGCGCTCCCGCCCGCACGGGAGCCGCGCGCGGCCCGCAGCGTGGGCAGGTAGCGGCGCGCGCTGCGGCGCAGGTACTCGAAGACGGTGCGGTAGCTGGTCTTCGAGCGGAAGGTGACGTCGGCGAAGTCGGAGCGCAGTTCCACGAACTTGCTGCGCGCGGAGTTCTCGCCCGTGAGCACCACGCGCTGCGCCGCGACGCTGCGGTCGTTGTAGCGGTAGTCGGCGTCGGTGATGCGGATCGTGCCGTTCATGTCGTCGAGCGTGCGGCCGCTGCCCTGGGCCGCGATGCGGGCCGAGAGCACCGACACCGAGTCGCGCCGGTTGATGTGCAGACGCGCCAGATCGGCGCGGTCGAGCGCCAGCGAGAAGTCGTAGCGGGGCACCGTGTCGTTCAGATCGACCAGCCCCGCGAAGTCGAAGACGAGGTTCGGATCGCGGGCCGTGATGCGGCCGTCGAAGCGGCGGTCGGTAAGGCGGCCGTCGAGGCGCAGCGAGTCGTAGGTGTAGCCGTTGAAGGCCAGGCGGGTGACGTTGCCCGCAAGGGCGGCGTCGGTGCGCCCGTGGCCGACGCGGCCGTCGATGCGCGCCTCGAGCGAGGCGTCGCCCAGCAGGTCGCGCCGCCCCACCAGATCGCCCAGCCGGAGGTTGCGCGTGCGCAGGTCGCCCACCACGCGGCTGCTGCCGTCGCTGCGGGGGCTCATGCGCACGTCGAGATCGAGGTCGCCCACGGCCGAGGCCACGTCGGCCCGCACGTCGAACGACGAGAGCGTCCCCCGGAAGCGGGCCCCCAGGTCGATACGCCCCGAGTTGTCGAGCATCCCCACCAGACGCTCCGAGAGGTCGCGGCCCCCCACGCCCGCGGCCAGGCGGTCGATATCGGCGGCCGAGGTCGAGAGGCGCTTCAGGTCGACGTCGAAGCGCGCGCGGGCGATGTCGGGCAGCCCCTCGACCGTCGCGTCGGCCACGAGCGAGGTGCCGTCGCCCAGGCGGAAGCCGAGGATGCGCGCCCGCAGGTCGTCGACCTCGCCCGCCAGCTCGATGTCGATCTCGCTGGCCGTCAGGTGCCAGTCGCGCAGGCGGGGCGAGAAGTATGCCACGTCGTCGGTGGAGAGCGTCGAGCGGCGCAGGGCGCCGTCGATGCGCACCGTGCCGGTGAAATCCTTGTATTCGGCCCACGAGTCGCCCGCCAGCGAGAAGTAGGGTATCCACACGTGCGAACGCTCGGTCACCAGCCGCGCCTGCTCGAAGCCCATGCAGCCGCTGGTGAGGTAGAAGCGCCCCGAGAGGTGGTCGAGGCGGAAGCCGCTGCGCTCGCGCGCCGAGAAGCGGGCGATGTCGGCGTAGATGGTCTGCCCGTCGATGGTGAAGTCCTCCACGCGCGCCGACATCTCGCTAAGGTGCATGTCGGCGAAGTCGATGCCGTAGGGCGGGTTGCGGTGCTCCGTCCGCTCGATGCAGAGCTCCATGTCCTCGATCGAGGCCTTGCTGAGCGAGAGGCGGAAGTTGCCCTTCTTGGGTTTGTCGGGATCGGAGAGGCGCGCCACGACCTGCTTGATGTTCATCACCCCCTCGGGCGTCTCGCGCAGGCAGAGGCGGGCGCCGATCATCTCGGCGCGGCTCAGGCCGATGCCCCCGCCGAAGATGCCCAGCCCCGTGACGTAGGCGTCGAGATGGTCGACGTAGATGAGTGTATCGCGCTGGTAATCCTCGACATAGAAGTCGTGCACATGGACCTTGCCCAGCCACCCGATGTCGACCCGCCCGATGCGCACCTCGGTCTCCAATCGGGCCGAGATCTTGCGCGCGGCCAGGTGCACGACACCGTTCTGCACGGCCGGCACGGCCAGCAGCAGCGACAGCACGAAAGGCACTCCCACCGCCGAAGCGACGAGCGCGAAGAGCACCTTTGCCGATATTTTTGTAACTTTGCGCATCGGATGAGCGTTGTAACCTGCAAATTTAACGCTTTTCCCCGAAAAAAACGCAAAAAACCGACATGGATATTACAATTCTCGGCATCGAATCGTCGTGCGACGACACCTCGGCGGCGGTCCTGCGCAACAACGTTCTGATCTCTAACGTCATCGCCTCGCAGGCCGTGCACGTCAAATACGGCGGCGTGATCCCCGAGCTGGCCTCGCGCGCCCACCAGCAGAACATCGTGCCGGTGGTGGCGACGGCGCTCCGCGAGGCCGGCATCACGGCCGACCGCCTCGACGCCATCGCCTTCACGCGCGGCCCGGGGCTCGTGGGGTCGCTGCTCGTGGGGGTCTCGTTCGCCAAGGGGCTCGCCCTCTCGCACGACATCCCGATGGTGGAGGTCAACCACCTGCAGGGCCACATCCTCTCCCACTTCATCGACCTGCCGGACCGCCGGCTGCCCCACCCCGACTTCCCGTTCCTCTGCCTGCTCGTCAGCGGCGGCCACACCCAGATCGTGCGCGTCGACTCGCCGCTCGAGATGCAGATCATCGGCACGACGATCGACGACGCCGCGGGCGAGGCCTTCGACAAGTGCGCCAAGGTGATGGGGCTCCCCTACCCGGGCGGCCCGGTGATCGACCGCCTGGCCAGGGAGGGCGACCCCAAGGCCTTCCGCTTCGCACGGCCCCACGTCGAGGGGCTCGACTGCTCCTTCTCGGGGCTCAAGACCTCGTTCCTTTACACGCTGCGCGACGCCGTGGCCGCCGAGCCCGACTTCATCGAGCGGCGCAAGGCCGACCTCTGCGCCTCGCTCCAGCACACCATCGTCTCGATCCTCGTAGACAAGTTGGTGCGGGCGTCCAAGCTCACGGGCATACGCGACATCGCCATCGGCGGCGGCGTGTCGGCCAACTCGGGGCTGCGCGAGGGCATCGTCGAGGCGGGGCGCCGCCACGGCTGGCGCACCTTCCTGCCCGAGCTGAAGTTCACCACCGACAACGCCGCCATGATCGCCATGGCGGGATACTTCCGCTACCAGCAGGGCGACTTCGCGTCGCTCGACGTCTCGCCCGTGGCACGGCTGGAGGAGCTGATGAAAAATTGAAAGTTGAAAATTGAGAATTGAAAATTGGAGCGTGACCGGCTACGAAGCCGAGATACGCCCAGCCTCGACGCTGCTATGAAACCGATACGCTGCCTCTGGATGCTTCTGCTGCCGCTCTTCGCCGTGACGCAACCGACTGCCGCACAAGTGGCCTCGACACAACCGACTACGGCGCAACCGGCTGCCGCGCCCCTGCATCCCGCGGCCGGCGAGACGGTCGCCGAGACCGACGTCGAACGGCTGGGCGTAGACGCCTATTTCGCCGTGGAGCCCGTCGACGAGGCGCTGCGGCGCCGCATCGTCGGCCGCTCCTACAGGGAGGGGTGCCCCGTGCCGCTCGCCGATCTGCGCTACCTCAGGGTCCTGCACCGCGACTTCGAGGGGCGCACGCGACGGGGCGAGCTCCTCTGTCACCGCGACATTGCCGACGACCTCGCGGCGATCTTCCGTGCCCTCTACCTGGCCGGCTACCCCATCGCGCAGATCCGCCTGGTTGACGACTTCGACGCCGACGACGTCCGCTCGATGGAGGCCGACAACACCTCGGCATTCAACTACCGTCCGATCGCCGGGTCGAGGACCCTGTCGCGCCACAGCCTGGGGCGGGCCATCGACATCAACCCCCTGCGCAACCCCTGCGTGCGCCTCCGCGACGGCCGCATGCTGGTCGAGCCCGAGGCCGGGCGCCCCTACGCCGACCGCACGCGCGACTTCCCGGGGCGGCTCCACGGGGAGGACCTCTGCGTGCGTCTGTTCAAGGCCCGCGGCTTCCGCTGGGGCGGCGACTGGCGGTCGCTCAAGGATTACCAGCACTTCGAGAAGTAATCAAAATTGAAAATGGAAAGTTGAAAGTGGAAAATGAAGGGGCGGATGCGGCTTCACTTCTCACTTTTTACTTTTTACTTTTTACTTTTCACTTAGTCACTTGTTACTTGCCCGCCGGGCTATCGAAGCCCGGGGCTTCGTCCCTTTGCCGGCTCGCGCCTTTGGCGCGACCGCCCAAGCCGGCAAAGGGAGCTTATAAGCAAAAAAGCGGCTCGCAGAACCGGGCGGGCCGCAGCCTCCGGCGGCGGAGGCCCGCAACTCGCGCCGCTCGTGCGTCCTCCGCAGGCTGCGACCCGAGCACCGCAATCGCGCAACGGCCCTGCCCCCACTTCTCACTTCTCACTTTTTAACTTAATTACTTTTCAACTCCCCCGCTCCCACGCGTCCCGAAGCCGCCCGCCGCATTTTTCAACCTTTTTTCGGAACTTTTAGCCGAAAAAGCCCTATCTTTGACCCGGCGCCCGATGGTGCCGGATAAAAAACACAAAACATGAAACCACTCAAAATCGGAAACTTATGCGCGCCGACCCCCATCGTGCAGGGCGGCATGGGCGTAGGTATATCCCTCTCGGGGCTCGCTTCGGCCGTAGCCTGCGAGGGAGGCATCGGCGTGATCTCCTCGGCCGGACTGGGGGCGATCTACCGCGACTACTCGACCGACTACCGCGAGGCGTCGATCTGGGGGCTCCGCCAGGAGCTGCGCAAGGCCCGCGAAGCGACGCGGGGCATCATCGGCGTCAACGTCATGGTCGCCATGTCGAACTTCGCCGACATGGTGCGCACGGCCGTCGCCGAGAAGGCCGACATCATCTTCTCGGGCGCCGGGCTGCCGCTCAACCTGCCCTCGCTGCTGCCCGAGGGGGCCAAGACCAAGCTGGCGCCCATCGTCTCGTCGGCGCGCGCCGCGGCGCTGCTCTGCCGCAAATGGTTCTCGGAATACAAGTACACGCCCGACGCCATCGTGGTCGAGGGTCCCAAGGCGGGCGGCCACCTGGGCTACAAGGAGGAGCAGCTCGCCGATCCCCGCTTCGCGCTCGAGTCGATCGTCCCGGAGGTCGTCGCCGAGGTGAAGGCCTTCGAGGCCGAGCACGGCTGCCGCATCCCCGTCATCGCGGGCGGCGGCATCTACACGGGCGAGGACATCTACCGCATCCTGGCGCTGGGCGCCGAGGGGGTGCAGATGGGGACGCGCTTCGTCACCACGGAGGAGTGCGACGCCGACCCGGCCTTCAAGCAGAGCTACCTCGACGCCACGGAGGCCGACATCGAGATCATCCGCAGCCCGGTGGGCATGCCCGGCCGCGCCATCCGCAACTCGTTCCTCGACCGCGTGAAGGAGGGCCTCAAGCGCCCCAAGGCGTGCCCCTTCGACTGCATCAAGACCTGCGACGTGACCCACAGTCCCTACTGCATCATGCTGGCGCTCTACAACGCCTTCCGCGGCAAGCTGCAGAACGGCTACGCCTTCTGCGGCTCCAACGCCTGGAGGGCCGACAAGATCCAGTCGGTGCGCGAGCTCATCGCCACGCTGCGCAGCGAATACGACAACTTCTCGCTGCGCGAATCGCTCTTCGGCGCCAAATAACGCCGGTCGCACGAACGACAGCGCCGTCCCCCTTCGAGGAGGACGGCGCTCTTCGTATCGGCCGGCCGGCAGCAGCCCGCAAGGCCCCGGCCGGCCCGCGGGGTCTACCACACCACCGGATCAGGGAGGATCTCGCCGTCGGCGGCATCCGCCGGCGTGAAGGTCGCGCCGCGGTACTGCACGCAGAGCATCGTCAGCGGCTCCGCGCCGACATTGCGCACCGAGCGCCGGCCCGCGGGCGCCACGCGCACCACGCTCCCCTCGCCGACGGGGAAGCACTGCCCGTCGACCTGGAACTCGCCGCGACCCGAGAGGAAGAAGTAGAGCTCCTCGTGGGTCTTGTGGGTGTGGAGAAAGCCCGTCTCGGCGCCGGGAGCGAAACGCTGCAACGAAAATTCGGCGCCCGTGGCCCCCACGGCCGCGCCGCCGAAGACCTTGCCCGGGATCCGCACGCCGGGACCCAGCTCCAGCACGTAATCGCCCAGTTCGTTCATTTTGCCCGTCTCGACGGCCGCGAAGTTCGCGCCCGCAGCGAGCGTTTCGATCTTTTTCATGGTTTCATCGTTTTTTCGTTCGACGGCGCAAAGTTGGCACCCGGAGGCGACATACGCAAGTAGGCACCTGCGGGTCAGCTGGTTACACAAGGGTAACCATCATTGACGATCAGCGGATTCGGGCAGCGATTTTTTTCTGAAAGTTTTTCACTTGCGGCTTTTTCGTCATTCGATTACTTTTGTACACCGACAAACACCCCGCACGATGGACCGCACCACCCTCCAGGACTCGCTCTACCCCGAGTGTCCGATCCGCAACATCCTCGCCCGCATGGGCGACAAGTGGTCGCTGCTGACCCTCTACACGCTGGCGCAGGGCGGCACGCTGCGTTTCGGCGCGCTTCGCCGCGCCATCCCCGACATCTCGCAGAAGATGCTCGCCGCCACGCTCCGCACCCTGACCGAGGACGGGCTGGTCGTCCGGCGCCTCTATCCCGAAATCCCGCCGCGCACCGAATACAGCCTCACCGAGCGCGCCCGCACGCTCCTGCCCCACCTCGACGCGCTGATCGGCTGGGCGATCGAGCACTCCGAAGCGATCCTCGCCGACCGCAGGGCGGCACGCGGAGGGGATTGAAAAGGGTGGGATTCCCGGGCCGCAGACTGCGGAGTGCTGACGCGGACTTTCGGCAACGTGCAAATATCTGCCGGAAGCGGCTGCGACCCGCACAGTCGACGCTGTATGATTCGGAGGAGACCATCGAAGCCTCGGGCTTCGTCCCTTTGCCGACTAACGGCCGCAGCCGCCCCCGGGCGAAAATCTGCAAAAGCGACTAATAAATCCCGGCTCTTAGCCGGGCGGGCCGCAGCCTCCGGCGGCGGAGGCCCGCAACTCGCGCTGCTCGTGCGTCCTCCGCAGGCTGCGTCCCGAACACTCAATCGCGCTGTCCTCCGCCCGGGGTGGCTCCGGGCTGCGCAGCTAACGCTGCAATCGCGTAATAACCCTGCCGCCCATTTTCCATTTTCAACTCCAAACACCCCCTCACAGAAACCGCACGCCCCTGACCCGCCGCCCCGCACGGTCGGCGATCTCGCGCTCGACGATCCCCGTCACCACATCGGCCGCATCGTGCCAGCGGTTGGCGCGGAACTGCCGGCGGTAGGTGGTCAGGTGGGCGTGGAGCTCGGGCCAGCGCAGGTTCCACCCCCGCGGAAAGCGCACCGCGTGGAGCACCGTAGCCGAGTTGGAGAGGATGCGCGCCTCCTTGTTGCCGCTCTGGTGGAACCACTCCACCCTGACGCCCGGCGCCCGCCGCTGCACGGCCCGCGCGAAGCCCCGCCCTCCGTTGTTGCTCTCGATGAGCGCCTCGCGCGTCGCGCTGCGCACGAGCATCTCAGCGACCATCGGCTCGGTGAGCTCCATCGCCTCGCGCGTGTAGACCGCGTCGGTGATGTAGACGATCCCGTCGGCATCGACCGCATAGGAGAGCGAACAGAGGTAGTCGTCGCCCGTGTCGGCCGTGTCGGTGTAGTTGGCGCGGCGCACGATCGCGGAGGGCAGGGCGTCGTACTCGGCCAGCCCGGCGCCGTACAGCAGCCCCTCGCGTGCCGACGGGTGCCCCTGGTACATCGCCTCGAACTGCACGGGATCGAGCCGCCGCTTGCGCGCCAGCAGCGCGGCCCCCTGCTGCGCCTCCCACAGCGCCTCGCCCGGGGCGCGGGGGTCGAGCTCTGTGGGCGGCGAGGCCTTGAGTGCCTCGAAGTTGAGGTGGAGCCACCCGTCGGCCGGGGCCGCGTCGAGCTGCTCCCAGCGCGTCAGCTCCTCGACCGGCTCGCACGCCGCCAGCTGGCCGATGAGGTCCTCCTCGTGCCAGCGCGTGAAGACCACAAGCTCGCGCGAGGCGTTGTGCATGCGCGTGCGCACCACCGAGGTGTACCACTCCCAGCAGTTGGCCCGCACGAGCGGCGAGTTGGCCTCCAGGGCATCCTTGTAGAGGTCGTCGAGGACGAAGCAGTCGACGCGGTTGCCCGTGAGCGAGCCCTCGCGCCCCACCGAGAGCAGGCTGCCGCGGCGCCCCACGATCTCCGCCTCGTCGGCCGTGCGGATATAGCCCGCGGGCTTCGATCCCCGCTTGATCGTCGTGGCGGGGAAGAGCGCCTCGTACTCGCGCGACTCAAGGATGCGCTGCACGCGGCGGTTGAAGCGCGAGGCCAGCAGCCCCGAGTAGGAGGCGATCGCCACGCGGCAGTCGGGGTCGAGCCCCAGCACGTAAGCCGGCAGCAGGGTCGTGGCACCCACGCTCTTGCCGTGCTGCGGCGGCATGGTGACGATCAGGCGCCGCACGCGCCCCCGCGCGAAAGCCTCCAGCACACGATAGTAGGTGCGGTGGAAGGGCTGAAGTTCCAGAAAGGGATAGACCTGCTCGGCGAACGAGAGGAAGGAGGGTTCAGTCATCGGTCGGAAAAAATGGAAAGTTGAAAATTGAGGGTTGAAAATGGGAAATACGGAGAATCGCCCGAAAAAGAGACGCGACAATCGAAGCCACAGGCTTCGTCCCTTTGCCGGCTCGCGCCTCCGGCGCGACCGCCCCAGCGGGCAAAGGGAACTTTTCTGCGGACTGACGGCCGCAGGCCGACAGCTCGCAGCCAGCGGAGGTGTCTGCGAACGAAGGGAGCAGCCCTCCGCGCCGGGTGGCTGCGGGCTGCCCGGCTCTGCGAGCCGGAGACGGCGAAGCCTCTGGCTTCGATCCTCGGCGCTTTTTGTTCCGGCAAAAAGCGCCACAAAAAGCCGGCCCGCTGACGAAAAAGGCTGTCCGACGACGTCTAACGCTGGCTCGGGGCGCCTACTCGCGGGGTTGTGGCGCGCACCGAAGTGCGCACCACTTCGGCCTTTGCCGAAGCGAGCAACCCTGCCCCCTCGCTCGCGCTTTTAGCCGCCATCTGACAGCCGCCTTTTTCGCCGGGCGGGGTGAGGCGCCGCTTGCAGCGGCGCAATGCACAATTAAGAATTAACAATGAATAATGGAGGGCTAATTCATTATTCATTCCCGGCCCGATGGGCCGGCAGCCCGTAGCCGCCCCCGGGCGAAGGGCTGCTCGCTGCTCTCGCGCCCTTTCGCCGGCTACGGTCTGACAAAGATCGTACGCATAGCGGCGGCTCTGTGAGCCGGCGGGCCGCAGCCACCGGCGGCGAAGGCCCGCAACTCGCACCGCTCGTGCCGACCTTCGCTGGCTGCGTCCGAGAACAAATAAAAATCCCGGCTCTTAGCCGGGCGCTGGCTGCTGCCCGAGTACGCCCCCACTCCACACTTTTTACTTTTTACTTAATTACTTATTACTTAAAAAAAGCGGAACCGCTGCCCGGCGCGGCGACGGGCGGTTCCGCTGGCCCCGCGATCGGGGCGAAGGGTTCCGGCGGGCGGCGCCGCGCCCGTGACGGGAGGGTGCCGGAACCGGCCTGGCGCACGGAGAGCGCCGGCGACCCGGGTCAGCCGACAAGCGCGCGCAGCAACCCGAAGGAGAAGTCGTTGAACCGCTCCTCGCCGTCGAGGAGGGTATGGAACTCCCACCACACGGGCACCAGGTCGGCAACGACGTCGCGCTCGCCCTCGGGCAGCACCTCGCGGCGACGGCAGACGATCAGCGAGACGGTCAGGCGGCACTCGACCCCATCGAAGACGAAGTCGAGCGATCCCGAGAAGTAGCCCCGCGGCCCCACGGCGTCGACGAGGCGGTCGAGCACTTCGAGATAGAGTGCGGATGAAACGGTATAGATCATTGTGCGTGAAGTGATTTTCGGTAAAATCGTTTGGAAGAACAAATAAATTGCTTAACTTTGCAGGACAAAGATATA
>Ga0137307_101660_pt1 | contig 18428 bp, 18 predicted proteins | sample NAcewD2O_March_2_FD_97180 | JGI IMG/M metagenome (GOLD analysis project Ga0137307, IMG submission 97180) | Mouse cecal microbial communities from Vienna, Austria - N-Acetylglucosamine amended D2O_March | ecosystem: Host-associated > Mammals > Digestive system > Large intestine > Cecum | place... | reverse complement strand
TCGCTTGTCAAGTATGGTTTGGAGGAGATTTCAACAATACTTCTGCGTCCGACTTATACCCCAAAATTCGATGTTTTCAAATTTTTGTCATGTACTTAAAAAAATAAGAAGTAATGAAAGACATCATAACATTACTTCTTATGCTCCATAACATTATTTGTTATGCCCTATAACATTACTTGTTATGAGATATAAGATATGAGGTGTGATTTCAATTCAATTCAGCCAATGGGTATATATAAAAGATAAGCCGTATCCTTTATGGGAATCGATGAAAAGTGACAGATGACCTATCTTTCTTTTAATAGGTCATCTGTTATAGAAGTATTGGTTTTTATATAAATCAGTGTAAGATTTTAAATACTAATTCGCGGAGGATATCCCCGTCACTCAGAGAAGAACTTCCGCCTACTCCTTTAGATTTTGCATCCGCATATCGGATTTCACCAATGATTTGCATTGTCTTTACTCCACTATATCGGCGCATGGCAGTCATATAATCTTTCGCTTGCCAGGGAGTTTTTAATCCCAACATATTGGCAATGCCTTGCTCTGACTTTTCCGGTGCATAATAGGCTAACATAAGATTTGAAAAGAAGCTGAAGAGTAAGGATAAAGTCATCTGTATAGGGTTTGTCTTTGGATTTTCCTCAAAATATTTTATTATTTTATTCGCCTTCAGAATGTCTTTTTCAACAATAGCACTGCGTAATTCGAAGTTATTGTAATCTTTACTGATTCCGATATTCTTTTCTATCTGTTCTGGGGTGACTCTTGTATATCCTTTTGGAAGTGTGATAATCAACTTTTCCAGTTCTCCGGTGAGACGGCTTAGATCGGCTCCGACAAAATCTGCCAACATAGCAGTGGCTTTAGGATCCATATCAATACCTTTGCGTTTCATATAAGAAGTGATGAAAGCCGGCAGTTGGGCATCTTTTACTTTCTTTGACTCGAACAAAATGCCGCATCTTTCAATCTCAGCAGCCAATTTTTTTCGTCTATCCAATACACCATGCTTATGACATATTACCAATATAGTAGAGGGCAAAGGTTTTTGCAGATAGAAAGAAAGCTCTTCCATGTTACGAATGTTCTGTGCTTCTTTTACCACTACCACTTGGTGTTCGGACATCATTGGATAACGTTTGGCGGCATTAATGACAGTGGCTATATCTACATCTGCGCCGTACACAACAGTAAGATTGAATTCCTTTTCCGTTTCGGTCAGGATGTTGTCTGTGATGTAATCGGCGATAAGATCAATATAGTAAGGTTCTTCGCCCATAAGATAGTATATGGGACGGTATTGCTTCGCTCTCAACTCCTTGACGATGTCATCATAAGTGATTTCTTGTTTTGCCATATTCTGTTCTTACCAGTCGAATTTCAAATGTTTTACGGTTTTTTTCTCATCGATAATCATACGCAAGGAAGCGATTCCTATTTCAACATGTTCCGCTACATACTTTTGAGTGACCATATTGTCGCTTTTATCGGTTTTTACCCCTTCGGGGATCATAGGCTGGTCGGAAACCAATAGAAGCGCACCTGTTGGAATATGATTGGCAAAGCCACAACTGAACAGAGTCGCGGTTTCCATATCAACCGCCATGGCACGGGTCTTCTTAAGATACTCTTTAAAATCTTCGTCATGCTCCCAAATACGCCGGTTGGTGGTATATACCGTCCCTGTCCAATAGTCGCGAGCATGGTCGCGAATGGAAGATGAAACTGCACGTTGCAACATAAATGCCGGAAGTGCCGGTACCTCCGGGGGAAAGTAGTCATTGGAAGTTCCTTCACCACGTATGGCAGCAATAGGAAGGATAAGATCCCCTATCCGATTTTTCTTGTCGATGCCACCGCATTTGCCCAAAAACAGACAAGCTTTTGGATGGATGGCACTTAATAAATCCATGATAATGGCAGCGTTAGGGCTACCCATACCAAAATTAATAATGGTCATGCCTTCTGCTGAAGCGGATGTCATATTAGCATCTTTTCCAAGAACGGGCACATTGAATTTCTCTGCGAAAATATCGACATATTTATTGAAATTGGTCAACAAGATATATTCTCCGAAGTCTTTCAGAGAACGTTTTGTATACCGAGGCAACCAGTTAGTCACGATTTCTTGCTTTGTTTTCATAAGATTTCATTAAATTTGTTCCTAAATAGAGGAAACGATTATCTAACTTACAAAAATACAATAAAAAGTAAAATCACGAAATTAAACCAGTAGCATTTTCTTGATTTTTGCAATTACATATCTGTTATTATGTTATCATTAAATTTACCTGTATTTGAGGCTAAAGTAACGAGAAAGGATGGAAAGAGCGTTATTTTCGATGTGATACGCCGTCGTTATGTAGCACTCACACCGGAAGAATGGGTACGCCAGCATTTTGTACATTTCTTATTGGATTATAAAGGATATCCGCAAGCGTTGATGGCAAATGAAGTGCAGCTGCAATTGAATGGTACTAAAAAGCGCTGTGATACTGTACTTTACCGACGTAATCTGACAGCACAAATGATTGTGGAATATAAAGCTCCGGACATAGAAATCACGCAAGCCGTGTTCGATCAGATCACCCGTTACAATATGGTATTAAAAGTGGATTATCTGGTGGTAAGCAACGGGATTCAACATTACTGTTGCCGCATAAATTATGAAAATAACAGTTATATGTTCTTGCCAGATATCCCTGATTATCAACTTTTATAAGATTAGAACCCGATACACGCGATCAGGATTCGTTATGAATGAGGCAGTAACTGTATTTTCCTTACTTTATAATATCAATAAACCGTTCCCGCAAATAGTGTGAGGATACTTGCAGGAACGGTTCTATTGGAGAACTACAGATATTAATATTATTCTGTGAGTTTTCTTCTTCTGGTTGGTTTTTCCTTTACTTCTTCCTTGTGTTCGAGGGTTACACCTGCCAATTCCGGGTCGATCATGATACGTCCGCAATATTCGCAAACGATGATTTTCTTACGGGAACGGATATCCAACTGTCTTTGAGGCGGGATTTTATTAAAACATCCACCACAAGCATCACGTTGTACGTATACGATACCCAATCCGTTACGAGAGTTCTTGCGGATACGTTTGAAAGACTGGAGCAGACGCGGTTCGATTTTTGTTTCGAGATCTTTGGCTTTGTCTCTCAACTTTTCTTCTTCCTGCTTGGTTTCGGAGATGATTTCATCCAACTCGTTCTTCTTGGTATCCAAGTCTTTTTGTCTTTCTTCCAGAGCTACTGTGCTCTTTGCAGCTTCTTCGGATTTCTCCTGCTCCTGTGCGGTAAACTCTCTAATTCTCTTTTCGCAGAGTTCCATTTCAAGAGTTTGGAATTCGATCTCTTTGCTCAGGAAATCGTATTCACGGTTGTTACGTACGTTCTCTTGCTGATCTTTATATTTTGCAATAGAAGCTTTAGATGTTTCGATTTCCACCTTCTTGGTAGCGATGGCAGATTTAAGCTCAGCGACTTCTGCCTTAATCCTTTCAATGCGTGTGCTCAGACCGGCTATTTCATCCTCCAAGTCTTGCACTTCCAACGGAAGTTCACCTCTTAACGTCTTGATTTCATCAATCTTAGATAACATGGTCTGCAATTGGAACAGTGCTTTCAATTTCTGTTCCACAGTCAATTCCTGCGGGTCTTTTTTTGCTTCTTTAGCCATTTTATTTATAGATATTTTATGGGGTTGGTGTTTGCTTTGCACTGTTTCAGGGCAAGGCTTGGAAACAACTCCCGGATTATTGTATAGAATATTTCTTTTGTATATTGCTCACTCTCGTAGTGTCCGATCTCTGCCAGGAGGATATCCGTATCATGGCCGAAATAATCGTGATACTTGATTTCTCCAGTGATGAACACGTCTGCGCCACTCCGTATGGCAAGCGGCATCAGAAAAGCTCCGGCTCCTCCACACAAGGCAACAGTCTGTATCTCGCGTCCATTCAGTTTGTTATGCCTCAGGCATTTCACTTCAAAAGTCTTCTTAATGTGTTTCAAAAACTCCAATTCCGTTTCTGGAGTTTCCAGCTCACCGATGACTCCCGCTCCTGCTTGCATCCAATTGTTCTGAAGGGGATACACATCAAATACCGGTTCCTCATAGGGATGAACACTTGACAAAGCTCTGATGGCTTCCGCCTTTTTATAGGCAGGTAGTATAGTTTCTATACGCGTTTCCTTCTCCGTATGCAGATTTCCGATATCTCCACAAAACGGACGGCAACCTGCCTGGGCACGGAAAGTCCCCTCGCCTTCTACATTATAGCTACATGCGTCGTAGTTTCCTATACAGCCACATCCAGCTGCAAATAATGCTTTCCGGACACTCTCCACATGGCTGACCGGAACAAAGGTTACCAATTTCAACAAAGCATTTTCTTTAGGTTCCAACACACGTACGTTGCTCAATCCTATTTTCTCTGCCATTTTGAAATTCACCCCACCCGGCGCATTGTCCAAATTGGTGTGTGCGGAATAAATCACGATATCGTTCTTTATCGCTTTCAGGATACAACGTTCTACATAGTCCCTGCCTGTGATGGATTTGTATCCTTTGAATATCAGCGGGTGGTGGGATATGATGAGATTGTACCCTAATGCTATCGCTTCGTCCAGTACGGCTTCAGTAACGTCAAGACACAACAAAGCCCCTGTTGCTTCCGTCTCTGTCAATCCGATTTGCAAACCGGCATTATCAAATCCGTCTTGCAATGGCAGAGGCGCGAACCGTTCAAGGGCGCTTACTATTTCCTTAATTTTCATTATATATATAGAAAATTTCGGTGCAAATATACGAAAAACATACTAAAGGAACAGGGTTGTTTTACGATTTTTAGTATAAAATGTTCCTTTCTCTCTTCTCTCTCATCACTTCCAGCAGCTTTCCGCTGGCATCGAATGACTTGCGGGAAGCCAGCGAAATAGTGATCATCAGCGAAAGCATGGATGCCGTGAAGGTTATCACCATAATCATCATCTGGTATTTGATGGCTATGTTCGGGCTGCTACCCCCCAGAATTTGCCCGATCATGGTGCCGGGAAGGGCTACCAATCCCATTACAGCAATGTTTGCAATCAGTGGGCTGAACGATTTGATGATCGCCTGCTTGATAAAGGGCGCTTGTGCTTCTGCCCTTGTCGCGCCGTTGCCAAGCAAATAGCGGTAGAGCTGCTGTTCCCGTTTCAGTCCGCTGTAATATGCATTCAGGGCTACGACGTTGCTGGATAGCATATTTCCCATCAGTATACCAAATATCGGTATGAAATATTGCGCGCTGAATACATTCTCCAGTTGCAATACAACGGCAATGAAATACATACCTACGCAGACCACACTACATAAGAAACCTACGGAAATGGGAATGAACAGGACTTTCCGTTTCAGTTGGGTACGCGCCAGTGCGGTTTGGGAAGCAACGAATATCATGATGATGACCCATAGGAAATTTATCCAGGGGTTGTTCCATAGGAACAGGTATTTCAGATAGACGCCGATAAAGAAAAGCTGTACGATCATGCGCGCGACACCAATGACGGTGACCCATAACAGTCCGGTCTTGAACTTCCACAAGTAGAACAACGGAATGATCAGCAAGAGCAATCCGATAGCTAAACTGGCATATGAGATATCAATTGTTTCCACTTTCAAATGGCTTTTATTGCAAGGTTAATTGCCTTTATTACAAGGCTAATTGCTTTTATTATAAGGTTATCATCTGGTTACATCCCTGTGCGAAACTTTGGTCATGAGAAACGGCAAGGATGGCACTCCCCTTTCTCATTTGTTTCCGAAAGAAAGCGAGCACTTTGTCTGCGGAGTCCGGGTCCAATGCCGATGTCGGTTCGTCTACTATCAGCAGTGGCTTCTGCAGCATGGCGGCTACGGCAATCATGATGCGTTGACGCTGTCCGCCGGAGATTTCATTCACACGCTTGTCATACAATTCCTCCTCCAGTCCCAATTCGGAAAAGTATTCGAAGAGCTTGTCGACTGAAAAGGGAGTGCTCCGGTTCGCTTTCAGTCCGAACGGAAGCTGAACCATCTCTTTCACCCATTCGGAAGGGAGTGATAGCTCTTGCGGTATCCATGCCACTTGGCGGCGTACCTGGTCGATGGTTGCTTTCTCCAGCAGAATGTTGTTGACAATGATACGTCCGGTTCTGAGAGGGATAAAGCCCAGGATGGCATTCAGCAAAGAACTTTTTCCCCTTCCCGACTGACCGGAAATACAGGCGATTTCTTCCTCATGCAGTTGTAAGCAAAAGCCGGAGAAAAGTATATCCTCTCCGAAAGCGATGCATGCGTCATCTATTTGTAGTATAGTATCGGTCTCCATTTGCAAGCAAATATAGAAAGGAATTTTGAGAAAACGGTGAATTATTGGCCGAAATAAGTATCTTTGCTATCAATTTTAGTAAAAGTGAAAGTTATGATACAGAACGAACGTACATGCCGACACGAACATGTGTTGAATGTGGCAAGGCAAATGATGACCGCAGCCCGTACCGCCCCGAAGGGTAAAGGTGTTGATATTATTGAAATTGCGATGATTTCCGACGACAGTTTGAAGGTATTGTCGGACAAGATGATTGCTATGGTGGAGGAACATGGGATGAAATTCTTTCTGCGCGATGCGGAAAATATATTGCAGGCAGAGTGTGTCATTATAATAGGTACGCGCGAGCAGGCGCAAGGACTGAACTGCGGACACTGCGGATATCCCACATGTGCGGGCAGACCGGAAGGAGTGCCGTGTGCCGTCAATTCCGTAGATGTAGGAATTGCCATCGGGTCAGCATGCGCTACTGCGGCCGATCTGCGCGTGGACACGCGCGTCATGTTCTCCGCAGGACTTGCCGCACAACGGTTGGGATGGCTTCCCGGTTGCAAATCTGTGTATGCCATTCCGGTCAGCGCATCGTCCAAGAACCCATTCTTCGACCGGAAGCCTAAGGAGGTTAAGCCCTGATAGCTTGCGTTTGCCTATTCATCACTTATGTTTGAATTATTACATTGAAAGATGACAGACTATAAAGAATCAAAGAACACCCTTCCTGCCGAATGGGCGTTGCAAAGCGGCGTGCAGCTGACTTGGCCTCATGCCCATACCGATTGGAACTATATGCTTGCCGAGGTATGCTCATGTTTTACGGCGATTGCCCGCGAAATAGCGGAACGCGAAATCCTCCTCATTGTGACTCCCGAACCGGATGAAGTCAGAAAGCAAATCTCAGCGACTGTCAATATGGCCAATGTCCGCTTCCTGAAGTGCCAGACCAATGACACTTGGGCGCGCGACCACGGTGCAATCACCTTGCTTGATGAAGGAACGCCATCCCTCCTTGATTTTACGTTCAATGGTTGGGGACTGAAATTTGCTTCCGACAAGGACAATCTGATTACCCGCCAGGCGATTGAGGCAGGTGTCATGCATGGGCGTTATGTCAACCGCCTTGGTTTTGTGCTCGAAGGAGGCTCTATCGAGAGTGACGGGCAAGGGACATTGCTTACCACTTCCCAATGCCTGCTCTCGCCCAACCGCAACGGACAGATGAACCGTGATGAAATAGAGGCGTACCTTTGTTCCGAATTCCGCCTGCAACGTGTGCTTTGGCTGGATCATGGATATCTGGCCGGAGACGATACGGACAGTCATGTGGATACGCTCGCACGCTTCTGTTCTCCGAACACCATCGCTTATGTGCAATGCACGGATACGCAGGACGAGCATTACGAGGCTCTTCGCCGGATGGAAGAGCAACTGAAAACTTTCCGCACCGCAGATGGGGCGCCTTATCGCCTGCTGCCTTTGCCCATGGCAGATAGGATTGAAGAAGATGGAGAACGCCTTCCTGCCACATACGCCAACTTCCTGATTATGAATAGCGCAGTACTTTACCCTACTTACTGTCAACAGGAAAATGACGCCCGTGCCAAGGAAGTCCTGCAAGAGGCTTTTCCGAACCATGAGATTATCGGAATCGACTGCCGGGCATTGATCAGACAGCACGGTTCACTGCATTGCGTAACGATGCAATACCCTACAGGCGTATTAGGTTGAGAGAATGATAATTTGATTGAGAATATAAATAAGAAGAAAAGAGATATGAGAAAAATAAAAGTCGGTATTATCCAGCAAGCCAACACGTCGGATCTTCGCACCAATCTGATGAATCTTGCCGAGAGCATAGCAGCATGTGCCGCACATGGTGCACAGCTGGTCGTGTTGCAGGAGTTGCACAATTCCTTGTATTTCTGCCAGACCGAAAACACGAATCTGTTCGATTTGGCGGAGACGATTCCCGGACCTTCCACCGGGTTTTATTCGGAACTGGCTGCCGCTAATAAGATCGTATTGGTAACTTCCCTATTCGAGAAGCGTGCTCCGGGAATCTATCATAACACGGCAGTCGTTTTCGATCGGGACGGAAGCATTGCCGGTAAGTACCGCAAAATGCACATTCCGGATGATCCTGCCTATTATGAAAAGTTCTATTTCACTCCCGGCGATATCGGATTTGAACCGATCCAGACTTCCATTGGGAAACTGGGTGTGCTGGTCTGCTGGGACCAGTGGTATCCGGAAGCAGCCCGCCTCATGGCTCTGAAAGGCGCCGAACTGCTGATATATCCCACTGCCATCGGTTGGGAAAGCACGGATACCGATGAAGAAAAAGCCCGCCAGCTCAATGCTTGGATCATTTCGCAACGGGCTCACGCCGTAGCCAACGGATTGCCGGTCATATCGGTCAACCGCGTAGGACACGAACCCGACCCGTCGATGCAGACGAATGGGATTCTGTTCTGGGGCAATAGTTTTGTTGCCGGACCGCAGGGCGAGATGCTGGCACAAGCAGGAAACGACCGTCCGGAAAATATGGTAGTGGAAATAGATATGGAACGTTCGGAGAATGTCCGTCGTTGGTGGCCTTTCCTGCGCGACAGGCGTATCGACGAATATGGAGGACTGACGAAACGCTTCCTCGACTAAGAAAAAATCGTCTCACGGGACGGATAATTTCGTCTCGTGAGACAAAAAAATCCGTCCCATGAGACGAATTCCACCGGCTTACGAGACGAAAATATTCGTCCCGTGAGACAAATTTTATCAGTTTACGAAGCGAAAGTCACTTTCTTATTCATCATAAAGTTTACCCCTCCATAGATGAATAATCCCAAGAACTGGGCAAGATATTCATTGCAATGCACCCCTTCTACCAGCATCACCAAAAACAGGAATTGCGCCATGTACGCCATCCCGAAGGCAATAGAAAAGAGTAACACCTGTTTCCAAGTGTTACCCTTCTTCTCTTTATCCAAAGGAAATATCCAGTGCTTGCACCATATAAAGTTATGGGTCTGCGCAATGACGTATGCTGTGATATTCGAGAACATATAGTCCACGTTCAGCACATCCATCATCATCCAGATGACTACAGCCGTAATCAGCGCATTCAGTGTGCCGATTATCGCAAAGCGGAGGATGCGTCTGGACTCTCTCACAGCAGGATATTTACTTATTCCTTTATATCAACGACCAGATTCAATTCGTCCAACTGGGATTGATCCAATACGGACGGAGCATCCAGCATCACATCGCGACCGCTGTTATTCTTGGGGAATGCGATACAGTCGCGGATGCTGTCCAGACCGGCGAAGAGAGATACCCAACGGTCCAATCCGTAAGCCAATCCGCCGTGAGGAGGCGCACCATATTTGAACGCATTCATCAGGAAGCCGAACTGTTCCTCCGCTTTCTCAGGAGTGAAGCCCAGGATTTCGAACATCTTTGCCTGCAATTTCGGATCGTGGATACGGATGGAACCGCCACCAACTTCCACACCATTGATGACCATATCATACGCATCGGCACGCACAGCAGCAGGATCGGTATCCAGCAGGGCGATGTCTTCATCTTTCGGATGCGTGAAAGGATGGTGCATAGCCATCAGGCGGTTTTCCTGTTCGCTCCATTCAAACATCGGGAAATCGACTATCCACAGGCATGCGAACGTATTCTTGTCGCGCAATCCTAATTGGTTACCCATCTCCAGACGGAGTTCGCAGAGTTGCTTGCGCGTCTTCATCGCATCGTCGCCGCTCAATATCAGGATAAGGTCGCCGAGTTTGGCACCGAAGGCCTCTTTCATCTTTTGCAGTACTTCCTGCGTATAGAACTTGTCGACGCTCGATTTCACTGTTCCGTCGGCTTCGATACGCGCATATACCATGCCTTTTGCACCGATTTGCGGTCTCTTTACAAACTCTGTCAGGGCATCCAGCTGCTTGCGGGTGTAGTGTGCCGCACCTTCTGCGCAGATACCGCCGATGTATGCAGCGTTATCAAATACGGAGAAACCGTAACCTTTCAGGATATCCATCAGTTCCACGAACTTCATGCCGAAGCGCAAGTCGGGTTTGTCGCTACCATAATACTTCATGGCGTCCGCCCACGGCATGCGCTGGAACTCACCTTCCAGTTCTATTCCGCGTATTTTCTTGAAAAGGTATTTGGTCATGCCCTCAAACAGGTTGATGATGTCATCCTGCTCTACGAAAGACATTTCGCAGTCTATCTGTGTAAACTCCGGTTGACGGTCGGCACGAAGGTCTTCATCGCGGAAACATTTCGCGATCTGGAAGTAACGGTCGAAGCCGGAAACCATTAGCAACTGCTTCAAGGTCTGTGGGCTTTGCGGAAGCGCGTAAAACTGTCCCGGATTCATGCGCGAGGGCACAACGAAATCGCGGGCGCCTTCGGGGGTAGAGCCTACCAGTACGGGAGTTTCCACTTCAATGAAACCTTGGCTGTCCAAGTACTGGCGTACTTCGATCGTCATTTTATGGCGAAGCTCCAGGTTTTTGCGTACGGAAGGACGGCGCAGGTCCAGATAACGGAATTTCATACGGATATCGTCGCCGCCATCCGTATTGTCTTCGATGGTGAAAGGAGGGGTTTGCGCTGCGTTCAGCACCTTCAGTTCCGACACAATGATTTCAATGTCTCCGGTCGGAATGTTCGCATTCTTGCTGAAACGCTCGTTTACTGTTCCGGTGATCTGGATGACAAATTCACGGCCTAAGTGGTTGGCATTTTCGCAGAGTGCCGCGTCCACTTCTTCGTTGAAGACTAACTGGGTGATGCCATAGCGGTCGCGGAGGTCTACGAAAGTCATGCCTCCCATCTTGCGGCTGCGTTGCACCCAACCTGCCAGCGTTACTTGCTTGTTGACATCGGAGATACGAAGTTCCCCGCAGGTATGTGTTCTAAACATCTTTTTTATGAATGATTTAATAAGTTACAATTCATTATTCAGTCCGTGCCGTTCTCAAAGTACGTCACTTCTGTTATCGGTTTGCAAAAATACAGATTTATTTTATAAAAAACTTAGAAACTGTTTTGATTTTCTTTCAGCTTCCTTCTGAGAGTTATTTTTGCGGATTTTTATCTGTTTTCAAGAGGAGCATAGCGGGCTATGTGACGAAGGGAAACAGATAAAAAGACCGAAAATAAACTCAGAAAGGGCTGAGGGAACCTTTAAAAAAGAAAATTAAAACAGTTTCTTAGATTTTCGTTAACTTCTTAATCTGTTCCTTGCTCTTGTTGATCTGCTCTCTGCTCTTGTCCAATATCATCTTGTTCTTTTGAGCGATATCTTCCACGATGGCTTCATTGATCTGTTTCAGTCCGTTGATGTAGTCTTGCGCCCGTTGCAATACGTTCGAAGAATCCTTCTCGGCATAAGGCGGAACGATGACCTGTAGTTCTTCCTTGAACACTTTTACCTCAATATCCTCTCCCATCATCATCGGGTCTCCGTCAAAGTGTACCACTCCCGGTTTAGTGCGATGAATGCGCAACTTCCGGCAACGGAAAGTTTTGATGCGACTGTTCTGGTCTATCGTCTTGTTGAACAACTGGAAGGAGAGCGAAGGTACATCCAGCACGGTGAAAGGTTCCAATATCGTCACATCCAGCAGTCCGTCCGTCAGGGTTGCCTGCGGGGCAATGTAGGCATTGTTGCCATATTGCGAGGCGTTGCCGCAGGCTATGAGGAACGCTTTATACTTCAAAGTGCCGTCTTCCGTCTCCAGCTCGTAGGTTTCAGGTTGGTACTTCAGGCTTTCCAGTAGGGTCTTTTCCAAATAAGTGAGGGGTCCTCTCCTGCCCGCTTTTGCAAACTTCAGGCTGACGAAAGCATCGAAGCCCACTCCACACGTACAGAAGAAAGGCACATCATTGATCTTTCCGTAGTCGATGACATCCAGCACTCCTCCGTTGATGATTTCAATCGCCCGTTTGGAGTCCATCGGGATTTGCAGATGGCGTGCCAATCCGTTCCCCGAACCGCAGGGAATGATTCCCAGTGCCGTCTTTGTGTGCACCAGCGAACGGGCTATTTCGTTGATCGTGCCGTCTCCGCCGATTGCCACTACGGCAAATTCGTTCTCCTTCGCCTTTTGTGCGGCGATTTCGATGGCATGCCCGGCATATTCCGTATATACTATTTCCGAAAGAAACTTCATACGGTCCAGCTTCTCATCGAGCAGGTGAAGGATGTGTTCTTTGCTCTGGGTGCCGGATTTCGGGTTCACGATGAATGATATTTTCTTTTTTTCTGCGTCCATGCAAGGTAATTTCACTATGCAATTATTCGAATGGCAAAAATAATACAAATACTTGAATTTTCAGGCATGGAGTGAACGTTAATGCATAACGAGGTATATTTTTTTATCAGAAAAAGAACATATAAAAACATATTTTGCTATCTTTGCCCCCTGTTTTTAAAAGGATTATAATTAAGAATTAAATATTTCATACTATTAATAGAGATTTCATGGGATTACTACAAGACAAATTAGCGAAATACGACTTGCCGCAACAATACATGGCAATGGGCGTATATCCCTATTTCCGTACGATCGACAGCCATCAGGATACTGAGGTGTTGATGGATGGAAAAAAAGTCCTGATGTTCGGCTCGAATGCCTATACGGGACTGACTTACGATAAAAGAATCATAGATGCTGCCAAAGCTGCTACAGATAAGTATGGTACCGGTTGTGCCGGCTCCCGTTTGCTGAACGGAACTCTTGATATACACGTAGAGCTGGAAAAGGAATTGGCAGAGTTCGTAGGAAAAGATGAAGCTCTTTGCTTCTCCACCGGGTTTACGGTGAACGAAGGAGTCATTCCCCAACTGACAGGACGCAACGATTATATCATCTGTGACGACCGCGTACACGCTTCTATTGTGGACGGCCGCCGTCTTTCTTTCTCTACACAGTTGAAGTATAAGCACAATGATATGGCTGAACTGGAGAAGGAACTCCAAAGATGCGAGCCGGATGCTATCAAGCTGATCGTGGTGGACAGTGTGTTCTCTATGGAAGGCGACCTTGCCAACTTGCCGGAGATCGTACGTCTGAAGAAGAAATATAACGCCAGCATCATGGTAGACGAGGCACATGGCTTGGGTGTCTTCGGAAGACAAGGTCGCGGAGTATGCGACCACTTCGGAGTAACTAAGGACATTGACCTGATTATGGGTACTTTCAGCAAGTCATTAGCTTCTATCGGTGGGTTTGTGGCAGGAGATTCTTCCGTCATCAACTGGTTGCGCCACAATGCACGTTCCTATATCTTCCAGGCAAGTAATACGCCTGCCGCTACGGCTGCTGCCCGCGAAGCCCTGCACATTATCATGAACGAACCGGAACGTCAGCAACGTTTGTGGGACATCACTAACTATGCCTTGAAGAAATTCCGCGATGCAGGTTTCGAAATCGGCGAGACAGAGTCCCCTATCATACCGTTGTATGTGCGTGATGCTGAGAAAACGTTTGTGGTAACCAAGATGGCGTTCGACGAAGGTATCTTTATCAATCCGGTGATTCCGCCCGCATGTGCTCCGCAAGATACGTTGGTACGCGTAGCGCTGATGGCTACCCACACTAAAGAGCAAGTGGACTATGCCGTTGAGAAGTTGACGAAATGCTTCCGCGAATTGGGCATAATTAAATAAAGATTCTCTATAAATCAGATAAATAAAAGAAAGACTGCCTCCGGAAAAAGGCAGTCTTTTTTTATGGGAACTATGAAATTATATAATAAACAGGAGGCAACACAACGCATGAATGCCCTGGCTGGCAACGCAACGCCGTTTGTCTTTCTGATAGACTACTTACAGGAACAGATTTACGTGGAAGAAGTAAAGGAGATCTCTTCTGCGGAACTACTGTACAACCTGAATGGATTTACGAACGAAAGCAGCGGACGCCCCCTGCAACCGCGAGCGTTGCCGAAGCAAATCGTATGGTGTCCCGGCCCCATCCCCTTCGAGACGTACGAACATGCGTTCGGACACGTCAAAAAGAACATCCTTGCGGGAAACAGTTTCCTCACAAACCTGACGTCGCGTACTCCGGTACACACCAATCTGACCTTGGAAGACCTCTATTTCCACTCCCGTGCCCTGTATAAACTATGGATGAAGGGACGGTTTGTCGTGTTCTCGCCGGAGATTTTCGTCCGGATAACCGACGGGATTATCTCCTCCTATCCCATGAAAGGAACGATTGACGCTACCCTGCCCGACGCCCGGCGCACACTGCTGGAAGATGAGAAAGAGGCGGCAGAACACGCCACGATTGTGGATCTGATTAGGAACGACCTGAGCATCGTGGCTTCCCACGTCAGGGTCAAACACTACCGTTATGTCGACGTCATACACACCAACCGAGGCCCTATCCTGCAAACCAGTTCGGAGATATGCGGCAAACTGCCCGAGAGATATGAATCCCGCTTGGGCGACATCCTTTTCAGCATGTTGCCTGCCGGCTCCATCACCGGTGCGCCCAAGCCGAAGACGATGCAGATTATCCGTGAAGCCGAAGGATACGAGCGCGGTTTCTACACGGGCATTACCGGCTACTTCGACGGAAGCCGCCTGGACAGTGCCGTGATGATCCGTTTTGTGGAGCAGCAACCCGATGGATTCTATTTCAAAAGTGGCGGAGGCATCACCTTCAAGAGCGATGCCCGCAGCGAATATGAAGAAATGAAACAGAAAGTATATGTGCCGATTTATTGAAACCATACAGGTGCGCGACGGTGAATTGCAGCATCTTAGCCATCACAACCGGAGACTGAACGAGACGCGGAAAGCAGTTTTTGGCGTCTCGGAACAGCTGGATATCCGGAAGTACGTAGCAGAGTGTCCGGCAGACGGAATACAGAAATGCCGCATCGTGTACGACAGGGAAATACGTGAAGTCACTTTTTCGCCTTACCGAATGAGGCAGGTGCAGTCGCTCCGGTTGGTACGTGCCGATACGGCAGACTACCGTTACAAGAGCGCGGACCGGAGTGAATTGGAGGCATTATATTCCCTTCGTGGGAATCAGGATGACGTGCTGATTGTCAGAAACCGTCTTCTGACGGATACTTCCATTGCCAACGTGGCATTAGAAAAAGGGGGAGCCTGGTACACCCCTGCGACTCCCCTCCTGAAAGGGACAAAGCGTGCCTGGCTGTTGGAACAGGGCACGCTGAAGGAGCGTGATATCCCGGCAGACGACGTTTATTCCTACTCCCGCATTGCCTTATTCAATGCGATGATTGATTTCGGTGCCTTGGTCCTGGATATCAACCGGGATACGATCATTCCTGTTTGATGCTATCTACAGGGTTGTTTCTTGCCGCCCGATAGCTATTGAGGCATACCGTGAATAGGGTGATGCCGACAGTAAACAGTAGCGGGAACAGGAAGTGGATGATTTCCGGATGCACGCGATAGGCAAACTGCTGTAGCCAACCCTCCATCGCATAGCAGACCACAGGGACAGTCAGCACGAAAGCAATGCCTATATAGCGTATGAACGGACGGTTGACGAGCCACAGGATCTGCCGGAAAGAAGCACCGTGGATCTTACGAATCCCTATCTCACGAATCCGCTGGCGGATGGCATAATACGTGATGCCGAACAGACCGAACAGGGTAAGGAACAGGCTGATAGAAGCATACATCAGCAGAAGGCGGGAGAAATCGGCCACTTCCTGATTGCTTGACATCAATATCCGGTAAGGTTCTTTATACTCGAACGGAATATCGGGGTACCGCTTCTCCCAAAGTTCGCGGAGACAACGGATTGCCGCCGTGCGGAACTTTTCATCTATCTTTATCGTCAACGTAGTGTAGTCCTGTTGCGGCGTGTCGCGGAGAAGCATCCTCATCGGCGAAACGTTGTCGGTGAGCGAATACTTCTTGAAGTCTTTCACGACTCCGACAATCGTTCCATCCATGTCCATGCCGGAAACATATTTGGAGACAGGCTGTCCCGTCGGGGCTTCGTCTGTAGGAACGAGATAGCGGACGAACGCTTCATTCACCACCACCGGCACGGGAATGTGCGCCAACATGCCGGTGGTCTGTCCGGCGTCCAGTAACTCAAGATGATATATGGACAGGAAATCCATGCCGTTCTCGTAGAGTTCCAACATCAGCAGGTCCTTGTCCGTACCCTCTTGACGGGGTACAGCCACGCTCATCGGATAAAGTCCCGACCGCGAGAAGGCAACATGCTCTACTCCGTCCGTCCGCCTGATCTCTTCCGCCCACATCTGCAAAGGAGAGTGCACGGGAAGGACGGAGTCATCCATGCCCAACTCTATGATTCCTTTGTAGCGGCTCCCCTCCTGCTCTATCAAACCCATCTGGCTGCGGATGACCATAAAGGCACTCAGCAGGCACATAGAAATAACGAACTGCAGGGTAACCAGCGTAGCAACGATCCGCTGTTTCTTACGTCCGGTAAAGAAACTCCGGTAACTGCTCTCGGACAGTGTGCGTATTTTCCGACTCATGTATTGCGCCGGTATCACCGAAAATACAACCACAAACAGCAGGAGAACCGGAAAGACCTGACCGGAAAAAAGATATGCGAACGACAACTTTGCAGCGACCGTCGCATTGAAGGCAGCCATCAGGTCGTTCATCAGCAAGACGGACAGAAGGAATGCGGCAATCACCATCAGGAAAGTGTCGGCAAAGAGTTGCCAACAGATATGGCGGCGGGTGGCTCCCAAAAGACATTCGATATGCAAAGTGCGTATCTGCCGCAGTAGACGCGAGAAGCTCAGGTTGACATAGTTGAAACAACCGATAAACAGGAAAGAGTTGCAAACTCAATGATGATGACATGATGGAAATGCAGACATTGGCATCCGAGATTCTTGAAATGGAGCGAGGACAATCCAAAGCCGAGACTGGCAAGGAGCATTTTGAACGTAACGACTTCATCCTTGAAAGACAGAAATCCGAACTCCGTAATTTGGATGCCGTAAGGCGATACAAAGAGTATCAGGTGAAGGTTGCCGAGCAGGAGGTTTTGGAAGCAGAGAGTATAACACAAGCCCTACGTGATGAAGCCCTGCAAAAAGAGAAGCAGAATGAAATGCTCGACAAGGCCATCAGTGATAAACGATCCAAACTGAACAAGGAGAAAGGAAGTCAATTGCTCGGTGCTGTTGCTGATTGGGCTACAGGAAAGTCCAAAGCTCTAAAAGGCGATATTGAGGACTTGAAACTTGATTTGGCGGAAGCACGCGAAGCTATAGCCGAAGAACGCAAACGGACACAGGCTGAAACCGCCAAGCTCGAAGACTATAAGAAATCAGTTGCACAGCAGATGGAGAGTGCCGTTCGCAATGCTGTACTTAAAAAGGATGATGAGATTCGCAATTTGAAAGACCGTCTTTCGTGGAGAGACAAGATGCTGAGGATATTTACAAAAATCCTAATGCAAAGTAATGGTACTTTCAGAAAAGCTGTCGATTCAATCATCAGTTTTGCCAAGGATACATATCGCAGCATCTTCAGCCGAGAGGAATCAAAGACCATCAAAAGTGTGATGGAAGCCTTTGGCAAAGACAAGGAGGATTACAGAGCTATCGGAACTTTCCTCGTATTCACAGCAGACAAGAAAGAAAATCTATCCAATAGCGAGTACAGCAAGGCTGTTCGCGAAGTGGATGATGTTGCTATCGGCAGATATGAACAGGTTCAAAAGCGTGGAAATTCAATGAAAATGTAATGCAAAAAACTTTAGTAGATGACAAAAATTGAATTTTGTCGGTTATATTGTTGATTTTTAATTAGTTATTTCTTGCAAAAGTCCCTGAAAATTAGTAACTTTAAAGAAAAGTTTAGCCACTTTTTCCATGAAAGTTACGATAACTCCCAGGGACTGCGACAAAGTTAATCAAATTGTCCCGATTATGCAAGCGCATCTTGGCCCGGTAATGAATTTGGCTCGCATAAAATTGCTTGCGTTTGTTCTTCACGCCCTTTGTATTGTGCAGACGGTCAGCCTCCACAAGATAGCGTCGG
>Ga0137307_101658_pt1 | contig 18457 bp, 17 predicted proteins | sample NAcewD2O_March_2_FD_97180 | JGI IMG/M metagenome (GOLD analysis project Ga0137307, IMG submission 97180) | Mouse cecal microbial communities from Vienna, Austria - N-Acetylglucosamine amended D2O_March | ecosystem: Host-associated > Mammals > Digestive system > Large intestine > Cecum | place... | reverse complement strand
GCAGAAGGGTTCGGAGGTCCGGGCCTCATTTGTGGAAAAAAATAAGGATAAGAAAACAAAAGACACAAAAGATAAAAAAACCAGTGAAAAGGAAACAAAAGAGGCTGAGACAGAATCTGAGACAGAAACAGAGACAGAATCTGAGATAACAGGACAGGAGGAGCTCAGGGGGGACGGCGTTGCCATTATCGCAACAGAGGAAAATTTTGATTATGTTGCACTGGGAAATTCTGTCACCTGCAATGAAATCAGCGAACTTTGGTGGAGCAACTGGGGCATGGCGGCTACCACAGAGGAAAATGACTATGTACATATTGTGTCAAGATGGCTGGAGGGACAGTCGGCAAAACCAGTTACCACTACAGTCCTTGACATTAAAAAATGGGAGGTTGCCCCGGACAGGGGAGCAGCCCTTGAGGATTATGACAAGTATTTTAACGAACACACGGATTTGGTGACATTGCAGACCGGGGAAAATATCACCGAGGGAAAAGAAACCCTTGGGGTGGATTACCCTGCCCTGGTACAGCGGATTAAAGAAAAGGCCCCCAACGCCCAGATACTGATGCTTGGGGAAGTGCTTTGGCCAAAAGATGATATTGAAGCGGCAAAACATGCTGCCTGCGACCAAAACGGCGTTACATTTATCGATGTCAGCGATTTTCGGGCAGCCTATGAGGGGGATACTTTCCGCTCTTCCTTAGGAACCCAGGTTTACGGCGCCGACGGAAACCTCCACGCCATAGACAATGAGGTTGTGGCAGCCCACCCGGATGATGAGGGAATGGCAAATATTGCCCAGCATTTTATCGACAATATTATTATCTCCAATTAAGAAATTGGGTTAAGATGCGTTTCGCTCTTGAAATTTAAAAAGGGATGTGCTAGAATTGGCTCTAGTGTGAGTGTTAGAGCAAAGGAAGGTTTTCTTATGAGAAGACAGGTATTATCTTTACTGGTTGAGAACACCGCAGGTGTTACCAGCCATATATCTGGTCTCTTCAGCAGGAGAGGCTACAATATTGACAGCTTTTCCGCAGGAGTCACAGCAGACCCAAGGTATACCAGAATTACCATTGTGGCAAGCGGTGACGACCAGATTTTAGAGCAGATAGAAAAGCAGCTTGCAAAACTGGAAGATGTTTTGGATATCAAGAAACTGGAGCACGGAAATTCCGTTACAAGGGAGCTGATTCTTGTAAAAATCAGGGCTAAGGACACAGACCGTCAGGCGATTTTAAATGTGACAGAGATTTTCCATGGGAAAATTGTGGATGTCACCCATGATTCCATGGTTATTGAGCTTACCGGCCACCAGGAAAAACTGGACGCCTTTTTAGACCTGCTTGTGGGCTATGAAATCTTAGAGCTGGCCAGAACAGGAATTACCGGATTGTCCAGAGGTTCATCAGACGTTAAATATTTAGATTAAAGCATATAGGAGGAAGCAGCGTAATGGCAGCAAAAATTTATTATCAGGAAGATTGTAATTTATCCTTGTTAGAGGGAAAGACTATCGCAATTATCGGTTACGGCAGCCAGGGACATGCCCATGCCCTGAACTTAAAAGAGTCCGGGTGCAATGTTATCATTGGTTTGTATGAGGGAAGCAAATCCTGGGATAAAGCCGTAAAGCAGGGATTTGAGGTGTTTACCGCAGCAGAGGCGGCAAAGAAAGCCGATATCATTATGATTCTCATTAACGATGAGAAACAGGCGGACCTTTACAAAAACGATATTGAGCCAAACTTAGAGGAAGGCAATATGTTAATGTTTGCCCATGGCTTCAATATCCATTTCGGATGTATCGTACCCCCTGCAAATGTGGATGTTACCATGATTGCGCCTAAAGGACCGGGACATACCGTCCGCTCTGAATACCAGGCAGGCAAAGGCGTTCCCTGTTTAATTGCAGTGGAGCAGGACGCTTCCGGGAAAGCACAGGATATCGCTTTGGCATATGCCCTTGGAATCGGCGGGGCAAGGGCCGGCGTATTGGAGACAACCTTCCGCACAGAGACAGAGACAGACCTTTTCGGCGAGCAGGCAGTTTTATGCGGCGGCGTATGCGCATTGATGCAGGCAGGTTTTGAGACATTGGTAGAAGCGGGATACGATGCGAGAAACGCATATTTCGAGTGTATCCATGAGATGAAGCTAATTGTAGACTTGATTTACCAGTCCGGTTTTGCAGGAATGAGATATTCTATCTCCAATACAGCAGAGTACGGGGATTACATAACAGGGCCTAAGATTATCACAGAGGACACAAAGAAAGCTATGAAAAAGATTCTCTCTGACATTCAGGACGGTTCTTTTGCAAAAGAATTCTTACTGGATATGTCTCCGGCCGGAAAGCAGGTTCACTTCAAAGCTATGCGCAAACTTGCCTCCGAACATCCTTCTGAGAAAGTGGGAGAGGAAATCCGCAAGTTATATAGCTGGAACAATGAGGAAGACAAATTTATCAATAACTAACAGACAAAAGAGACAGCCCAAAATCAGGCTGTCTCTTTTATTTTTTTGTGTAAAATTGTATAAAAAGTTCCAGAGATTTTGTACTTTTTCCCGGTTCTTTATAGGCAAATCCCACTTCCCGTTTTCCAATAGGCGTCTCCAAAGGAATTTCAATAAGAGTTCCATCTTTTAATTCTTCCCGGACAAAATTTCGGATGACACAGGCGGCCCCCACCCCGATTTTGGCAAATTCTATTAATAAATCCATATTGGAAATGTTGATGAAATCCTGTACCTGGATATTATTTTGCTGCAGGTAATCGTCAATATACTGCCTTGTCATATTATTTTTGTCAAGGAGCATCACTGTGGAGTTTTCCAATATATGGCTTTTTGCAATTCCCCTTGTTTTTAAATTTCTTAAATAGTCTTTCGCTGCCACAAAGATATCTTCGATATCCGCCACATGGTCAAAGTGCAGCTCCTTTTCATTTTCCGGTTTTCCCACCAGGCCGATATCGATTTTATTTTCCTGGAGCAGCTTTAAAGTCTCATTGGAGGACTGGCAGTGGATAGATATCCGTATATGGGGATAATGTTTGATAAATTCTTTTAGGCAGGGAAGCAGAAGGTATTTGCACAATGTGGTGCTCACCCCTATCTTTAAGTGTCCCACCCCAAGCTCTATGGAGCGGTGAAGATTTTCTTCCCCCAGAGTTAAGGTATCGAAGGCATCTTTGACATAGGAGTAAAGAAGCCCCCCCTCCTCCGTTAAGGTCACGCCCCTGGAACTTCTGGCAAAAAGCCTGCACCCTAAGCCTTCTTCCAGTTTCTGGATAGATTTGCTGATTGCTGGCTGGCTGATATACAGTTCTTTGGCTGCTTTGGAAATATTTCCTGTGTTTGCCACCGCATAGAATATACGGTATGCAGATAGATTTTGGCTCATTGTTTTCTCCATAACTTAAAATCATATTAAATATATTTCATATGTATTTCTATTATAACAAATCCTGTGCTACAATACAATCAAAGATAAAACAAACACTCACATTACAATATTTTTAAAGGAGGATTCCTTGCATGGGAATGACAATGACTCAGAAAATTCTGGCTGCGCATGCGGGCCTTGAAAGCGTCACTGCAGGCCAGTTGATTGAGGCAGATTTGGATCTTGTTCTTGGCAACGATATCACCTCACCGGTTGCCATTCATGAAATTGAAAAAATGAAAACGGAAGGTGTATTCCACAAAGACAAAATCGCTTTGGTGATGGACCATTTTGTTCCAAACAAAGATATCAAATCCGCGGAGCACTGCAAATGTGTCCGGGAATTTGCCTGCAAACACGAGATTACCAACTATTTTGACGTGGGGGAAATGGGAATTGAACATGCACTTCTGCCGGAGAAAGGACTTACCGTTGCAGGGGATGTGATTATCGGTGCAGATTCCCACACCTGTACCTACGGCGCCCTGGGGGCATTTTCCACCGGGGTGGGCTCTACCGATATGGCCGCTGGGATGGCAACGGGAAAAGCATGGTTTAAAGTTCCCTCCGCCATTAAATTTAACCTTATCGGAAAGCCATCGAAATGGGTGAGCGGAAAAGATATTATCCTTCACATCATTGGAATGATTGGGGTAGACGGGGCATTGTACAAATCTATGGAATTTGTGGGTGAGGGCATACAGCACCTCTCCATGGACGACCGTTTTACCATTGCAAATATGGCCATTGAGGGAGGCGGGAAAAACGGAATTTTCCCGGTGGATGAAACGTGCCAGGCTTATATGAAAGAACACTCCATGCGCCCTTATAAAGTATATGAGGCGGATTCTGACGCTGTGTATGATGAGGAATATACCATTGACCTTAGCGCCTTAAAGCCCACCGTAGCTTTCCCCCATCTGCCGGAAAATACGAAAACCATTGACCAGGTGGGAGAGATTAAAATTGACCAGGTTGTCATTGGCTCCTGCACCAACGGGCGTTTTGAGGACCTTCGCATTGCGGCGGAGATTTTAAAGGGCAAAAAAGTGAAGAAAGGCGTGAGAACCATTGTGATTCCCGCCACCCAAAAGATTTATTTAGACGCAATGGAAGCAGGTTTTATCCGCGCCTTTATTGAGGCCGGCGCCATTGTAAGCACCCCAACCTGCGGGCCCTGCCTGGGAGGATATATGGGAATTTTGGCAGAGGGGGAGAGGTGCGTATCCACCACCAACCGGAATTTTGTTGGCCGGATGGGACATGTGAAATCTGAGATTTATCTTGCAAGCCCCGCTGTTGCAGCGGCAAGTGCCATTACCGGTAAAGTTTCTTCACCGGATGAAGTTTAGGAGGATAGGAATATGAAAGCAGCATGTGGAACAGTCTTTAAATACGGGGACAATGTAGATACGGATGTGATTATTCCTGCAAGATATCTGAATTCTTCAGATCCAAAGGAATTGGCCCTTCACTGTATGGAAGATATTGATAAGGAATTTATCAAAGAAGTGAAAACAGGGGATATAATTGTGGCGGAGAAAAACTTTGGCTGCGGCTCCAGCAGGGAGCACGCCCCCATCGCCATAAAAGCGGCAGGGGTAAGCTGTGTAATTGCAGAGACATTTGCCCGGATTTTTTACCGCAATTCTATTAATATCGGCCTGCCCATTGTCGAGTGCAAAGAGGCTGCCGCAGAGATTCAGGCTGGGGATGAGGTGGAAGTGGATTTTGACACAGGGGTAATCACGGACAAAACCACCGGAAAAACATATCAGGGCCAGGCGTTCCCGGAATTTATGCAAAAAATCATTGACTGCCAGGGACTGGTAAATTATATTAATCAAAAATAACATAAAATATGGCAGGTCCGAAAGGGACCTGCCAATTTTTCCTCTTTTCACCGTTTTTTTAAGTTTCTCATAATATGGAGAAGCTGTTCAGCCTTTCTCTGCTCCTCCGGGTTCATATTCTGTTTTAAAATTTCCACAATCATATCCGTTTCATTGGGAGAAAAAGATATGCCTTCTTTTTTTGCGGCGTTGGCAGCCCCAAGAATCATATTGGACATTTCTTTTGCGTTGCCGGACTTATTCTGAGCGGCGAACTGCATGAGAAAATTCAGTTTTTCCGGTGAAATTTTTGATAAATCCGGGTTATTTTTCATAAAATTGTAATCCATTGGTTTCTCCTTTTTTATTGTCATTATATGTCAGGAATCCGAAAATGCGTCACTGAAAGAAAACATGGAAAAAGCCCCCAGGAGCATATCAATAGACTCCTGCTCCGACGGTGAGCAGAACTTTTTCAAGTCGTTTAACAACTGGACATTCCGCTCCGCAGGGTCGTCAGAGGAGCATATGCTCATGGAAGCAGGGGGTTTTTCAAATATGGACATTACATTCCGAAGTTCCAAAAATTTTACCATGACGGCAAAACTTTTCTGCCGTGCAGGATTTAAGTAAGGTATAAAGGTTTTTAAAATCTGGAGATTCTTACTCTGGGTCTCCAAATCAAACGCGGTAGGGGTAAACTCGTTGGTTTCCTGTTCCATAAAAATCCTTTTTCTATTAGAGTATGTGGGAATCCTGAATTTAGTACCGAAAACAACTGCCCAATTTTCATGTTTTCACATATAGTAGAAAAAAAGGAGATTTTTCCTATGGGACGCTTAGTGATAGACGGAGACAACGTATATGAGCTGGATGAAGAGTGCTTGAGAGAAAAGCGCAGAGAAAACGAAAAGAAAGAGAAAAATTTTTCCGGGGAAGAGAAGGAGAAAAAGTAAAACCGGGGAAGCATATGCTTCCCCGGCCTGCTTAAAGCGCCAGAACTTTGGAATTAGCATCCGCAGAATCCGCTGCCGCTGCCGCCGCAGCAGAGTAACAACAGGATAATCCAAATGCAGTTATTTCCTTCGTCGCATCCGCCTCCGCATCCGCCTCCGAAGAAGCCGCTGCCGCTGCCGTTGCACAGGCAAAGCAAAACGATAAGCCAAAGGATAGATCCGCATCCGCCTCCATTGCTGCATCCACATCCGCCACAGTTTGTTGCTGCTAAATCACTCATTTTTGAATCCTCCATAATTGATTGTTTACACTGTATCATATGTGGAGGGCTTGTAAGTGTTTCCATGTGGAAAAGCTAAAAAATTGAAATTATTTTTATTGACGTAAAAAACATAATGTTTTACAATAAAAATCCATAATGTATTTGGGAAAGGAGTTTCTATGGGTAAAATGAAAAAGGACATGAAACACACAGTATTTTTACTGGCGCTTATTATTATGATTCCCTTATCTGTGCTGCTGGGGAACACACAGGTACAGGGCGCTTCCCTGAAAGGGGCAAATCAGGAATATTTCTTTACCTCTGTAGAGGGAAACTCGGTTTCTTCCGCAGAGACAGGAAAAACCACCATACTTATATTCGGAACCACTACCTGCGGCAATACAAGACAGACCCTTTTCAATATTGCCAAAAGTTCTTGGGTTTCAAATCCCAATATCCGTGTGGTTTTTGCAGAAATCAGCAATAAGACGCAAAGTGAAGTTAAAACCTTTGGGGACAGTTTTAACTGCAGCGCCATTACTTTTTGTTATGAAGAAAACCGGGGAAGCATTTTTAACGCCATGCAGGAGTATACCGTTGAGGCGACAGGCGGAATGCCCTTTACGGTTTTAATCGACGGAAACAAAGAGATTCGAAAAGCCCTCTCAGAAACCCAGACCGCAGAGGGGCTGTTGGCTGAAATCAATAAGTTTTTCAATGTGGACAGCGGAGAGGCCAATCCCCCAGTGAACTTAAGTATTGCAGGAACAGAAAATTATACCTTTGCCCATGAGGTTTTAACTCTGGTAAACCAGGAACGGGCAAAGCGGGGACTGCGGGGGCTTACATTGGATAATGAACTTTTAGAATTTGCCATGCAGAGGGCGGCGGAAATTTCTGTCTATTACAGCCATACCAGGCCGGACGGGAGAAAATATAGTTCCATTACAAACAGGGGAACGAAAAGAGCTGAGAACATTGCAGTGGGATACGCTTCCCCCCAGGCAGTTATGGCGGCGTGGGTGAGTTCCCCCGGCCATTATGCCAATATTATGGATGTGGAATTGACAAGTATCGGCATCGGCTGTTTTATAGACAACAGCGGTACCACCAACTGGGTACAGTTTTTTGACAATGTGCCGGGAGCTGCATCTTCCCTCACAGGCAGCAAAACAGTTACAAGAACCGTTTCTGCAAATACGGAAAATCTTCACCTGAATACTGTAGAAAACCAGTCCTTTATCTGTAAGGATAAAGGAAAGACAACCACATTGGAGATTACCCATACAAACCAGAAGGGAATTGAAAGTGTGCTAAAGCTCTCCCCTTCAGACTTCGACTTTGCCAGCAGCGATTCTGCCGTTGCATCGGTGAATAATGGGGTGATTACCGTATTAAAACCTGGCACGGCGGTGATTGCGGCTTCCACAAAAGGAAATCCCGCAGGCAATGTTACCAGGACAATTACCGTGGCCAACCATAACTACAATGACAAAGTAGTGAATCCTACCGGCTCTGAGGAAGGGTATACCCTGCACACTTGCTCTGTCTGCGGGGATTCCTACAAGGATTCCTTTGTCCCCATAGATGCAAAGGCAGCTTTTGCCAAAGTCCCAGGGCTTAAGGCAAAGTCCGGCGAAAACAGCATTAAATTGAGCTGGAAGAAAGTTTCCAGTGTGAAAGGATATTACATTTACCAGTACTCTGGGAAAAAATGGAAAAAAATTGCAGCCGTATCCTCCGGAAAAACTTCATACACCGTGAAAAAGCTAAAACCTGCCCAAGGTTTCCGGTTCGGGGTAAAGGCTTATAAGACAGAGAAGGGAAAGCAGGTATTAAGCAAATCATATGCCTCCTTATATACCGCTACAAATCCCCAGGCAGTCAAATTTACTGTGACAGCCGGGAAAAAGAAAGCCGCTGTAAAATGGAATAAAGTAAAAGGGGCGGACAAATATGAAATAGTGTATAAAGCAGGGGGGAAAGGAGCCTGGAAAAAGCTGAAAACAACCAAGAGCCTGCAGTATACAAAGAAAAAATTAAAATCCGGGGAAAAATATACCTTTGCCGTAAAGGCATGCAAAGTGTACAAGGGAAAGACTTATACCAGCAGTATCAAGGGTAAAACGGTTAAAATCAAATAGTTTTTCTGTGTTGAAACGATTGACAAATATTAACAGTTGTGTTTTACTGTTATAAGTGAAGAAAAATAAATTGGAAAGCGAGGTAAAACCATGATTAAATTAAACAAAAACATTACGTTTAACTTCATAAGGGAAAATTCAAGATTTACCTCGAAGCGTGCAGACAAAATTTCGCAGAAAGGCAGGGATTCATTTATTTGCCATTGATTTGGACAAAAACATGGCAGAATACCTTGTAAAATTTATGTGCAGCACATAACATGGCCTCGTGGGTAAACCACGGGGCTTTTTGCTGTATATAAAACTTACCCCACAAGTGTTTTATGGTTAAAGGAGAAGATTATGAAAAAAATTGGAACATATATCGGGCATTACTGGTATGCATATCTTTTTGGCATTGCCTGCATGGTAATTGCTATTGTGTTAGATATGCTCTACCCGGTAATTACAAAAAGTATTGTGGATGACGTAATCATCCAGGGGAAGAAAGAGCTGTTAGGCGGACTCCTTCTTATGATTGTCTTAATCGGAACCGGAAGGGCTGTGGGGGGATACCTAAAAGAATTTACCTTTGACGTGGTAAGCGTAAAAATTGCGTCAAAGCTCCGGAAAGATTTGTTTTCCCACATAGAAGGGCTTTCCGTGGATTATTTTGACGATACCAACACAGGGGAACTAATGGCCAGGGTGAAAGATGACGTGGATATGGTATGGAACGCCTTAGGCTATGTGGGAATGCTTACGATTGAGATTGTGATCCATGTATCTATGGTGCTTTACTGCCTCTTTTCCCTGGACTTTAACCTTGCATTTATACCTCTTTTGGCCATGGTTTTCATGGGGATTACAGCGGTTTTTATGGAGCGGAAGCTGGATAAGATCTATGAGCAGATCAGCGAGGAAAATGCCAGGCTTACCACCATTGCAGAAGAAAACCTGGCAGGGGTGCGCACAGTAAAGGCATTTGCCCGGGAAAAATTTGAAATCAAGAAATTTTTGTCCCACAACAGGCAGTACTACGATTTAAATATGCAGCAAGCCGTTACCCTGGTGCGTTTTTATCCTGTTTTTCAGTTTACCAGCAAGCTTCTCCCGGTGGTTATGGTGATTATCGGCGGTTTTAAAGTCGTCCAGGGGGATATGACGTTAGGGACCCTTGTGGCATTTTCAGAATACTGCAGAAACATTGTGTGGCCTATGGAAATGCTGGGATGGCTCACCAATGACTTGTCCTCGGCGGCTGCCTCTATGAAAAAAATTAATAAAATTTACAGCCAGGAAAGCTCCATTAAAGAAAAGGAAAATCCAGTGATATTACAAGAAGTCAGGGGAGACGTGTCTTTTGAACATGTGTCTTTCTCCAGGGGGAATCAGGAAATTTTAAAGGATGTATCCTTTCATCTTCCCCATGGAAAAACCTTAGGAGTCATGGGGGCTACCGGGGCGGGGAAAACCTCCATGATGAATCTCTTAATGCGGTTTTTCGATGTGGACTCTGGATGTGTAAAACTGGACGGGGTGGATGTGCGGGAGCTGTCTTTGAGACAGCTTCGGAGCAGCATGGGAACCGTGATGCAGGACGTGTTTTTATTTTCAGATTCCATCTCGGAAAACATCCGCATGGGCCGGAGGGAAACCTTGGAAAACCGGGCCATGGTACATGCCGCCGGACTTGCCCAGGCAAGAGGATTTATTGAGGATTTGCAGGATGGGTACGAGACAATTATCGGAGAGCGGGGAGTTGGGCTCTCCGGAGGGCAGAAACAGCGCATCAGCATTGCAAGGGCTGTCGCCAAGGAAAATCCTGTGCTGATATTAGATGACTCCACCTCGGCTTTGGATATGGAGACGGAATACGAAATCCAAAAATCCTTAGACACTTTAGATACCACAAAAATAATTATTGCCCACCGTATTTCCGCAGTGCGCAGGGCAGATGAGATTATATTCCTGGAAAACGGAACTGTGAAAGAGCGGGGCAGCCACCAGGAGCTTCTTGCAAAAAAAGGGCTCTACTATAATACTTATGCGGCGCAGACAGGGAGTGTACCAGGAAAAGAAAGCAGGTGTAATTTTGGCAGTTAATTCTTATAGAGAAGATGAAGAGTTACAGGGGATTGGAAAAGGTGAGACATTAAAAAGGCTGTTTTCCTACATGTTTCAATATAAGCTTCCGGTGTTTGGGGTTATTGTATGCATGTTGATAGCTGTAGTAATCTCCCTCATAAACCCCCTGATTATTGAAACGGCAATCGATACCTATATTGCAGAGAAAGACATACCGGGGCTAATGCACCTGGCGGTTTTTGCCCTGGCCATTCATATTGTCTTTATTCTTATGGTAAAAATCAGGATGTATGTTATGGCAAAAATCTCCAACCAGATACTCCTTCATATCCGCCAGGAACTTTACGAACATATTCAGACCCTGTCTTTTTCCTTTTTTGACAGCCGCCCTACGGGGAAAATTCTGGCAAGGATTATTGGGGACGTAAATTCCTTAAAAAATGTGCTGGTGAATGCAGTTACCACTTTGATACCGGATTTTGTCACCATCTGCGGCGTTGTGGTGATTATGTTTGCAAGAGACTGGCGTCTGGCCCTTGCCTCCTTAAGCAGCATTCCCCTTATGGCTGCAGCCATTTGGTTTATTCAAAAATTTTCCCATGTGCGGTGGCAGATTGTGCGGAAAAAAAGTTCAAACCTAAATGCATATGTCCATGAGGGCATTGCAGGGATGAACGTTATCCAGAGCTTTTACGCAGAAAATGAGACGCAGGATATTTTTGGGGGCCTTGTGAGAGAGCATGAGCAGTCTTTTATCCGGGCTGTCCGCATTGCGGACCTCTTTGGGGGATCCATAGATTTTTGCTGGGGAATCGGAGCCATGATTCTATATTGGGTTGGGATTTTCATGATTGGCGGGGAATATGTAAGCGTTGGGCTTTTAGTGGCCTTTGGGACTTATATCAATATGTTCTGGAATCCTGTGATGAACCTCAGCAATTTTTACAATCAGGTGATTACAAACCTTACAGCCGCCGAGCGCATTTTTGATATCTTAGACACCAAACCGGATATCACAGAGGCGGAAGATGTGGAAATCCTGCCGGAAATTAGAGGAAGCGTAGAATTTGAGAACGTTTCTTTTACCTATGATGAGGGAACCCCGGCAGAGACGAAAGTATTGGAACATGTAAACTTTAAGATAAAACCCGGTGAAAGTATTGCTTTAGTGGGGCCCACAGGCGCCGGAAAAACCACGGTAGTAAATCTTATCAGCCGTTTTTATGACATCACAGAAGGCAGGATTTACATTGACGGATATGACATCAAAAAAGTATCCATGGAAAGCTTAAGACGGCAGATGGGGATTATGACACAGGAAAATTTCATTTTCCAGGGGACAGTGAGAGAAAATATCCTCTACGGAAATTTACATGCCACGGAGGATGAGATGATTGCAGCCTCCAAAGCGGTAAACGCCCACGAATTTATTATGAAAATGGAAAAGGGGTACGACACAGAATTAAAAGAGCGGGGGGCCGGGCTTTCCATTGGACAAAGGCAGTTAATTGCCTTTGCCAGGACAATGGTCAGCATGCCTAAAATCCTCATATTGGATGAAGCTACCTCCAGCATAGACACCCACACGGAGATTTTGGTGCAAAAAGGAATTGAGGCGCTTTTAAAGGGCCGCACCAGCTTTGTCATCGCCCACAGGCTCTCAACCATCCAAAAGGCGGACAGAATCTTTGTCATTGACAAAGGGGGAATTTTAGAGCAGGGAAGCCCACAGGAGCTAATGGAGAAAAAAGGGCATTACTATAACCTCTATATGGCCCAGTTTAAAAACCTGTCTTAAGATATGTGTGGAATAGGGGGCAAAAGAATGTTGTAAATCTTGCCATTATGTATTAAACTATAGAATAGGTTTTTGAAAAGGAAAAAAGAGAAAGCAGGAGGATACAGATTATGGAAAAAATAAAAATGACAACTCCTTTGGTGGAGATGGACGGAGATGAGATGACAAGGATTTTATGGGGAATGATTAAAGAGGAATTACTCCTTCCCTTTATTGATTTAAAGACAGAGTACTACGATTTGGGCCTTGAATACAGAAATGAGACAAATGACCAGGTGACGGTGGATTCCGCAAATGCCACAAAAAAATACGGCGTTGCGGTAAAATGCGCCACCATCACCCCCAATGCAGCCAGAATGGATGAGTACAAGTTAAAAGAAATGTGGAAAAGCCCCAACGGAACCATCCGCGCCATGTTGGACGGAACGGTATTCCGCACCCCCATAGTGGTAAAAGGCATTGAGCCCTGTGTGAAAAACTGGAAAAAGCCCATTACCATTGCAAGGCATGCCTACGGAGATGTGTATAAGGCATCCGAAATGAAAATCCCCGGTGCAGGGAAAGTGGAACTTGTGTACACCGCAGAGGACGGCACAGAGGAGAGGGAGCTGATCCACAACTTTACCGGAGCCGGGGTGGTGCAGGGACAGCACAATCTTAAGGATTCCATTGAGAGTTTTGCCAGAAGCTGTTTTACATATGCTTTAGACGTAAAACAGGATTTGTGGTTTGCCACAAAGGATACCATTTCCAAAAAATATGACCACTCCTTTAAAGATATTTTCCAGGAGATTTTTGATGCGGAGTACAAAGACGCCTTTGAGAAAGCTGGAATCACTTATTTTTATACCCTGATTGACGATGCGGTTGCCCGTGTGATGAAGTCTGAGGGAGGATATATCTGGGCATGTAAAAACTATGACGGGGATGTGATGAGCGATATGGTAAGCTCTGCCTTCGGCTCCCTTGCCATGATGACTTCCGTTTTGGTTTCCCCCCAGGGGTATTATGAGTACGAGGCTGCCCACGGAACCGTCCAGAGGCATTACTATAAACATCTGGCAGGGGAGGAGACCTCTACAAACTCCGTGGCAACGATTTTTGCCTGGAGCGGCGCCCTTAGAAAACGGGGGGAATTAGACAATATACCGGAACTTGTAAACTTTGCGGACAAACTGGAACAGGCCTGTGTAAAGACCATTGAGGATGGGAAAATGACAAAAGATTTAGCCCTTATCACCTCCCTTAAAAATCCTGTGGCATTAAACAGCCAGGAGTTTATCCAGGCCATCCGCAGGACCTTAGAGGAAAGCCTGTCATGATATTAGCCTGTCAAAATGTATCCAAGGCATTTGGTACAGAGGAAATATTAAAAAATGTATCCTTCCATATTGAGGAAAATGAAAAAGCCGGAATCGTGGGGATAAACGGGGCGGGAAAAACCACCCTCCTTCGGATTATTATGGGAGAACTTCCCGCCGATTCCGGGGAGGTTGTTTTAGGCAAAGGCAAAACCGTGGGATATCTGGCCCAGTATCAGGACATTTCCGGGAACAACACGGTTTTTGAAGAAGTTTTGTCCGCAAAAGCAAGCCTGATTGCCATGGAAGGACAGCTTCGGGAAATGGAAGAGCATATGCACGGCCTTTCCGGTGAGGAACTCACCCTTCACCTGGAAAAATACAACCGCCTTCACGACGAATTTTCCTTAAAGGACGGCTATACCTACCGCAGCGAGGTAAATGGGGTTATCCGGGGGCTTGGATTTTCAGAAGAAGATTTTAACAGAAGCATAAAAACCCTTTCAGGCGGGGAAAAAACCAGGGTTGCCCTGGGAAAACTTCTGGTGGTTAAGCCGGATATTTTAATTTTAGATGAGCCTACCAACCATCTGGATATGTCAAGCATTGCCTGGCTGGAAAACTTTTTGGGAAACTATAAAGGCGCAGTTTTAATTGTGAGCCACGACAGGTATTTCCTGGATAAAATCGTCACAAAAATCGTGGAAATTTCCCAGAGCCAGTGTATGGTTTTCCAGGGGAATTATTCCGATTACGGGACAAAGAAAGCGGCATTAAGGGAGGCCCAGATAAAGGCTTACTATAACCAGCAGAGGGAAATCAAACACCAGGAAGAAGTCATAGCCAAATTAAAATCCTTTAATCGGGAAAAATCCATTAAGCGGGCGGAAAGCCGGGAGAAGATGTTAGATAAAATAGACCGCTTGGAAAAGCCCGTGGAGGAACAGACCGACATGCGGATTCATTTGGAGCCCAATATCACCAGCGGAAGCGACGTGCTCCTTGTGGAGGAAATCGGGAAATCCTTCGGGGAAAACCACCTTTTTTCCCATATTTCTTTTGAAATAAAAAGAGGGGAAAGGGTGGCATTAATCGGGGATAACGGCACGGGAAAAACCACCATGCTGAAAATGATTAACGAGATGGTTCCCTTAGACTGCGGCAAAATCACCCTGGGGACAAATGTGCATATCGGGTACTATGACCAGGAACATCAGGTACTCCACGAGGAAAAGACATTATTTGAGGAGATAAGCGACGCCTATCCCGGGCTTACCAACACCCAGGTGCGCAATATCCTTGCAGCATTTCTCTTTACGGAGGACGATGTGTTTAAACGCATCTGCGATATCAGCGGAGGGGAGAAAGGGCGGGTTTCCCTGGCAAAACTTATGCTCTCAGAGGCAAATTTCCTTATATTGGACGAGCCCACCAACCACCTGGATATCGCCTCCAAGGAAATATTAGAGTCGGCCCTTAACAGTTACACGGGAACGGTATTTTTTGTAAGCCACGACAGGTACTTTATTAATAAAACCGCCACAAGGATTTTGGATTTAACCCAGGAAACCATTGTAAATTATATTGGCAATTACGACTACTATCTGGAAAAGCACGACACCGCCATGGAAAATGTGAAAACAGTGCAAAAACCCGAAGCGGAAAAGAAAAACGAAACGGGAAAGCTGGACTGGCAGCAGCAGAAGGAGGAGCAGGCGAAAATCCGTAAACAGGCGGCAAAATTAAAGCAGACGGAGGATGCTATCTCGGAAAAAGAGGCTTTGGTAGAGGAGTTAAACCAAAAGTTAAACCAGCCGGAAATTGCCACAAATTCCGCCAAATTAAATGAGATAAACGGAAAACTGACGGAAGCGTCCCTGGAACTGGAAAAGCTGTATGAAGCCTGGGAAGTGCTGGCGGAGCAGTAGTGCTTAAAAAGTTTTTTAAAAAGACCATTTAGGACATAGGAGAAGTCCGGATGGTCTTTTTTCGTATACAAATGCCGCCATCCGGCAATACTTCATAGGAAAACAGTATAGAAAAAGGAGAATCCTATGTTTCGCGTTCCTAAACATATCGGCGTTATTCCCGACGGTAACAGAAGATGGGCTAAAGAAAAGGGCATGAAAAAAGAAGATGGATATCATTTCGGACTTACACCGGGAGTAAAACTCGTCCGTCTGGCAAAAACATACGGGGTGGAAGAACTGACCTTTTACGGATTTACCGTGGACAACTGCAAACGTCCAAAAGAACAGGTGAAATCTTTTTCCAGGGCATGTGTGGAGGCAGTGAAGATGATGGAAAAAGAAGATGTGGATATATCTGTGGTGGGAAATACGCAATCCCCCTGTTTTCCGGAAGAACTGCTGGAATATACAAAAACTGCGATCCAAAAGAGCTGCAGGAAAAGGCCTATGAAAGTAAACTTTCTAACAAATTACGGCTGGGAATGGGATATGAAAAACGGCTGGGCTTCCCGCACAATTCCCAGAATAGACATGGTCATACGCTGGGGAGGCATGTGCCGTTTATCCGGTTTTCTGCCAATTCAGACAGTATATGCGGATTTCTATATCGTAAAAGATTTGTGGCCTGACTTTCGGGAAGAACAATTTGAAGACGCATTAAAATGGTATCAGAAACAAGATATCACCCTGGGGGGATAAAAAACTATTTTTGTCAGCTGCATCATACAAAACTATTTTCACATTGACAGAAAGCCCTGGAATTACTATAATATTTTTTATGTAGGGGAAGAATTTACCAATTTTTTATAAGATTATTCTACTGGATGTATGATTTGCAGGGGGACAAAAATTGAATAAAGAAATTTCACAGGCAGTCATCCGCAGAATGCCCAGGTACTACAGGTATTTAGGGGAGTTAATGGACGCGGGAATCGAGAGAATCTCCTCCAACGACTTAAGTGCACGGATGAACGTAACAGCTTCCCAAATCCGCCAAGATTTAAATAATTTCGGAGGTTTTGGACAGCAGGGATACGGATATAACGTAAAATATTTATATGATGAAATCGGAAAAATTTTGGGAGTAAACCGAAAACACCACATAATTATTGTAGGGGCGGGAAACTTAGGCCAGGCCCTGGCAAATTATGTAAAATTTGAAAAATTCGGCTTTGTGACCACAGCTCTTTTTGACGTGGACACAAAGCTGAAAGGCAAGACCGTGAGAAATATCAAAATTTATATGTTAGATGAACTGGAGCGTTTCGTTAAGGAAAACACTGTGGACATTGCAGCCCTTACCATGCCAAAATCCAAGGCGGAGGCCATTGCAAACCATTTGGTGGAGCTTGGCGTCCCGGCCATATGGAATTTTGCCCATGTGGACCTTAAGATGGAAAATAAAAATGTGGTGGTGGAAAATGTACATCTGTCAGACAGCTTAATGCAGTTATCCTACAACATTGTGAAAAACAGGCAGGAATAGCCGAAAACGAGGCGTTTAAATTGGAAGAACAGTATAAAAATATATTAAAGAAACAAAAGATACCCATTTTGCCCTTAGACCAAAAATGGCACAGGCTCTTTGCCGTAACAGAGAAAAGTGAGCTGGTAAAGGACTTAGAGGGGCAGTTAAATGAACTGTTAAAAAGACAGGGACATTTAAATGGCCAGACGAAAGAGCTGAAAAAATTAAAAAGTACCCTGATGGAAAATATCAGGATAAATATGGATGGGGCCAGTGAAAATGCAAAACATATTTCCAAGCGGAAATTGGAGGAAGACAAGCGGCTGATTGAGGAAATCAATGAAAAAATAGAGGCTTTCCAGGAGGAATTATTAGAGCTTCCCAGAGAGATTGATACGGTAAACCGGGAGCTGATGTATGAAAGCGTTCAGAGCTGTTATGACATTCTGCAGAACAATACGGAAGTTATCGAGGAAATTTCCCATTGGATTAAGCAGGTCCGCATAGACTTAAAGAAAAATATTATCCGAAAACAAAACTGTGAAATCAACAGCAGAGAAATCTACTCCTATATGCATGACGTGTTAGGGGCGGAAATCATTGAGCTCATGGACAAAGAACATGAAAATATTAAGCTTTCCATTCCGGAGGATAAAAGAGAGGAAAAAGAAGAAACAGGAGGATGAGCTGTGCATGCCGCAGCCTTTTTATCATTATGCGTTATCTTTTAAACAGTGGGGAAATGAAACAGATGGATAAAAACACAATGGAATACTTCGGCATACCCTCTCCAGTTTTAATGGAGCGGGCGGCGCTTTGTGTGTTTTATCAGATGCAAAGGCTCTGTGATAAAAAGGGCAGGATTCTTGTTATCTGCGGGGCAGGAAATAATGGAGGAGACGGACTTGCCCTGGCAAGGCTTTTGTTTTTAGATGGGTATCCTGTAAGCATCTACCTTCCTGTAAGGGACAAAATGACAAAAGAGACAAAAGCCCAATATGAGACGGTAAAAAAATATGGCATTTCCTTTACGGAAAATTTAGGGGAGTACGATGTTATTGTGGATGCCCTTTTTGGAATCGGGTTATCCCGTCCCTTGGAAGGCATCTTCAAAGAACTGATCATATGGTGCAACCGCCAGGACGCCCTGCGCATTGCAGTGGATATGCCAAGCGGCATCTCGGCGGATACCGGGGCTTTGCTGGGGGAA
>Ga0137307_101655_pt1 | contig 18493 bp, 15 predicted proteins | sample NAcewD2O_March_2_FD_97180 | JGI IMG/M metagenome (GOLD analysis project Ga0137307, IMG submission 97180) | Mouse cecal microbial communities from Vienna, Austria - N-Acetylglucosamine amended D2O_March | ecosystem: Host-associated > Mammals > Digestive system > Large intestine > Cecum | place... | reverse complement strand
AAAGCAGCCTGCAGATGCCCACACGGAGAAACAATATACCCCCGGAATCTATACTTCTGCCCTCACACTTAACAACACCAATCTGGAGGTAGAAGTATCTGTAGATGAATCCCGCATCAACTCCATCCGGTTCTCCAATCTGGATGAGAGTGTGACCACGATGTTCCCGCTGATCCAGCCGGCCATCGAAGATATTGCCGAACAAATCTACAAAACACAGTCTTTGGAAAACATTACACTATCCGAACAGTCTCCCTATACATCCCAGGTCATCCTGGATGCCATTGCAGAAACCGTAGAAAAAGCCGCAGTCGATTAGGCTGCGACTTTTTTCTGCTGCCCATTTGCCACACGGCCCCATCCGGAGACCTTCATACTTCGTTACTCAGCCTTCTACGATCAGATACTGTCCGTTCGGCAATGGGAACACCTCGGATGCCTCTTCCAGTTCATCCTTGCCCATATTGTTCACGTCAATCCCGTTTTCATCAAAATATTCTCTTACATCATCCAGCGTATCTACAACAACCGCCATGCAATCCTCCAGAAACGCTTCCGCCTCTTCGATCGTACCGGCAACCGGTTCGTCAAATAATTGAGACTGTCTTTCCAGAAATGTTAACAGACATTCCTCACTGTATTCACCCATATTCTTTAACCTCCCTATTCCCTGATCAATTTTATGACCTCTTCCGGAGAGTCGGCAATGTATCTGGCGCCGGCTTCCTCAAGGACTGCACGGCCCCGGAACCCCCATGTCACACTGATAGTCCTCATGCGTGCATTGGTCCCCGTTGCAATGTCTACCTCCGAATCCCCGATATACACGGTATCCTCCGGGGCTATCCCCATCTCCTCTGCGATCAGCAGAGCTGCTTTTGGATCCGGCTTGCGGGGTATGTTCTCCTTTTGCCCTTGAATCTGCCGAAACACTCCGCTACCGAACACAGCTTCCACCACATGAACCGTCTGACGATGCGGCTTATTCGAAAGTACCGCAAGTTCCAGCCCTTCCTGCTTCATTGCTGTCAGCATCCCGGAGATTCCCTCATAAGGTACTACATGATATGTGCAGTTGGCGTCAAATATACGTCCATATATCCTCATTGCCTCATCAATCCTGCCCATATCTGTTTCCCCCGCCGCGAGAAGCGACCTCTCCATCAATACACGGGCCCCGTTGCCGACAAACTGCCGGCACTGGTCTGCAGTCACCGGCAGAAGGCCCATCTCCTTCAAGGTCTCATTCACGGAAAATGTGAGAGAATCCAACGTATCAGTCAGTGTTCCATCCAAGTCAAAAATGCAAAGTCTGTACATGGCAGATCATACCCTTCTTTTTATATAGTTAATCATAGTATGAAGCCATGGAAATTTCAACTAAAATTTTTCTTTTTTTTCAATTTCCTACATTTTTCGTTATAATAAACTGCCGGTCTAGCCATGAATCGCATCCTATTTTCCCAACAGATATTGCCGCATCACTTTTAAAGCGTTTTTCTCCAACCGGCTGACCTGAGCCTGGGAGATCTTGATCTCGTCTGCCACCTCCATCTGGGTCTTGCCTTCAAAAAAACGCAGACGGATAATATAGCGCTCCCGCTCATTGAGCCGTTCCATGGCCGCTTCCAGGGATAATTCCTCAATCCAGTTCTCTTCCCTGCTCTTCTTATCGCTGACCTGATCCATTACATAAAGCGCATCGCCTCCGTCGCTGTACACAGGCTCGTAGAGGCTCATTGGCGCCTGAATGGCATCCAGTGCAAAGACAATGTCCTCCTTAGCAATCCCGATCTCCTCCGCGATCTCCTGCATAGTCGGCTCCTTCATGTATTTGCGCATATAGCCTTCCTTTGCATAAATAGCCTTATAAGCCGTATCACGCAGGGACCGGCTGACCCGGATCGAGTTATTGTCCCGCAGGTATCTCCGGATCTCCCCTATGATCATCGGCACCGCGTAAGTAGAAAATTTCACTTCACGGTCAGGGTCAAAGTTATCCACAGCCTTCATCAGTCCCACACATCCGATCTGAAATAGATCGTCCGCATTCTCATTGCTGTTCGTAAAGCGCTTGATCACACTCAGGACCAGGCGCAGATTCCCTTTGATATACTCTTCCCTTGCCGTTTCGTCTCCCTTTTTAATACGCGCGAACAAAGCTTCCTTCTCTTCTTCTTTTAAGAGCGGAAGCTTTGCCGTATTCACACCGCATATTTCTACTTTACTCAAAGCCATCATTCAAATCCTCCTGCCAGATAAAATATACTCTAGTAGGATTTTTCTCACTCTGGTGATTTGTTATTCCTTTTGGCAGGGAATTAAAAAAACTTTTAGCCCTTGACAAATGCGGTATGTTTGAAAAACTTTATTTTGCGGATCTATTGCTGTTGTTTACATCTACGGTGTTCACAGCAGAAATCAGTCTACTTTGCCGCCTGTTCAAATTCCTCCAGGATCTTTGCTTCCGGTGCTGGAGTTGCCAGGCTTACCGCCACATTCAGGAAGAGGGCAACCAGAAACGCAGGGAGCAGCTCATAAATATCCCAGGCGCCTCCCATCGGGCGCACCATATACTTCCATATAAAAATCATGATCCCGCCGGAAAGCATACTTACGATCGCTCCGTACCGGTTGGAACGCTTCCAGAATAAGGCCAGCAACATGACCGGACCGAATACTGCGCCAAAGCCTGCCCAAGCAAAGGATACGATCCCGAATACAGAACTGTTCGGGTCCACGGCCAGGATCACCCCCAGCACAGCGATCAGAAGCACGGTTGTACGGGCCGCGAGCAGGGATCCCTTTTCGCTGATCCGCAGATGGAACACATCCTTTAACAGATTTTCTGAAATACTGGAGGATGCCGCCAGGAGCTGAGAATCTGCCGTTGACATGGTGCATGCCAAAATCCCTGACATAATCAGCCCCGCGATCAAAATTCCGAGGATACCGCTTTTGCTCATCAGAGTTGCAATCACAATGATCAGCTTTTCCGAATCTGTTCCTTCCAATGTTTCGATCATGCCGCCTTTGCTCAGGCTGTAGCCCATGATTCCGATAAAAATCGCCACTCCCATGGAGATTACGACCCATACGGACGCAATCCTTCTGGACAGCCTGATCTCCTCTTCATTCCGAATCGCCATAAATCGCAGAAGGATATGGGGCATTCCGAAATATCCCAGACCCCAGGCAAATGTAGAGGCTATCTTGATAGCTCCGTATTCTGCCGCCCCGCCGTCGCTATAGATACTGGTCAGGGACAGATAACCCGGCAGTTCCCCCGCCTGCTCCAGCATGAGTCCGGTTCCTCCTATCGTGCTGACACCGAACAGGACTACACAGATCAATGCCAGTGTCATAACGATGCTCTGGATCAGGTCTGTGGTGCTTGCTGCCGAAAATCCGCCCAGAACAGTATATGCCACGATGATCACTGCGCTCACAGCCATAGCGGTAAAATATGGCACGCCAAATAATGTGGAAAAAAGTTTCCCACATGCCGCAAACCCGGACGCCGTATAGGGTATAAAAAAGATTACGATAAAGACTGCGGACACCGCAACCAGGATATTGCTCTTATCACGATAACGGTTGGAAAAAAACTCTGGAATGGTGATAGCATTTCCCGCGATCACGGAATACCTCCTCAGACGTTTTGCCACGATGAGCCAGTTAAAATAGGTTCCCACGGCCAGTCCGATGGCTGTCCATGCCGCATCTGCCACACCAGTCAGATAAGCGACCCCCGGCAGGCCCATCAAAAGCCAGCTGCTCATATCAGATGCCTCCGCACTCATTGCAGTTACGATCGGCCCCAGCTTCCTCCCGCCAAGATAATAGTCTCCCGTCGACTTGTTTTTCTTCATAAAGTAGATTCCCACGGCGACCATTCCCACCAGATAGATGACAATGATCGCAATAATCCCCCATGTACTGTCCATTTCTCATTCCTCACTTTTCTGTTCGTATATTTGTATAGCCAAAAATTCTTCCAGCTGTGCGGTTTGCAATGAAAATGACCTATCGAATCAGCAACCCACTTATTAATGAGCAAAAAGCGGCTGCGTTAGCAGACGTAAGAGTGCGTCAGCACGATTTTTGCGAATGGATAAATGGGTTGGATGCCCTTGGAGCATCCAACCGCACAATTGGAAATTCTTTTGTTCTGCAGTATCAATGCATCTGCCCTCTGTCAAACAGCAGCAAATCCACGTCTTTGGCGGCACCTCAGCCGGCATTCCCCCTTTCAATCCTGCCCAATGATCCGGATGCCATATGCCTTCTGTGCACGGCACCATTCACATCATAATATCAGCCATGCACCGGCATACTGCCTTCACTCACCCGGTGCATGGCGTTCTCTTTCTCAATACATTTACGGTTTTACTTGATCTCCCACTTATCTGCAAGGTTCAAAATCTGAGCCTCAAACTTCGCCTTATCCTTATTGGCCATCCCTTCGCATCTAGCTGCCACATCCATAAGCCATCTGGCTGCAGAAAGCAGGCGCTCTGTCGCCGCGTCAGCCTTCTTCTGTATCGGCTTCTTGGTCTTGACCGGAATCCGGACGCCCTCTGAGAGGATCTCATCTGCTATCAGGTCCACTTCTCCGCTGGGGAACGGTGCAAATGCAGGATAACCGAACTTTTCTTCCACGGTCTGGGCAAATTCTTCTGTCACTGTATCCTCGCCGTGAACGACAAATACCCGTTTCAAAGGTTTTTTGAAGCCTTCCACCCACTTCAGAAGTCCATCCAGATCCGCATGTCCGCTGATTCCCTTCAGGCTTTCAATCCTTGCCCGGACTTCGATGGTCTCGCCAAAAAGTTTGACTTCCTTCTCCCCCTCCAGGATATGGCGTCCGAGCGTACCTACCGCCTGGTAGCCTACGAACAAGATCGTACATTCCTCCCGCCACAGATTATGCTTCAAATGATGGCGGATCCGTCCGGCCTCACACATGCCGGAAGCAGATATGATCACCTTCGGCCTCTCAATAAAGTTGATCTGCTTGGAATCCTCACTGCCCGTGGAAATCTTCAGTCCTGGGAACACCAGCGGATTGATGCCGGAATTGACCAGCTTCAAGGCAGCCTCATCAAAGCAGCCCTTCATGTTCTTTGTAAACACCTTGGTAGCCTCAATAGCCAGTGGGCTGTCCAGATAAACCTCAAAATCCGCGTATTCCGGCAGAAGGTTCTGCTCCTTGATCTCCCGGATAAAATACAAAAGCTCCTGGGTACGGCCCACCGCAAAAGACGGAATCACCACATTACCTCCCTTGTCAAAAGTCTCCTTGACAATCTGGGTAAATGTCCCGATATAATCTATCTTTTCCGTGGAATGGAGCCGGTTTCCATATGTAGATTCAATGACCACATAATCCGCCTCCTCCGTATAAGACGGCTCCCGCAGAATCGGCTGATTATGGTTTCCTACGTCGCCGGAAAATACGATCTTGCGCTGTTCCTCTCCTTCCGTCACCCAGATCTCAATACTGGAAGAACCCAGCAGATGCCCAACATCAGTAAAGCGGACCTCAATCCCTTCACAAAGCTGAATCCTCTGCCCATAGCCGCAGGGTCGGAACAGTTCAATTGCATCCAGCGCGTCCTGCATCACGTAAACAGGCTCATATTCCGGATAACCGGCACGCTTGCCCTTTCTGTTGCGCCACTCCGCCTCAAATTCCTGAATGTGGGCGCTGTCACGAAGCATGATGTTGCAAAGGTCCGATGTTGCAAAGGTACTCACCACCTCGCCCTTGAAGCCTTCCTTCACCAACTTCGGGATCATGCCTGAATGGTCGATGTGGGCATGGGTCAACAATACATAGTCAACCTCATTCTCCGCGATTGGAAGACCTGGATTCTCATATAGGTCAATCCCCTGTTCCATACCGCAGTCTACCAGAATATTCTTCCCTGCCGCCTGCAGCAGATGACAGCTTCCTGTCACCTCGTGAGCTGCTCCTACAAATGTCAGTTTCATTCTCTTCACCACGCTCTCCTGCAGGTCAGCATTTACCAACGCCGTGATATCAGGCCTGAATATCCTTGTATCGGTATACCAATCCTGCATATTAAAATGATTAGTCCTGTTGATATTATAACATTGTATTGGTGAAGCGTAAAGTTTTTTTTGCCCGGCAGGTCAAAGGTATCTGCAACGAATTACAGTTCACGGCCGCGAACTGTAACGCATCCAGCCCATTGAAAAGTCGCCTGACAGCGAGGGGCTGGATGCATGCAATCGCTATTTTACCGGCCGGATGCCTTGCAGCAAGATGCAAGTCACCGTGAACAATAACTGCAACGGAACTATATTACTGGTAGCGCACCATCTCCCGTTTCAGTCTCTGCATGATCTTTTTCTCAAGCCGTGAGATATAAGATTGGGAGATTCCCAGATAGTCCGCCACCTCTTTCTGGGTTTTCTCCTCCCCGTCCGGATTGTCCAGCCCGAAACGCATACGGACGATCAGCTTTTCCCGGCTGGAAAGTTTATTGATGGCCTTTACCAGAAGCCGCCGCTCCGCCTCGTTTTCCAGATCCTTGGTAATCGTATCCTCCTCAGTTCCCAGGATATCGGAAAGCAGCAGTTCGTTTCCGTCCCAGTCCACATTCAGCGGCTCGTCGATGGAAACCTCCATCTTAGTCTTATTGTTCCTCCGCAGATACATGAGGATCTCATTCTCAATGCACCGAGAGGCATAAGTTGCCAGTTTGATATTTTTATTTGGGTTAAATGTATTGATTGCCTTGATCAGACCAATCGTCCCGATTGAGATGAGATCCTCCACTCCCACCCCCGTGTTATCAAATTTTTTAGCAATATAGACGACCAGACGGAGATTATGTTCAATCAACAGTTTTTTCGCCTGCTCATCCCGCTCAGTCCCGAGCCTGTCGATCACCTCTGACTCCTCCTCGGTCTCGAGCGGCGCCGGAAGCACCTCCGATCCCCCTATGTAATGGATTTCCTTCTGATTAGAGAAGAAAATCCCTCTGAAATCCGGTATGATTTTCAGCTTAAACTGTCGTGGTACGGCTACCTTAACAACCATTCTTTTTTCCTCCTTTATTTGTAACCGATTTGTGCAGCAAATTTCAAATACGGAGTTTTCCCGTATCCTCATCCTATCTGCACCCCCGCAAAAAATCAGCAGGTCAGGACATCCGGATTCAGGATCATCTGATACTCCTCCTGTCCCGAAATATGTCCTTCACAGATTCCGATGATCGGACGCTGCATTCTGAACTCCCCCTTTTCACCCGACAGAAAGATTTCCATCTGTTCTGCCCGGAATACTGGCATCACCCCTTCTCCGCTAACCGTGCGGTAAGGGATATACCGTACCCCTGTATCTGTTCTTTCTTTCTCCAGCATCTTCTGTGCACAGGCCGGGTCAATGACACTCACCGGTTCCCCCGAGACAGGATCAGTCAATCCGTTTCCTGTGTCTAACAGCGCATGCATCCTGTACTTTTCCGGCCCTACTTGCAGCACGACCTCACAAAGCCGCTCCTCTTCTTTCCTCAGTCTGGTCAGGAATCTCCAGATTCCGCACATCAAATAGTATACAGGAACTGCCGCGGCAAAAAAAAGACTCCCTGTCCGGACCCAGGGCCGAAGAATCCGCAGCATCCCCTCCATCAGAAATGCTGACACATACAAAAGGCCGAGAGCCTTCCAAAATCGCCTTCCCACACGTATATCCAGCCCGACCACGATCATTATGCCGGCAACACCGACATAAAACGCCGGAAACTTTACCACAGCCGGCAGCGGCAGTGCCACGAGCACACATGTGAGAGCGGCTCCCAGTCCGCCCCCGACAAACACGCGGCCATTTTTCACCGGACATCTCAGTACCTTTTTAACTGCCAGCAGGAGCAGAGAATCCATCATAAAATTGATAAGAAACAATACATCTATGTACAGTTCATAATACATACTTTACTTACCTCTCCAGGATGGCCGAACAAGTCCTCATGCACAAAAAATATTATATGCCGTACCAAATTGGATTTTTGTCAGATGATGACGAGACTTTTAGAATATATTTCGACAAAAAAATCCGCCCTTTCCAGAAAGAAAAAGCGGATATTAAATATCATTGTATGCAGAAAAGCTGCCGACGGCAGGATTTCCATATTATTTTTTAAAGAAATCTGGAATCTTGATCGACTGCTCCCTTACATTGCTAGAAGCCGCCCTTGGCTGAATCGTCGGTGACGGACCTCCCATCGGCCGTGTTCCTGCTGGTGTCCTGGTTCCCGCGCTTCTCATTGCGCCGCCGTCCATCGGCATCCGGCTTACCATATCGCCGGAAGGAAGGATAGATCCCATCTTCTGCTGTCCTTCCAGTCTTGCTTTGAGCTTGGAAGAACTGCCGCCTACATTATGTAAGCCCGTAGCGATCACAGTAATCTTCGCTTCATCAGACTTGGAGTCATCATAAGTAGCACCGAAGATGATATTCGCATTCTCTCCGGCGAGTTCCTGTACAAATTCTGCTGCGTCCGATGCATCCATCAGGGTAATGTCACCAGATACATTGATAATAACGTGAGAAGCACCCTGAATCGTTGTCTCAAGCAGAGGACTTGCCACAGCCTGCTTCACAGCTTCAAGTGCTTTGTCATCCCCGCGTCCTTCACCGATTCCGATATGGGCGATACCCTTGTCCTTCATAACGGTCTGGACATCTGCAAAATCCAGGTTGATCAGAGACGGCACGTTGATCAGGTCCGTAATGCCCTGGATACCCTGCTGAAGAACCTCGTCCGCCTTCTTCAAAGCCTCTGGCATAGTCGTTCTTCTGTCCACAACCTCCAGCAGCTTATCATTAGGAATGACGATCAAAGTGTCCACACTCTCTTTTAACTTGTCGATTCCCGAAAGCGCATTCGCCATACGGGTTCTGGATTCAAAACGAAACGGCTTGGTCACAACGCCGACTGTCAAGGCCCCCTGGTTCTTCGCAATCCTTGCCACAACCGGAGTCGCGCCGGTTCCGGTTCCGCCGCCCATACCGCAGGTCACGAACACCATATCCGCACCTTTCAGAGCTGCAGAGATATCTTCTTCGCTCTCCTCTGCCGCCTTCTCTCCTACCTCCGGCTGTGCTCCCGCACCAAGACCTTTTGTAAGCTTTTCTCCGATCTGCATCAGAGTAGGGGCTTTGCATAACTGCAGTGCCTGTTTATCTGTATTGATCGCAATAAATTCTACACCTGCAATCTGTTCGTCAATCATACGGTTCACAGCATTATTGCCGCCTCCGCCGACTCCTATTACGATTATTCGTGCGGCAGCTTCTGATTCGTTGGTTTTAATTTCTAACAAGAGTACTTCCTCCTTTATCATCTATTATCAATACTCTAGCATTCCTTACCATTGAATGATACAATCCAATAAGTATATAATAAAGTCTTTTCGGGAAATAATCAATAGATTTTTGTGTATTTTCTGATTTTTTTATTCAATTTATGCACCTTTTTCCATTTTTTCGTTCTGATCACTGGATTTCGGGCTACGGCTGGGCAGCCGTGTCCGGTACAAAGCGGATAGAACTCCCGGAAACGTCATAATTTTCCAGGTGAAGGACCCCCGTCTGGTCCGCATACAGCTCAGCCAGCTTTTCCAAAATCGGCGGTACCTGAGCCAGCCTGTCCGCAAACTGGCTGTTTCCGATCTGCACCCGGACCCCTCCGAAATGCAGGGTCAGATCCGCTCCAGCACAGCTGATCTTATCTGGAGACAAATCCTGCTTTTCCAAGAGCGGCATCAGATTCTTCAATTCTTCAAAAATCTGTCCGTCCGTGACCGGAAGCACACTCCCAAGAAGAACCTCTTCGGGATTGATCTCCATTCCTTCTATATAAGGTACCCCTTCAATCTCGGTCCCGGTGATTAGGGAAGCAATCCCTTCCTGATCAAAATACAAAAAAGCCTCGTTATAATCAATCCGTCCGCTGAAGTCTTTTTCCTTCACCTGCACCTGTACTTCTACCAGGTTTTTCAACCCTACCTTTGTCTCTTCTATGGCCGGAAGCTGCTGCACATTATTTTGGTTATATTTCCACAATAAGTACAGGGAATTGCCTGAATGCTCGTCCGCCAGAAGCCAGTCAATGACCTCCTGCTCTGAAACGTACTGATTGCCTGTAACCGTAATCTTCTTCGTCTCAAAAAGCTGAACAGCGAGAAATCCCACACCCGTTATAAACGCAATCCCCAGCAGGATGCCGAGCATAAACTTCCACCGGGGTTTCGGCCTTCTGGTCTGTTTTCCCTGCCTTCCGGATTCGGCCGGCTGGCGGACGTTCCGTTTCTCTCCTGTATCTCCTGCCTTTGTTTTGCTTCCCGGTGCATTTCCCATGCTTCTATCCCGGACATTTTTGTTTTGATCGCGGCTGCGTCCGCTTCTCTCACTCCCGCCCGGCCTGCTTTCTCTGGATTTTCCGGAATGTCTGTCAGGCTGTGCCCTTCTTCCTGGAGCGGCCCGGCTTCCTGCCAAATGTCTGGACTCTCTTGCAGGACCAGAGCGGCTTCCTTTCGAATAACCGGACTCCTTTGCGGAGACAGGCCGGTTTGGAACGGAACGCCCTTGCCCTCTGTTTTCCAATCTTTCGGAATTTCTGCGGCTCGCGGGCCTCTGAGCACTTTCGGACCGATGCATATTCCTGTGATTGTCATATGTTTCTTCTCTGTCCATCCCCCGGCCGGGAGGGCTGCCGGACGGAATCCGCCGGGTGCTTCCCTCCGGACTTCTTTTCGATGTCATGAAATTCCTCCTTATAGTTTATCGCTGACAAGACAGCCTCCTGCAGGAAATCATGCAAGGTTCGTCTATTTCTTCTTTATGTTTTGCTACCCGCTGAACTGCAAGACGCAGACACGCTGAGCACAAGCCCCATTTCCAACAGCAGGAACAATACAGAAGTCCCCCCGTAGCTGATGAAAGGCAGCGTGATGCCGGTATTGGGAATGGAGTTCGTTACAACGGCGATATTCAAGATCACCTGGATCATCATATGGGCCATCGCCCCTGACGCGATCAGAGCACCCAGCAGATCCTTTGCCCGAGTGGCAATCACAAAAAAACGCCAGATCAGAAGCAGAAACAGAAGCACGATGAAACTGGCCCCTACCAGTCCCAGCTCTTCGCATATGATCGAAAAGATCATGTCATTCTGCGCTTCCGGCAGAAAGCCCAGCTTTTGTACACTCTCTCCCAGCCCTCTGCCAAAAAGTCCTCCTGAACCGATGGCATACAGCCCCTGCAGAGTCTGATATCCTTTCTCATACTGCTCCGGGTTCCTCCAGATTGCCAGCCTCTCCAGCCGATAGCTTTCCAGCGCCAGAAAGATGCCCATAAATCCTACGCCTGCCGCCCCCATTGCGATAAACTGTACATACTTCGGGCTTGCCACGAAAATCAGGACCGCCGCAATCCCCAGAATGATGATGGCAGTGCTCAGATTGCTGGCTCCCACCAGGGCTACGATTGGGAGCACGGGAAGCATTACCCGAATCAGTGTGGTAAATCTGCCCATGGTCTTTACATGCTTCGTCACCAGGCAGGCCAGAAAAAATATGACTGCCACCTTGGCAAATTCCGATGGCTGGAATGAAACAGGGCCCAAAGACAGCCATCTTTTGGACCCATTGTATTCGTCTCCCACAAACATGACCGCAACGGACAAAAGCACTGCCGTCAAATAACCCAGGCTGGCCAGGGGCATCCATTTATGGTAGTCGATCCCGGCCACAAAAAACATCCCCGCCAGCCCCAGCACCGTCGCAAATCCCTGCTTTTTCAGATAGTAGAACGGATCGTGGAACTTTACCTGTCCGTTGTATGTACTGGTGCTGTAGAGAAGCACCAGGCCGATTACGACCAGGACAAGCACCACCGTCAGCATCGTGTAATCATAACGCCGCCGGCCCTGCTTTTTGGGCATATAAATCCACTCCTTAATAATAGATAGTCCGCAGCTCAGAGTGTCCTCAGCTCATCTGCCGCACAAGCTCTTTGAATTTATCTCCCCGTTCTTCATAATTTTTAAACATTCCCCAGCTTGCGCAGGCAGGGGAAAGCAGTATCGCATCGCCCGGCACGGCAAATCTCACACAGGTCTTTACCGCTTCCTCAAAGGTTTCTACCAAAATCGTATCTTCAAATCCAAGCTTATGCGCCGCAGCCGCAATCTTCTCTGCAGTCTGCCCCAGCAGCACCAGCTTTTTGACCTTCCCGCCAAAGGCGCGGATCCAGTCTTCATAATCGGAGTTCTTGTCATATCCTCCACCGATCAGGAGAGTAGGGCGGTTCATGGCCTGGATACCCCGGATGGCTGCGTCCGGATTGGTGGCCTTGGAATCATTGTAATACGCCACGCCTTCTGCCTCAGCTACAAATTCAATCCGGTGTTCCACTCCTTTGAATTTTTTCACAGACTTCCGGATGATCTCCATGGGAACCCCATATGCGATCGCCATGGCAGCCGCAGCCATTACATTTTCATAATTGTGGATCCCCAAGAGCTGCAGTTCATCCGTACGGCAGATCTGCACCTGCTCTTTATCCCGGTAAATAATCCTGCCGCCGTCCAGATAGACCCCTCTATCCAGTTTACGCCGGCTGCTGAAATATAGAACCTGCGCGTTCGTATTTTCACCGAATCCTCTGGTCACCTCGTCTTCATAGTTCAGCACGCAGGTATGCTCCGCCGTCTGGTTGCGGAGTATGTTTTTCTTCGCTTCAATGTAAGCTTCCATCGTGTGATGGCGGTTCAGATGGTCCGGCGTGATATTCAGCACCGCACTGACCACCGGACAGAAGGTATGTATCGTCTCCAGCTGGAAACTGCTCATCTCCGCCACGATCACTGACTCCGGCTTCGTCTCCGAAGCCACGCAAGCGTATGGATTGCCGATATTGCCCACCACGTAGACGCTTTCTTTATAGTTCTTCATGATCTCGCCCAACAGCGCTGTGGTGGTCGTCTTCCCGTTGGTCCCGGTAATGGCAAGCACATCGCCCTGTCCATAGACATAGGCCAACTCGATCTCCCCCCATACCGGAAGCTGCATCTCATGCATCCGTTTTACCACAGGCAGATCCAGCGGCACACCGGGGCTGATCACTACTAGCGCAAGGGTATCCAGCTCCTCCTCTGGAAAATCTCCCAGGACGACCCGCGCCCGTCCTGGCAGCTTCTCTCTCTCTTCCTGCGAAGAGAGCAGCCCTTCTGCGCCCTCCAAAAGCTCCGCCCGGAGCATTGCCCCGTCCAGGGAGGCATTGCCGTCATACAGGATCACCTCTGCGCCTTCACTAAGCAAGAGCTGCCCTGCTGCCACACCGCTGATCCCCGAACCAAATACCAATACTTTTTTTCCTCTGATCTTCATGCTCATACATCATACCCCCATCAGCGCGATCAGGCACAGAATTGCGGTCGTTATCGAAAATACGGCAACCACCCGTGTCTCTGACCATCCACACAGTTCAAAATGATGATGGATTGGTGCCATCTTAAAGAACCTTTTTCCGCCTGTTTTCTTAAAATAGGTTACCTGGATCATGACAGATACCACTTCTACTACATAAATCAGGCCTACGATAATGATAAATAAAGGCATCTGTAGCATATAAGCCGTCCCTGCCACAAAGCCGCCCAGCGCAAGCGAACCGGTGTCTCCCATAAATACGCTGGCCGGGTGTACATTAAATAGAAGAAATCCCATCAATGCCCCTACCACCGCACAGGTAATCGGTTCGATCCCGCTTTTGGAACCGATCGCCACCACCGTGAAGAAAGTCGCTACCAGTACCGTCACGCTGGATGCAAGCCCATCCAGCCCGTCTGTAAAGTTGGTTCCGTTAACCGTTCCGATGACTGCCACGAACAAGAGCGGCACGGCAAGCCAGCCGATGTCCAGATATTGTCCTCCGGAAAACGGGATCAAAAGCACCAGCGGAATCTCCGCAATCTTCACAAGATAGAATGCAAATACCGCCGTCACCGCCACCTGCAGCACCATCTTCTGTCCCGGATACAATCCGTCGGAACGCTTCATCACCACTTTCAAATAATCATCCAGAAATCCAATCAGCCCGAATCCGACTGTCAAAAACAGCACCGGGATGATCTTTGGATAATCCTTCACATAGAACAGTGATGTAATGATCACGCTGACTAGGATCATCACACCGCCCATGGTCGGAGTCCCCGCTTTCTTTAAATGCGACTTTACTCCCTCCGCACGCTCTGTCTGCCCAACTTTCAATTTTCTAAGAAATGGGATCACCACCGGTCCCATAATCACACTCAGCGCAAATGAAATCAATACTGGTATCACGATATGTTCTGCCATACATCCACCTCACATCTCTTTTGTCTAACCGTTTACAGTATACCGCATTCCGTCCCCTTTTTCAATCATGAGTTATCTTGTTGTATTTCATTCATTATTTTCACCATTTTCTTTATTTTCTATCATCTCTTTTTGGATGCCCAGGTAAGGAAGTACATTGTCATAGATGCTCTGCAGTACCGGGGCAGCTATGGTTCCGCCGTAGTAGATACCCTGGGGATTGTGGATCACCACCATACCGATGATCTGCGGATCGTCCGCCGGCGCAAATCCAATAAAGGAAGCAATATACTTATGGGCGCTTCTCGGCAGCGTCTGAGACGTAGCAGTTTTGCCGCCAATCCGGTATCCTTCGATATAAGCTTTCTTTCCGCCCCCTTCAGCCACCACGCTTTCCAGCAGCGTCCGCATGGTTGCCGATGTTTCCTCCGATACCACCCCTTTTTTCTCCTTATAAGACAATTCCCTGATCCGGGTGCCGCCGCGGTCCAGGACCGCCATTCCAAAATGGGGCGTCACCCGTCTTCCGCCGTTGATCAGTGAACTGACGGTTGTCAGCATCTGGATCGGAGTGATCTGGAAAGACTGCCCAAAGCTCATGGTAGCAAGCTCCACGATCCCGATATCCTCTTTCTTATGCATGATCGTCCCTGCTTCTCCCGGAAGGTCTACATTGGTCAGGTTCATCAGACCAAACTGTTTAAAATAATCACAAAAACGGTCTGCCCCCAGTCTCAAGCCGATGTCGATAAATACCGGGTTACAGGAATTCTGCAGACCCTGGACAAACGTTTCCGCACCGTGTCCTCCCACTTTATGGCACCGAATCTTCCTGTCCTCCACCATCCGGTATCCAGGACAGGAAAAGCTGTCCGAAAGGCTGACCACCCCTTCCTCCAGACAGGCGGAAGATGTGATGATCTTAAAAGTAGATCCCGGTTCGTAGGTATCGTTGATGCATCCGTTTCTCCACATCTGGTTCAGCAGGTTCTGTTTCTCCTCGTCGCTGATTCCCGCCGCATCTGTGTTCAGTGTAAAAGGATCGTTCAGATTAAATTCAGGTGCATTTACCATAGCAAGAATTTCCCCGTTCTGAGGGTTCATCAGGATCACGGACACGCTGTCCGCCTGTTTTTCCTCCATCACCTTGTAAGCGGCCTGGGTACAGAAGAACTGGATATTATAATCAAGGCTGATCTGCAGTGTATTGCCTGCCACCGGCTCCACCCGGTCCTCCGCTACTCCTTCCAGTTCGATACCCCGGGCATCGGTCACCGTCAGTATGGTCCCGTTTTTCCCTTTCAGGACCTCCTCATACTTGACTTCCAGCCCAATGATGCCCTGATTGTCTCCGCCCGTAAATCCAAGTACCTTGGAGGCAAGGTCATCGTATACATAGTACCGTTTGAAATCTTCATCCACCTTGACTCCTGACAGGTTATATCCCCGGATCCGATCGCCGGTCTCTTTGTCCACATTGGTCTTTACCTTTTCCATGGATGAAACCTTTTCCACACGCCTGCGCACGGCTGCTTCCTCCATCTCCAGCTCCCGGGCCAGAGTCTGGATTACAGCTTCTGGATCCTCAATCTGGCTGTGGATGACCGAGATCGTGCAGACCGTCTTGTTGGTTGCCAGGACACTGCCGTTCCTGTCCACGATCTCGCCCCGGGCTGCCTTGATCTCTCGCTCCCTCTCGTGAAGTGCTTCCGCTTTTTTCTGATAATACTCTGCGTCAAATACCATCAGATAAATCAGTCTGGCGATCAGGCCGAAAATGATGATGCAGGCCGCACAGAAGACGACAAGCATCTTCTTTTTATTATATGTCCTGTTTTTCATAGAAAAACCTTACAAAAGATATTTTTATAACATATTATCTCTTTTGTAAGGTTATGCATGATATGGCCATCCAGCCGTTTTACAAAGATTCTTCTTCCGGATAAGGCACCTGGTATTCCAGCGGCATCCCTTCAGCCCACCCGTCCAGATCCGGGGTGTAATCCTCGTCAATATAAGCGCCGTCCATATTAGAGTAGGTGTCCTCATAGTTCTCACTGTAGGAAGTATAATCTTCCGACGCACCATTGTTTTCCGTCTGCTCCTCCGGCGCCGGAGTTTCTTCCGGAACATAGTCCTCCTTCATGGTAATATCCAGATACGGAAATGCCTGGGCCATGATCTTCTGAGACAGCTCCAGCACATACTGACTGGTCTCCTGTCTTGCCACATTGGGCTCGTCAATCACCACATAGACGACCACCTCCGGATTCTCCAACGGCGCGCAACCGATGAAAGAAAGTACATAATTCTCTGCTTCCCTGGGAAGCTTTTCTGCAGTTCCGGTCTTGCCGCCGATATCATAGCCCGGAACCATGGCATTGATCCCGGTCCCATATTCCAAAACCGCGCGCAGATAAGGTTTTAACTGCTCCGATGTTTCGGCGGATACGGTTTTTCTCAGCAGCACCGGATCTTTGATCTCCACCACTTTGCCGTCTCCGTCTTGAATCTGCTTCACAACATGGGGCTGATAATAATATCCGCCGTTTACCAGGGAACAAAAAGCCGCAGCCACCTGAGTCATGGTCACATTGAACCCTTGTCCGAAGGAACAGGTGGCAAGATTCACATCCAGCATATTTTCCTTGTTGAAAAGAAGTTCTTCTGTATATGCCTCTCCCGGCAGATCGATCCCCGTATACTCTCCGAAACCGAAGATATGCTGATACCGCAGGAAATGATCCACCCCGATTTTTTCTGCCATATGCATCATCGCCACATTACAGGAAAAGGCCACTGCATCCTGTACGGTCTCGGTTCCGTGTCCGGTCTTCTGGTGGCAGGAAATATCATAGTCGCCCACATGAAGGCTGCCATAGCAGTCGTAGGTCTCGTCCCCCCGCAGGATCCCCGATTCCAGTCCGGCCGCCACAGTCATCGGCTTGACCGTAGACCCGGGTTCAAAGGTGTCGCTGACACAGAAGTTCCTCCATATGTCATTCATGGCTGTCAGCTGTTCCTCCTCCGACATAGCGCTCCACTGTTCCCCGGAATACAGAATGGACAGATCTCTCGGGTTATTCAGGTCAAAATCCGGGTAAGACGCCTCCGTCAGGATCGCTCCTGTATTCGGATCCATGATCATGACTGCCGTATTCTTACTGCCAAGCTGTCCCGGGCGTGCTTCCCCTGCATGCGCCTCATTGAACTCCCGAATGCATTGTTCTACCATGCTCTGCAGTGTGACATCAATAGTAGATACCACTGTATTCCCGTTTTTGGATGCCTTTACGGTCCGCTCAATCGATGCGTCATCATTGAAATATCCGTATTCCCGTCCATTTGTCCCGTTCAGGATGTCATTGTATGCGCTTTCAATCCCGATCGCGCCCTCATTTGTACCCACCACAAACCCGACCACATCACTTGCCAGACGGCCATAAGGATAGCTTCTCTGGTAATCTTCTTCCAGCCATATGCCCCGCACGTCGGAATAGTTCTCGTCATCCTCCTCTATAGCCTCAAATTCCTGGGCCTTTTCATAGGAAATCTTTTTGGCAAGGATCTCATACCGGCTGTCAGGCCGTTCCTCTATGATCTCCCGCACCGTGTCCTCCGGAATGCCGAATACAGTTTCCAACACCTCCGTCGTCGGCTTTTCATATTTTTCATCAGAGAGCATCACATATACATCCAGGATCACATTGTAGACCCGTTCACTGGTCGCTATCCTGGTGCCGTTGCAGTCTACGATATCTCCCCGCTTGTAGGGGATGACCCGGCTGTCATACTGCTGCTGTTCCAGCACGATCTTCGTATAGCCGCTTCCCTTAGAGGCATTGATATATGTAATTTTTCCGATTAAAGCAACAAAAGCCAGTACGACTGCCATAAAGACCATTACCAGCTTTTCTTGCATCCTCTTTGGAAATTTTTTTGTCAGAAAATCAAATCTGTTTCTACGTTTTGGTACTGCCATCTGCCGCTGTATGTATTCTCCTTCCTGCTTGTTCCTTTCTGTTGCCGGCCAAAGGCAAAATAATGAACAGCCTGCAGCCCGGACATCCTATTCCGCCAGTTTTCCCGACTTTGCCAGGAC
>Ga0137307_101652_pt1 | contig 18515 bp, 12 predicted proteins | sample NAcewD2O_March_2_FD_97180 | JGI IMG/M metagenome (GOLD analysis project Ga0137307, IMG submission 97180) | Mouse cecal microbial communities from Vienna, Austria - N-Acetylglucosamine amended D2O_March | ecosystem: Host-associated > Mammals > Digestive system > Large intestine > Cecum | place... | reverse complement strand
CAGGAAACCATGCTGGAGGCCAAAAAACAATTTGAACAGTTAGGAGACTACAAGGACAGCACCAATTATCTGAAGAAATGTGACACTTGGCTGAAATTTAGCCTAGGCAACACCGTCACCTACGGCAATTACAAGGGACGTCCGTTAGAATGGACCGTTATGGAGGTGAGCGGCAAGGTTCGGCTGCTTTTGGCCAATGACAACATAGCTTTCCAACCCTTCAATCTTGAACGGGATAATACATACTGGTCCACCAGCCATCTGCGTCAGTGGCTGAATCACGATTTTATCAACGAAGCCTTTACAATGGCTGAGCGCATGTCCATTATGATCAGCAAGCTGAAAAATCCGGCCAGCCGCGAATGGAACACTTACTGCGGTCCTGACACCAAGGACAAGGTATTTGTGTTTAGCCATGAGGAAATCGACCAGTATCTGCCAAACCCTGCCGACCGTGGACTGGAGGAGTGGTGGTGGACGCGCACGATGGGCTATATCCTTTTAGCCGCCGCCTGTGTCTATACCGACGGCTCGGTATACGATCTGGGAATCAACATCCACGAAAAGCATATCGGCGTTCGCCCTGCCATCCGCATTATGCTTCGCTGATGTAAAAATGATCCGCTTTGTATTTTATTGTCTACATTCATTTTACAGGTTTTTTACATGAAATGTAATTTCCTTGATCAGATCAAAGAACAGAAATGTCAGTTATGATATGCTGCTTTGTGCCGGCTCGGAATACCCCATGACTCCGAGCCGGCCAAACGCCGCAGTATAAGTTTCACAGCAGAGTGTTCCGTATCACTCATATTCAGGCAAGCCTCTTTGTCTATCAGGCCGGACTTGACTCTATACAGCCTGTAATCCTATGAACAGGATGGAACATATACCCTTTTCCCCAGACCGTATGGATCATTTCCGGTCTCTGGGGGTCCTCCTCCAGCTTATTGCGCAGAGAAAGAATCGCATCCGCTAATCTGTCATCCGCCGCCTTGTTACTGCTGCTCCAGATCCGATTTGCCAGCAGACTGGCAGATAAAGGCGTTCCCTCATTTTCTACAAGAACCTTCAGCAGTTTTCTCTCCGTACTGCTTAATCGCACTTCCTCCGTGTCTCGAAATACCTTTTCCCTGTCTATCTGATAGGAAATCGACTTAAATCGACGCTCACGCTCAGGCCGCCTTTTCTGTTTCTTCCACATAAGGTCGATAAGCTCTTTTAGCTGTGACAGGGAAAACGGCTTCGCAAGCCAGACATCCCTTTCCCATGTAAGCTTTGTCAGCCCTTCCGGTTCCATTCCTTTCTCTGTCAGAACAATCACCGGCGTCTTTCTGGTCCGGTGAATCTGCTCCAACAGCTCTCTGCCCCTGCCATCCGGCAGCTTCCATGCCATAATAATCAGCGAAAATGTCTTATATTTAATACTTTGCAGCGCATCCTTTATGGAAAAACTCTGCGTAACCCGGTACGGCCCCTGAACCAGCCCCAGCACAATCCCATCACTTAATCCACGATCCTGCTCTACCAGTAATATTTCCTTCATTCCTTTTCATCCCTTTACACTGATTTATCATTCCGCTGTCTTCCATAAATCACTTTATATGACCAATTACATATCGCTTTTTACAACTTTCGTATATTAGAGTTTTATTCTAACGAAGGAACGCAATACTGTCAAGATTTTTTAACAAAAAATATTGCAATACAATATAAAATTTCGTAAAATGTAGTGGAAACTCGTCAACAAGCCGAAAAACCAGGAGGTTTTGTGTCATGTCACAGAACACACCGCAACCTGAAACCATTTATGAATATGCATCCGGCTACTGCCGGGTACTGGACAATCACAGACTCGTGGAATGCACCTTTCTCCAATACCCGGATGGGCGCAGGACACTGGAAGAAATGGACTGCGATTTCGACCGGTGCCTCAACCACGCCGACTGCATAATCGCGAAAGCCGCCCGAGAAATGGAACGGCCATAAGCATAAAACAGACCCGAATTAGCGTTCCTTTTTATTCAGGAGATCTTCTTTTAAATCATACAGCTTTTTGGACAAATCCACATAGTGGACATGGGGATTCTCAAACCGCTGTTCCTCCTCCCATACCGTATATTTCAGCTGTTTATTCACATGCTCTCTGATCTCCTCCAGCGTGGGAAGCTGATAAACCAGCTTTCCATCCTGGTAAATGGTCTTCTGCACCCTTTCTACCATAACATTGGTGAACGCCATCTGCTTCCACGGTTTCTGAGGGTCCACAAAAGCGAAGGGAGTCTCTCCGTCGATCTCCTCATCACTCAATGTGAGCAGATCCGCATAGCCAAACCCAGTCTCTTTATTGTAGATTCTCCACAGCGTTTTCTTGCCCGGGTTCGTCACCTTCTCCGGATTCTCGGAAATTTTGATTCTGGGCTCATAAGTTCCGTCCGGCTGCTTTACCGCCACCAGCTTATAGACGCCGCCAAATACCGGATCAGACTTCGAGGTAATCAGACGCTCGCCCACGCCGTATGAATCAATCCGCGCCTCCTGGATATTTAGAGAATTAATCAGATATTCATCTACGCTGTTGGACACCACGATCTGACAGTCCGTAAGTCCCGCGTCATCCAACTCCTTCCGGAGCTTTTTGGAGAAATACGCCAGATCTCCGCTGTCGATACGGACCCCCTTCAATCGCTTCCCCATCGGCTCTAACACCTCTTTCGCCGTACGGATGGCATTGACCACGCCGCTTTCCAGAATATCATAGGTATCGATCAGCAATGTACAGGAATCAGGATAGACCTCCGCATAAGCTTTAAAGGCTTCAAACTCCGTGGGGAAGAACTGCACCCAGGAATGAGCCATAGTCCCCACCGCCTTTACACCGAACATCTGGTCCGCCAGCACCGTCGCCGTGGCATCCACACCGCCGATATAGGCGGCTCTGGCTCCATTCACCGCCGCATCCGCACCCTGGGCTCTCCTGGCTCCGAACTCCATGATTGTCGCAGGAGCCGCCGCCCGGCAGATCCGGTTTGCCTTGGTGGCGATCAGCGTCTGATGATTCACCGTCAAAAGCAGCATGGTCTCCACCAGCTGAGCCTCAATCAGCGGCGCTGTGACCGTCACCAGTGGCGTGCCCGGATAGACAACGGTACCCTCCGGAATGGCCTCGATGGTACCGGTAAAACGGAAATGTCTCAGATAATCCAGAAAGCCCTCGTCGAACATCTCCCGGCTTCGCAGATAGGCGACGTCCTCATCGGTGAATTCCATATGCTCAATGTAGTCCACCAGCTGTTCTAAGCCAGCACAGATCGCAAAGCCCGCCCCGTCCGGATTGCTTCTGTAAAACATATCAAATACCACCATAATGTCCTTCAGCCCTTTGACAAAATATCCGTTGGACATCGTCAGCTCATAAAAGTCCATCAGCATCGTCAAATTTCTTTTCTCGCTCATTTTCCCCTCTTTTCCGACGCATCCGGCCCATCATCCTGACAGGCCATAAAAATCCGGATGCGCATTTCTCTCAGCTTACAAAACAGTTTTTATATCTGTCTTTATACTTTTGCGCTTTATCTTAGTATATATATGTTATCGTCGTTTATCAACCACATTTTCGGAAAAAAGTCAACGAAGTGAACACCATTTTCCAAACGGCCGCCCTCAAGACGGCTGTTCTCCTGCAGAAAGTCTTCGAATGATCAGCCATAGCGCAGTCAGCAAAAGCGCTGCTAAAGACGCCACACTTCCCCATAACAGCCATGGTCTTTGGTACCACTGAATCAGCAGGTTTTTCGTAATCAGAAAAGTTCTGACGTCGGAGACAAATTCATTCCCGGCAGCATCCGTCGCCTTCACATATAAAGTCTGCCAGTCATTCTTACTTTGAAGCGGAAGGCGCACAACCCCACCGGAAGCGAAAAGTGCATCCTGTTCATAGGTATGAACCAGCTCCCCATTCAGCCAGACCTCCGCGCGAAGCAGCGCAAGATTATCGCTAATATCAATCGTCGCAATGCGCCCGGTATCATAATACCTGGCCTGATCCTCTACGCCTGTCACGACAACATTGGGCGGCGCGGTATCCACGGCAAAGGCAATTTCCTTTTCCTTTATTCCGTTGCTGGAATGATTTGATGCTTTGTCCTCCGAATAAATCGTAACCGTATACATGCCATTCTCCTGAAAATTATCCGGACCAATCTCATAGGTATAAGCTTTCCAGCCATCCCTGCTGTCAGACTGCGTTACCTGATAATCCTCCCCCTGGCGCAGCAGGCGAAGCTCTCCGTCTCTGGCGCTGGTGATCTCCCAAAATTCAATGGAATCCACATTCATTTCCGTCACCTTAAGACTGGCGGGGCCATTGAGATAGTACCGGTCCAGCGCTTCCTGGGTCGCGCTATCGAACTGATAAGTGGAGCCAAAACGGTTTACGGAAAACAGCACAGTTTCCTCTGATACATTTCCGGCCAAATCAGACACAGAAGCCACAAGGGTATAGAGATCATCCATTTCTTTTGTTCGAGGAAAATCTTTATATTGAATCATCTGTCCTCCCGGAATGAGGTTGCTCCGGGTTTCCAGCGTAACAGGACCAGTCCCGGCCCCGATCAGCTCGATCATCACCGCCTCCGAATTCAAATTTTCATCGAAATAGCAGATTCCCGGAGCCACCTCTTGGTTATTGGCCGATTTGTTCCGGATATTTGTAATCTCAAGGTTGGGAGGCGTCAGATCAATGATAAAATGGTCCTCCGGATAAGCCTCCGCCAAATTTCCCGCCAGGTCTTTACAGGAAATGTGAAAAGTAAATTCCCCGTCAGCATCATATAACACGGTAGTGCTGTGCCGGTCCATGGAGCCGGTCCATTCGCTTATGGAGGGCGGAACAACCTCCACCCCTGCCCGCGCGGCAGTAATGGTAATGATCGCGTCCTCCGGCCGAAAGTTCCGGTCCTCCACTGTGATCACTGCCCGCCGCGGCCGGTTATAATACAAGCCATGAGAAGCATCCGTATGATCATAGATCACTGTCACCCTCGGAGGCGTATGGTCGATGGTAAAAGGCGCAGCCTCTATCCGCCCTGACGGATTCCCGGCTCTGTCGGCACACTGAAACGCCAGCGTGTAATCTCCGTCCTGGGCAAATGTCATCCGCATTTCATAAATACAGCTATCTACATGGCCATTCTCCTCCCCTGTACAGCCAGGGCCCGGCAAATGCCGCCATTCTCCTTCTGCGGGCTTCTGTCCTGACGTCGTAAGGAAGATTTTCGCCTCTTCCGGATCAAAGGTCCGATCCGTCACCCTGATGAAAGCCGTCCGCGCCTCCCGGTAGAACCGCTCATGCTCCGGAGCATTCCGATCAAAACCAATCTCTACAGACGGCAAAAGGGTATCAATCACAAATTCCACAGCGGCAGGCGCTTCCGCCTCCCATCCCACAATATCCTTTACGGCACAGGCAAACTGCCAGACTCCCTGCTCCTTGAAAGTAACTGTATTCCTATATACCCCTCCCCCTTCGTCTCGCCAGGGGCCATCCCAATCCGCAGATACAGCCTTATGGTCCCCGCTGCTATATCCCAATGCTTTCAGTTCTGTCAGCGTCGGATCAAAATTCATCTCCGTAATCTTCACCTCCGCCGTCACGGGCCCCGCATAATATTTCTTTTCCGCGATTTCTTCGGTAATATCGACACCATGAGACAGAAAGGCCACCTCAATTACCGGCTTCTTCGTATCCAGCACCAAATTTTTGCTGGTAAATCCGCCCTCCGATACTTCCTCTCCCTCCATCAAATTGCCGGAACGATCTGCATACCGCACGGAAAAACAATATATTCCGTCTTTTGACATAGACAAAACGCTGTTATGTTCTTCACCGTCTCCCTCCCAGGAACTTCTCCCCAATTTTTCCGTCGCGCCGCTAGCCTGACAGTTGATCTGCATCCGTCCATCATCCTCTGAAAAAAAGTACCTTTCCCGAATACAAATGTCCACGTTCCCTTTCTCTTTATAAAAATAGGTATCCGGATATCCCTCATGCTCCACATAGCTTTCCGGATGATAATTCACCTTCCATTCTGGCGGCCGGCTATCCAGAATATATCGAACATGATCGCTAAGGGACTGGGCCGAGGCCGGTGCCACATTCCCGGCCTGATCATAGATTTGAATACATTCAATATATTTTTCCGTCTCTGTCCGATCCGGAATGTTCCAATCAAGGTCAAAGACAAATTCCAGGTATTCCTTTCCCCCGATGCGTACCCGCCCGGTCTGCGTGCCATTCCTTTTTACCAGCGTCTCCTTTTTCCCGTCATGATTGACCGTAACCGTTACTTTTTGGATTTCTGAAGAAATCAGGGCTGTTTTCGCAAAACGCATCCCCTCCCGCAGTTCATCGCGGACATACAGCTTCAAAGCTATGTGATTTTCGCCATAAACCGCTCCTTTTCCCGGCATCTGATAATGACGCTCTGTCAATTCATCATAAACTTCATTTCCTGATCCGTCTGTTTCTCTGTTTTCTGCACGATGGTTCTTATCATATTCATGTGTTCTTTTTTCATATCGATGTTTTACCGTTCCGATCGTTCCATGATCCTCCTCATGATCCTTTCTATTGCCCGTTTCCCACTGAATCAATACGGATTCCTCGGGCATTCCATTGTCTATGCGTACCCGGCTGCCCCGACTGCCTGATTCATTCACCTGAAACAGCGCCAGGTTTCCTGCCCAGTCCGTAACCTCTACTCCATATAGCTGGTCCTGATCACGCAAAAAAGTCTCGCTGCATGCAAAGGACCTGGCCCCTTCATCCAGATTTTTTGTCTCGCTGATCAACAGACTGCCCTCCAATTGGTTCTGACTATCCGTTCCCTCCTTCAACGCATACCACCTGAGTGAAAAAATACCGTAAGCATCCTCCGCCGTGGCACAGATGGTTTTCCCTTTCCCATCCGCCGCGGAATACCATCCGGTAAGGCTGCCTCCCTCCGCCGTCCTGACATGATTCTCTCCGGCTGTTGTGCAAAAAGCGCCTGACTCTGGCTGCACCGGGCTTTTTTTGTCTACCACAATCGTCAGACTTCCCAGTCCTTCAGCCGTGTAAGGACAAACAGTCACATTCCCGGCATTATCCCTAATACGGATCAATTTACATTCATACGTTGTTTCTTCCCCCTCCACGCCGGTCAAAACCAGATCGTAACCCCCTCCTATACCGTCGGAAGCAGAAAACCTGTGCTCGCCCTGACTAGTAACCAGCACCACCTCCTTCACACCGGAAGCCCTTGTGTCCGATGCTTCCGGAAGGTCCTCCACTGCAACGGCCACTCTGACATCCGTACCGCTGAGCAGCTTCCCGTCTACCAAATGCTTCTGCTCTGTCAGTGCCTGATCCTGAATTGCAGCCTTCTCCTGATATTTTACATTTGAAAAACAGTAAGTCACATTGGGCGCACCTTTCGTCTCCTGAATCGCAGCAGGCTGGTTATCAATATTAACCTGACTTCCCTGATTCCCGGAAATGTCCCTGCTTCGTATGAATCCGGTTGCATTCCCGGCCCAGTCGATTGCCCGCACAGCATACAACTGAGTCTGAGGAGACTGAAATAAAGCGGTACCCGACAAAACCGTCTGATCAAACGCCCCTGAAGCCTGTTCCGGCACTGACGCCATCTTCCCAGGCTGCTCCGCAGTCAAAGGTCCCTGCGTTACGTTTCCATCCTCATCCGTCATATACCATTCCATGGAATAGATGCCATACCGGTCCCTGGCATTTGCAGTGATGCGCAGACCTTGCCCTTTAACGGAGGCCGAATACCATTCCAAAGCGCCTTCCCCATTTTTCTCCGAATAAATCTCATCTAAAAAATCCGCCTCCGGTATTTTACCATCCACCACAATCGTCTCAGGAGCCAGCTCCGCTCCAAATCGATATACGGTCCGATTCCCCGCCCGATCTGTCAATTCCAATGCTTCCGGACAGTACCGTATCTCCTCTCCCGGTAAAAACGGTAATTGAAAACGGTAAATTCCCTCCCCGTTTTCTCCATCCGGCTTCTCCGTCGGCTCAAAGCTTTTCCCGTTTACCTTTAATACCACTTTTTCGACTCCCGAGCCACAAAAGTTTTCTATGGAAGTATCTTTTTCTGAAGTATCCACTTCAAAATCCAATCCTTCTATAGCACTTTCACTTAAAGGAGCAAGGCTTTCCGCCTCCTCCGTTCCCTGAACATCGTTCTCTTCGCCGACTATTTTTACCGCCTCATCTCTGACATTCACTGTCACGATAACGGCGGTCCTGCTAAGCAAAGTCTCCTGAAATAGATAGTCCCCGATCTGATACGCCTGCACCCGATCCTTTATCTTTTCATGCACCGCATTCGCAAACTGATAATAGACTGCCGGATGTCCGTCGTATCGTGCAAGCCCAGGGCCTGTCTCGTCAATTCTAACCTCCACAGCTTCCGATTTTGTCATATTTCCCGCCTGATCCTCCACAGTGACCACATAAGACTGCCGCTGATCACCATGCTCCATATCCCCCTCTCTGTCGTAAACCCAGCCTCCAAAGGACACCTGTCCGTTCTCCACAGGAACACACTCTTTTTTATCCGATACATCCCCGATTTCTTCCTCCTCTGTCACACAATAGATCGACGCAGTCAGCTCGCCCTCTTCATCATGATCTTCTACCATTACCACAAATTCAAACTGCTCCGCTCCGCCCCGATACCAGTAATGATCCCGATCCGTTCCATTCCACCGAATCTGAATCTCCAAAGGATTATCGTCATTATCATTACTGTCATTATCCTTATCGTTTTCATTTTTGCTGTCATCGCCGCCATCACCTGAAATCAAATCGTCAGAGACAATGTCCGGATCATCAGCAGTAACCGTTCCATTCCCTTTTATAAAATCCTTCCCATCCTCCGCCTTTGCCGCAAGCGGCGCAAAAAAGATCAGCAGCTGCAGCAGCACTGTCAGAAACGCAAATGCTGCTTTTCCTTCAAACGGCATTTTCTTTTGATCTGTTTTTCCGCCTCTGTTTTCCTTTTTCCTCCCTGTCCGCATGTCTCCTTTTCTCTCCAATTCTTTTACCTCCTCGCATCATTGGGCAATTCCTTCCCCGAGATTCTCTCAGGTCCGGCATCCTTTGCGCTAGCCATCTATCCGCTCATCCGTATGAACAATCACAATGTCTCTTTCTATGACAAACGCCTTTGAATTTCCTTGATTTTCACGCTTGTTCAGCTGCTTCAGCCGCTTTCGGGCCGCAATCCCTGACTCAAGCGCAAAAGCCTCCGGAATATCCAGCAGAAAAAACTCTGCGGCAGCCACAGCCAAAAGCAAAAACATAAAAATCAGCGCCCCGATCCATGCCGTATGTAAAAGCTGTGCGTTCTCCCCGCCATACATCGCAATGACAATGCTCACCATCACGCCTCCTCCCACACCAGAAATGCAGCATCCACCTGTCTTTTAGCCCGTTCCAGATCAGACAGCAGCTCTTCCATAAGCAGTCGGTTTCTCTCCTGATTTCCATCCTCCGGAATCAGGAGCTTTGTCTCAAGCAGCTGTCCGACTGCCTCCAGCTCATCAAGCAGCTCTTGTCGTTCCACCCCCGCACTTCGAAACAGAGACGCACGGTTATAAATCTGATACACCAGCTCCTTATACACCATCAAAGCCGTGGTGATATTGTCCACTCCTGCGATATCGCCCTCTGCCATGACGATCAGATCCTCCCAATAATCACGATAACTAATCGCCGCATCCCCCGCCTTATTCGCCATACCGATCCTTCCATAGTATTCAGCGATCTGCCCCAGCTTCCCGGCGCGCAAAATCATATGGGGCTCCAATGTCTGGGCCTGTGCCGCGATACGCAGCCATTTCAAAGCCATCCCCTTATTTCCATTTTTTTCATAGGAGTAAAAATAGGCCAGTCCCAGACGGTACGCCAGCATCTCATATCCTTCCTTATTCTCCGCCAGAGACTGTTCATGGGACATACTCCCTGTACCGGCGTCATTCAAAATACGGCGCAGTTCCTTATCCTCCTTCGCCGTCAGATTATCATCTGTCAGAAAAATCCGGTCCAGTAGCATCAGATACGCCTCCTGCCTTGCAGGCGCGATAGAAATGGCCTTTTCATAATAGTCAAGCGCCTCAGAAGTATCGCTACAGCTTACCGCCGCCAGGATACAGGCATCATAGGTATTTGCCCGCACATGTGACTCCCCGAGCCAAAATCCCAGCGCCGCCATGCCGCACAGCACGCCAAGTCCTGCCGTGGCAAAAAACAGAGTCAGCTTTGTTCTGCGGCGCCTGCGACTCTTTCTGTCGATCCGATCATAATGCTCCAGATCATAAAGCAGCTCGCCACAGGACTGATACCGGTCCTCTTTTTTCACCTGAGTACATTTTAAAATAATGCTCTCAAGCCCCTGGGAAAGCACCGGATTAATCTCCGTAATAGGCCGCAGTCCATGGGGCGCCGCACCGGTCAGCAGCTGAAACAGCATCACGCCAAAACAGTAGATATCCGTTCTGGCATCGCTTTTTCCCTCTTCCTCATACTGCTCCGGCGCCGCGTATCCCCGCGTTCCTAAAGACACGGTATCCTTGATCTTTTCCGGTTTATATTCCTTCGCCGCGCCAAAATCGATCAGGGCAATCTCCTCCCCGTCCGGCTTCAGCATCACATTTGCCGGTTTCATATCCCGGTAGATCACAGCCGGCTCTCGGGTATGGAGATAAAACAGGACGTCACAGAGCTGTCTGGCCCATCTTGCCACCTGTTCCTGGGGCTGCGCTCCCTGCTCGCGCAAAATATCCTCCAGCGACCGCCCTTCTATATAATCCATCACAATCAGCAGTGAATCCTCATGCTCAATCACATCGGCAATAGCCGGCAGATTCGGATGCTTCAGTCGTCTCAGCATCTCGATCTCTTTCCTGTCCGCCGCAAGGTCTGCCCCCTGCCCTTTTCTCACTTCTTTGATCGCCCAAGGTCTGTTCGCCCGCTCATTAATCGCCAGATAAACCACGCTCATGCCGCCTCTGCCAATCACACTCAGTATTTTATAGCTCCCGGCTACCACGGAACCAATCTCTAACATGCCACCCCTCCCGGCATACGCTTCATACACCCCGCAAAACGTCTACGCCATCTCCAATTCCCGTCACACTGCTTTCACTGCGAGCACTGAAATATTATCATTTTCCCCTCTTGCCTTATCCAGCTCGGTGAGCCTGATACAAGCCCTCTTCATATCCGATTCTCCGGCCATGGCAGAGGGATGAAAGGCCCGCAAAAGCTCCTCCTCCGAAATTTCATGGCGAAAGCCATCGCTGCAAAGCAGATACACTCTGCCTCTACGGACCGGTCCCCTCATAAAAGAAGGTACCGGCCTGCCTCCCATGCAGCTGCCTGCGCCGATACTTTGCAGCAGCACATTCCGCCTGCTGTCCGACTCCGCTTCCTGTTTCGTCAGCCGCCCCTGCTCTACCTCCCGCTCTGCCAGTGTCTGGTCCTTTGTCAGCTGCCAAATCCAATCGCCGGACGCATCCAGCTCATACACCCGTCCGTCGCCCACATGGGCAATGTAATATACACCTCCGGCAAACAGCATAGCCGTCGCCGTCGTACCCATTAAGACTCCGTGTCTCCGTCCATAAATGCCAATCGCCTCATCCTCCTGTTCCAAAATGCCTGTCCAGGCCGAAAGAACGCTGTTTTCCAGCCTGTCCAGGCCCTTTTTCAGCATCACGGGAAGCTCCTTTCGAAACCAACCGGCAAACCTGCGGATTACGGCAGCGCTGGCCGCCTCACCCTTTTCCAGTCCTCCCATCCCGTCGCACAGAACAGCCAGTACAATCTGCTCACCCTTAAAACAACCCGACTGCAGCAAAAGAGCGTCCTGATTGACATTCTTTACTCTTCCGGTATCTGTGTGATAAGACAACAAATATCCCATCCGCCTCTCCTCACTCAAACTCTTTTTTCCGTTATCAGATATCACAAGCGCACGCTTATCGCGAAGTACCCCGCGAAAATACACCATACGAAAAGCGTACGATATGCCGCGACACATTTTTCCTGATATAGTCCATGGATCAATCATCGAAAATTCACTGCGAAACACAGCTGATGAAACGAAATTGATTGCTTGAAATTATATAATCTTGAAATGATCATTGATATTTATGAAAATCCGTTCTTTCCATATTCTAACATATATGGGATATTTTTACAAGTATTTTTTTAATTAAATTAAAATTTTCGATGCTTTACTGCTAAAAACATGCTATACTTTTATCAAATCAATTCCATATACACCATGGAATTTCACAGAGACTAATTTTGCAAAACTCCGGGCGCATATGCATGTACATCACTATGTACTCTTAAAGTCCCGCAGTGCCTGTTTTTGTGAGGTTCCGAGTGTACATCACCAAAAAACGAGGAGGAACACTATGGACATACTTCGTAAAAGCATTTTAAAAAAAGCATCTATTCTTTTGCTCCTGGCTCTTGTCCTATCCGGGTGCGGCCAGAAAAATGACGGCAAAGGCGGCGCAAAGGAGACAGCCGACAAAAAAACGGAAACAACGACTGAGGCAAAGGAAACCACGGAAGCGGTAAAGGAAACCACACCGGAGGAAACCCTCTCCCCAGAGCAGATGGAACTGGTCAAATATAACTATTATGTTGACCTGAACAACGATATTCTGGATGTCCTGGACGATATCGACGCTTATTTCCTGGTCGTGGATTACGCGGAAGAATTTGCTCTGCTGCCCGACACCGGATACACCTATGGCTTTGACATTTCCGGCAAAAATACCGATATCATCGACGACTGCCTGCAGCTGGCGGATATGGAACCGGCCTTTGACGAGCTGGACGGGATGGTAAAGGAAATGGCCGAACCTTTGCGGATCATGATGGAAACCTTCTCGGAGATCAGCGGCAGCTACGATTACGCTGACAATCAGTACCAGAAAGCAAAAGAGTATCACGCGATTATCTACGCGAACGCCGACTCTATTTACGAAATGGGCGCGGAGTATATGGACGCGGTAGCCAAAATGGGCGCCGAGAGAACCGCAAAAGAAGAAGAACAGATGAAAGCGGACGGATTGCTTATTATCTATAACGCCAGCCATGGCATCACCGTCGGAAAAGCGGTGCTGGATGAAGTATATGCTCAGGAGATTACCGATGAAAACATCACCAGCCTGGACCTTACGAATATCCGCACGCTGTATGAAGAGCTGGTAACTACCGTAGCCGACCTGGATGCCGCCCTGGCGGACAACAACCAGCTGGTCAAAGAATCTTTAAGCAACTCCCGTCCTTTCGACGGCCTTTATGATTCTCTGATTCAGGCGCTGGAATGGATGATCAAACAGGTTGAGAGCGGCCAGCCTTTGGATTTAAGCGGCTCCGGCGCGCCTCTGGGTTCCATCGGACATTTCTCAGAGACTTTAGGGAAGTGTATCGACCGGTATAATTCGGTGTTTGTGGAATAAGGATTGCAGTCGGCCTGAAACGGATTTTATGTTTCAGGCCGGCAGTCCTGTCTGAAAATAATCTGACTTTCATTTACGCAAGTCGCCGCTCGTTTCACAGGCTTCCATCGGAATAACAAAATTTTTTTCAAACAATCTTTTTGTGTATGTATGTGTCGTTTTAAACAGATATCCCTCGAATTTTTCAACTCCAAAAAGTTGTTCTTCTTGATCGGACAATCTCATAATATAATCAAAATTCATATCTCTTGCTTTTGATGCCTGAATTTTCCCGTATTTCTCAGAATTATAAACCAGAATATAATTGACCGTTCCTCGAATACAACTGTAGTCAGGCATCAGACCAAGTTCCAGTAATATAATCAAACTGTCATAAATTTTTCGATATAAATCCGCTTTATCAACAGAGCCATTTTTAAATTCAATAAAATACCAGTCGTCGTCCTTTGACATATATAAAGCATCATTTGAAGCAGGTACATTGGGGCAATTCGTATTTTTTGCATAGCTCTTTGGTATTTTGTCAAACAAAATCACCTTCATCTGACTTTCAGACATATAAACGTGATTTTCATTATCATACGAAGCTTTTTTCAAAGTACCTATACGCGCTTTAAAGATATCCGGTAATTTGTTGATCACTTCTTCTGTCATCACAATGCCCTCACTGATTATTCAGCTCATACCGCAGGGAATCCAGCACCTGTATGGACGAAGCCATTTTCTTATAAATACTGTCAATATGATCTGTCACATCCTCCATGGCCGCCCAGCCATCCTCCACTGATGATAAATAATAGTGAACACCTTGATCAATGCCATGCTTCACCGAAAACACATTAATCGCATCCATAAAATAGGGACTATGGGTAGTCACGATGACGGACAGGTGAAAATATTTCTGCAGCAATACTACCAATTCCGCATATACAACCTGCCATTGGGGATGAAGGTGAATCTCCGGCTCATCCAGAATCAGAACGTCCTTCTCTTTGATCTGCCCCCTTTCAATCAGCATTTTTAAAATCAGAAAAGATTTCATTCCGGTTGAAAGACTGCCGACAGAAACAGGCTGTTTATAGTTTTCCTGCTCCAAAAAGTATTTATCATTCTGACCCTCAACAATATTTCCCGGAATCACTGATCTGACAGCCGCATACACTTCCGACAATTTTTCTTTCGCAAGAACGGAGCTGATGATTCCGTCCATGGGGTCTTGATCCGGCCTCCGTGTCAAAAGTCTGACTAAATAGGTCTCTGCCATGTCAAGCCCATAATCGTCAGATAACTTATCAATAACAAAAGGATTATCAATATAAATTGCCTGATTCACAAGATCAATCTCAGAAGAATAATCTGCGCAGATATTTCCCTCGAATAACAAAATGTTTTTACTTCTTTTTATATAAAGCGTAAGTTTCGCTTTCAGCTCCGGCATAATCAGTGAATTAATCTGACTGCGGAACATACTGCCAAAATACCTGGATATAAGCTCTGTTATAATGGCATATTCCGGCAAATTAATAATTTTCTCGATTTGACCCATTATTTCATTTTCTATTTCCTGTACCAAAGGGTTCCGCTGATCTTTTCCATAAGCTTTTTTCAAGACCGCATGAACGCCTTCCCGTACTTTGTCCATTTCCGCATTTTCATTTTTTAATACATTGTCTACCTGTCTGGCAATTGCAGTTGCCGTGGAAAAAGGAGAGGCGTTCCATACCCTTTTTTCCTCCCCGCTCTCATACACAATGCCGTTTCTCAAGTACCGCCTGCACATATTCCGAATTTCTGCTGTCCTCTGAGAAATAATTTTATTCTCTATATCAGAAGTCGCGTTGAACAGAGAAAACAATATTTTTCCCACGGTACTTTTGCCTGTGTTATTTTCTCCTGCAATCACGGTAATGCCATCCATAATGACATCCGCATACCTGATCTGTGCAAAATTTTCAATTTTTAATCTCATAACAAAATTCCTTTCCGCTGTCATTTTGCCAGATACTATGCTGCCTGCCCGATACCACCGTTTTGCGCTCTAACGTTAGTGCTAATTTTATCTTCTGCTGACACAGCCAGCATCCATACTGATATTGTAACACATTTTTTTCAGATGGCAATCCGGAAAACACGCAAAAAACTTGCTATAAAAAACGGTCCATGCTATACTTTTACTGGGCAGATACGACAGAACCTGTCTCTGGTAAGGAATCTGCCCTTTACATTATACTGGAGGTTTTTACTTATGATCCGATTCCTTATCACCGCTTCCTTCGTCATCCTGTTTTTAGTGCTGGGGTCTCCCCTCCTGCTGGCGGAATATATCATCGGAAAATTTAATCCGGAAAGAAAGAGCCGTTCCTCGCTGAAAATCGTACAGTGGGCCTTCCGCTGCGTTCTGGTTTTAAGCGGTACAAAGCTGACCGTCATTGGCCGGGAAAGTATCCCGGAGGACCAGCCGGTTCTCTATGTGGGAAACCACCGAAGCTATTTTGACATCGTAATCGGCTATACGCTGATCAAAAGAGAATGCGGCTTTATCGCCAAGAAAGAGATGGAGCGATACCCCCTTTTATCCGACTGGATGCGAAACCTTCACTGTCAGTTTTTAGACCGGGATAATTTAAAGGAAGGATTGAAAACCATTCTGGCCGCCATCGATTGTGTAAAACAGGGCGTCTCCATCTGGATCTTTCCCGAGGGCACGAGAAGCAGGGAAGAAGGAATGCTGCCCTTTAAGGACGGAAGCTTTAAGATCGCCGAAAAATCCGGCTGTCCCATCGTCCCGGTGGCTATGCACCGCACGGCGGACATTTTTGAAAACCATTTTCCCCGTATGAAAAAGACGCAGGTGACAGTGGAATTCGGAAAACCTGTGCCCACGGCGGAGCTTTCTAAAGAAGAAAAGAAAGAACTGAGCAAAAAAGTCAGAACTATCATTCAAAAGATGCTGGACAATGAACCGTCTGCCAGTACCGAAACAGCATAATTTTATAGTATTGTCCCATAAGAATGGATACGGCGATTGCAGAAAAGCTGTGTCATAAAGATAAGTTCAATTTTTCCCGGCCGCTACAAAAGAGGCGACAGCAGCCGGGAAACCTGCTCTTTCACCCGCACCACCAGAGAGCGCTGGGCATACAGCTCTCTGGTGATTTCTTTTGACTGACAAATATCCTTCAGAAACGCATCCTCCAGCTCTCTCGTCGTATCCTGATCGTAAATCACCGCGTTCACCTCAAAATTCAGCTGAAAACTGCGGATATCCATATTTGCCGTACCGCAGCAGGCCACAAGCCCGTCCGCCGTCACCAGCTTGGAATGAAGAAAGCCGTTCTGGTACGTATAGCATTTCGCGCCGGCCTCCAGCAGATCCCAGATATAGGAATAGGAAGCCCAGTACACAAACGGATGGTCCGGCTTGCAGGGGATCATCAGCCGCACGTCCACACCGGATTTCGCCGCGATAATCAGGGCGGAAAGAATCGCTTCATCCGGCACAAAATAAGGCGTCTGAATATAAATATGATCCTTGGCCTTGTGCATCAGCCGCAGATAATTATCCCGGATTTCCTGACTGCGGGAATCGGGGCCGCTGGCTACGATCTGAACCCCTTTATCCCCATGACGGTCATTTTCCCCTTCCTGAAAATACTTCGCATCCCGAAACAGATGAACCTTCGCCGCGAAATTCCAGTCCAGTACGAACCGAAGCTGCAGCGCCATCACCGACGGTCCCCAGAGCTTTAAGTGGGTATCCCTCCAATAACCAAACTTCCTTTTTTTGGAAATATATTCCTCGCCAATATTAAAACCGCCCACATATCCCACCTTACCGTCGATCACCACGATCTTTCTGTGGTTGCGGTAATTAACTCTGATCTGAAACCATTTCAGAATCGCGGGAAAAAACACCGCCACCTTAACGCCCGCCTGTTTCAGGCCGCGCATCGCCCAGGGCGGCATCATCCGGCAGCCCATGGCGTCATACAGAACCCGCACCTCCACGCCCTCCCGGGCCTTCTCCATCAAAAGCTGGCTGATCTCTCCAAACAGAGAATCATTCTGTATAATATAATACTCCATATGGATATACTGTTTCGCGCATTGAATCTCCGCTTTCAGATCCTCAAACTTCGCTATACCGTCGGTGAACACCTGAATATCATTTCCCCGGGTATAAACCGCGCCGTTGGCCTCCAGATTATAAAGGGCCAAATCGGCATACTCCTGCAAAACCGAATCATGGATATGGGTTTTGTTCCGGATCAGATCCTCCTCCTGCTTGGAGCGCATACTGTTCAGGGAATCCTCCACATCCTTAATCCGGAACATTTTCTGCTTCCGGTAATCCTGACAGATCAGAAGATAAAAGATAAACCCGACAATCGGCAGAAAATACAGGGCCAGCAACCAGGTCCACACCGCTTTCGGGTCCCGTCTCTGAAAAAAAACAATCAGGACAGCCAGTATGATATTAATGTAAAAAATATTGTCCCAGACCCATCTCCAGGCCTGTCCCAGAAGCGACCAGATGCTTTCCATTCTATTCTCCTTCTTTATATTTCTTTTCTATTGTATACCATTTTAAAAATTTATTCCACAGAATCTTTTCTTAAAAATAAATGCGTTAAAATAAAAGTCCGAAATGAAAGTAAAAAAAATCCATTCAAAATCAAATGCATATTTGACTTCTCTTTTACGCATCCTATTTTCTGAATCCAATCTTAAGCATAAAAAAGGAGGCATCCGGCTATGAGTCACACATCATATGATACCACAGATCTTCCCGCCAGCTGCCGTGCGGCGGCCGACCGTATGGAGAGCGCGCTGAGAGCAGAGAACAGCTGCGGCTGCGGAAGCGGAAAGGGCAAAGGCGGCAATTACCGTACTGCCAGCATCACCGACGAATGCAATCAGAAAATTGACGCGCTGGAAAAAGAAATCAGCAAGACATG
>Ga0137307_101642_pt1 | contig 18670 bp, 16 predicted proteins | sample NAcewD2O_March_2_FD_97180 | JGI IMG/M metagenome (GOLD analysis project Ga0137307, IMG submission 97180) | Mouse cecal microbial communities from Vienna, Austria - N-Acetylglucosamine amended D2O_March | ecosystem: Host-associated > Mammals > Digestive system > Large intestine > Cecum | place... | reverse complement strand
AATGTTATTGAATTAAATTCGATTTTATCAGTGTATGACAAAAAAGGAGAAGAAATTAGAAAGCTTGAATCCAGGATGGATAATTTGGTGTTAAATACTATAATTACATTTTGTTTTTTGATTATACTTATGATTATTATAGTATATACTTATTATAAGTCTTTCTTTCCAAAGATTATCATAAAATCTTTATATGGATATAGCTTTTTTCAGATTTATAAGAGCTTACTTTTGAACAATCTATTTATAAATATATTTTCGCTATGTGTAGCAGCAATAATATATAAAAAAATATCATTTTATATGATTATAATTACTATTCTAATGTCATTAGTAGACTATGTTGTTGAAAAGAATATAAATAGATGTTTACTTAGAAAAGGAGAAATTCAATTTTTGAAAGGTGAATTATAAAAATGATTAAAATAGGAAGGGTGAATATATAATGGTACAATTATTAAATATTGATAAGCGGTTCGATCAAAAAAGTGTTTTATCAAATGTATCTTTATCTGTAAGTAAAAATGAATTTGTTTGCATTACGGGAGAAAGTGGTGTTGGGAAAACTACCTTATTGAATATCATAGGTTTACTGGAAAAACCAGATAGTGGAGAAATAATAATAGAGGGAAAAAATCATTTTACAAAAAAAGATATATTAAAACTTAGAAGATACTTTTTTGGATATGTATTTCAAGATTATTTGCTGCTTTCTGAAAAAACTGTTGTAGAAAATATTAGTATATCAAAATATGAGAACAAAAAAGAAAATAAGCATGATTTTGCTGAGGTTATGAAAAAAGTAGGGTTAGATAGCAACTATTTGAATAAAAAGGTTTATTACTTAAGTGGAGGAGAACAACAAAAAGTAGCAATTGCAAGAATGATGTTGAAGCAATATGAATTGGTATTAGCTGACGAGCCAACTGGAAATTTGGATTATAAAAATAAAATGGATGTCATAGACATATTTAGAGATTTAAAAAAAATTGGAAAGACAATAATTTGTGTAACTCATGATAAAGAAGTTGCGGCTTCAGCAGATAGAATTATAAATTTAAAAAGACTTAATGAATAAATGATACTGGGAGGAAAAATAGCATGAAAAAGAAAAAAATGATGATATTATTACTGCTGATTTTTGTATTCTTATTAGTATTCTTAGTAAATAAATATAGTATACAATATATGAGAATTGTATTAGAAAGACTAATATATACACTTTTTTACAATATTTAGATGATTTTAAAAATAAAAATATTGTACAAGGTTCTTTTTATTGTATAATGAGTTTAGGTAAAAGCACTACAAAAGGAAATTAATCTTGTAAGATAAACTCGTTATATAACGAAAACACTCTGAGTGTTAGACTAAAAATACATTTTTCTTCTATCTTTAAATCTTGTACCACACCAATTGCGGAAACCTTGTTTTTATTTGTTTTCGCTATACTTGCTTTGGAATCGGCAAGAACCATCCAATTCCAATACCGACATTGGCAAAAAATTAGAGCGGTTTACTGATACAGTAAAAGGAGAGGGTTATATAGAAGCAAAACAAGTTTAAAAGTTGTAAAGTGATGTAAATAGAATATAGATATACTAAAAAATTATCCAAAGATATAAAAAGGGATGGGTTATACTATAGAAGTGAACCTATCCCTTTATTTTTGTAGAAAATATTTGGCATCTAGTACATCGAAAATTAAGTTTTGGATAGTTTGGCGCAGAATAGTTTTCGGAGAGTGCTATTAGGAAAAATTTCTGCGTCAAACTGTCAATTACTTAATAGTCGATGTACTAATAGTTCTGGAGATTTGGTGCAATTGTATTGAAAAATATTGCACAGAAATAAGTTCAATAAAATTAGATAGTGGCGCAAGAAGGTACAGGAATCTATCGTTACTATGCCAAAGTTCACATGGAGATCTCGTCCGCCTCCACACTCCGATTTGATTTCCAAAATTTCAGATCGGAGGAAAGAATAATGGCTTACAATAAAGCGAGAGAGGAACATAAATGGAAACAATGGAAGGAACAAGAAGAAAAAACACTCCGAACCCTGGGAATGGATGAAAAATCTATCCAGGAATTAAGAGAGTCTGACTGGAAAGATTTTAAGGCGGAAAGATGTTATCAGGATCATCGGAGATTATTTCCAAAAGATCAGGATTGGGAGAGTACAGTATTGGATGAGCAGGAAATCAATACAATTCCATTACTATTGGATTCCATTGACGACGAGCATCTTTTTCATATCTTATTTGAGACAGATCGAAGGACTCTGCAAATACTATTGATGAAGATGATGGGGTTTTCAGTAGCGGAAATTGCAGAGCAGTTAAAGATAAGTGAATATGCTATTTATAACAGAATAAAAAGACTGAAGAAAAAAATTGAAAAAAATTTATAAAGTGCGACTAAAAAGTGGGGTTCCCAACGGCTATATAGTAGAAGGGGAAATCTCTTCGGCTGCACTTTGACAACTTCATACCAGCATTACAGGTACGTTCCCGCAAGTAGAAGCGTGACAAGATAAGCGCCAGGACAAGTAAAACCGGCCGCTGCATAAACAGGATGGATTTTTTCTGATATCGGAAATTGGAAAAGGGAGGGCCATTCTTAAGGATGCAGGGACTGTTTTCACTTCGAGCGATTCCTTATACTTGAAATAAGCCGCGGCTGGCTTTCCGCCATGATCACAAGCGGGGGATAATGATACACAGATTTGCCAAAAAGCAAAAGGATGAAATTCAGGTTGTAATCAGCAAGACCTTTCGGACATCCGTGAACGGCATTGGTACAGCAAAAATGGAATTACCAGATCATCAGACTAGAAAACTTTATGCGAGTGTATAGTAAACGACAGTTCGTTTTTTACCTGCACATTTTTATAAATACTGTAGAATTGTCACATTTCATGTAGTCAAGCACCAAAATACTGTTGTTTGCTAGAAATATAGAAAAATAGAGTTAGCAGTCTAAATATGTATTCATGATCATCTGATCGAAAACACATACTCGGCTATTGGAAATTCTAACGTGCCATACCAGCCAGATGCCTGCCTGTAATGTTCCCAGCCATCGAAAAGATGGACGGCTTTCGGGGATGCGGGGTCAAATACGAATGCCAAAAAGACAAATACAACTGTTCAGTCGAGGTAATTATTTGAGGGGACTGGACAGAAAAAATGAAATCAATCGAAGTGTGTCGTTGATATCAGATACCATGCGGCTGTAGATACTACGGCCGCATGCATGTGATACCAACGCCATACGGATGAAGAAAGGCAATCACGTTATGAATTACGATTATGAGAACCAGGCGACTGGTCAGAAAGAACCAGAAGGGATGCGGGTACTGGTAGTGGAACCATGGAAAGAACCGTATCTCAAAACCATTTCCGGGGATTTGAAGTCGCTGCAGAGAGAAGTTGGGGGACTGATCGACGCAACATACCCTTTTGAGGATATGGTAGCGATTGTACTAAATGGCGAGGGAAAACTCAACGGCATGATGCCGAACCGGGGACTTTACAATGAGGATGGGGAACTGTATGACATTATTGCGGGTCCTTTCCTTGTCACGGGGTTTGGAGGAGAGGAATTTGTTTCACTAAACAAAGAACTGGCGGCAAAATATATGGAGAAGTATAAGGTGCCGGAAATGCCTGTGTGTATCAATGGGGAAATGGCGATGATTCCCATACCGGAAGAAGTGAGGGAGAAAACAGCATTGGCTGAAAAGGAACCCGAAAGTGGGAAAAGCCAGGGCAGCCGCACATGCCAGAACAGAAAAATCAGAAAAAGGAGCAGGGCAAATGAAGGGCGTTGACAGGATTCCGTCTATGGGATGGCACCAGAAAAAAGCCCATGAGGAAGTGGAGCATATTTTTCAGGAACTCATGCCAAAGCATGGATTGGCTGTCCGGGAAGAGCAGCTCCGTTTGAGCCACGAAATGCTGGACGCGTTATGGGGGAACCAGATTGCATTGTGCGATGCGGGAGTGGGGATTGGAAAAACCTATGCGTATCTGGTGGCGTGCATTGTGAAAGAAAAATATGCAAAACAAGTGGGGAACATTCCAAGACCGGATCACTATCCGGCAGTAATCTCCACCTCCAGCATTGCCCTCCAGGAAGCAATCCTTCAAGAGTACATTCCCTTCTTATCCCGGCTCCTGCTGGGAGAAAAACTGATCCGCAAACCGCTGAAAGCTGTCGTCCGCAAAGGGAAAGAACATTTTGTATGCGACAGCCGCCTGAACCAGCGTATTGCTTCCATTCAGGATAAGAAGAAAAATGGGAACCAGAAAAAAGCCTTGTTCGCCCTGCGTACCTGTTATGATATGGATCAGGTACATGGGCTGAGCGGGTTTGACAGGAGGCTTGTCTGTGTTCCCAGATTCTGCCCGAAGAATTGCCCGGAGAAAGATACCTGCCGTTACCGGCGTTATATGAAGCAAGTAAAAAGTATCGGGATCCATTTCCAGATCTGTAACCATAATTACCTGCTTGCGGACGCCTCCCATCGGACAAAAGGGTACCGTCCGCTTTTATCCGATTACCGGGCGTTAGTCATTGACGAAGCACATAAGCTCCCGGAGGCGGCGGTGCAGATGTGCGGGAAAACATTATGCAGTGACGATATTCTGGAAATCTGCTATCTGCTGGAAAAAGAGCATCAGGGAATCCGCGCCAGGCGCTTAAAAGCGGAGATGAAAAAAATGTTCCAGGTCATTGCGGAAAACCATTCCTTTGAAAATGGACAAAGGATTGCGTTCCGGCAGACAGAGGAATGCGTTCTTATACTGAAAGAAAGCGCCGCGCTTTTATTTGAGATTGGCAGGCGGTGCAGGGGAAGTGTTTCCAAATGGATCCGCAGCCGGCTGGAAGAAGCAGGGAAGGTTCTCTGCTATTTTTTAGTCCCCGGCAGGAAATATGTTTTATATCTAGAGCAGGACGCGGAACGGCTTCCAATTTTCTGCGCCGCCAGTCGGGAGGTTCCGTCTTATCTCCAGAAGATGTTATGGAATCGGGGGATTCCAGCAATCCTGACCAGCGGAACCTTGACCAGTGGAACGTCAAAGAACGGAAACGGATTTCTGCGGACACGGCAAATGCTGGGATTGGATGAAAAGGATCGGAAAAGGAAGTCCGGGATACAGGAATATGTGGCGGAATCGCCCTTTGAATACAGGAGAAACTGTCTCCTTTATCTGCCCCAGGATGGAAAACGGCTCCGGCATGGGAGCCGGGAAGAGGCGGTATGGGTTGCGAAGAGTATCCGGCAATTGGCAGGTTCTACCCATGGGCATACGCTGGTGCTGTTCACATCCTATTCTTTGATGGGGAGTGTTTACCAGATTCTGCGCAGTAGCCTGCCATTTCCCATGGTGGAAGTGTGGCGGCATACGCAGGAAGAGATCATGCGGTTTAAGACACTGGAGAACGCAGTTCTGTTCGCAGCCGGTTCCTGCTGGGAGGGAGTAGATTTTCCGGGGGATATGGTATCATCTTTGATCATTGTAAGGCTTCCGTTCGCTGTGCCTGATCCGGTGAGGGATGCGGAGAAAGAGCGGTATGGAAACCTGCGGGAATATATCGAAGCAGTTGCAATACCGGATATGCAGAAGAAACTCCGGCAGGGGTTCGGCAGGGCGATCCGGACGGAGACGGATACCTGTGTGGTGACCATCCTGGACCAGCGGGCGGCAAGGGGCGGAAGATATTATGAGGACGTGCTGTCCGCATTGCCGCCCTGCCAGATGGCGGAGTCCCTTGAAGATGTGGAACATTTTATCCGCAGGAGGAAGAATGTGGATTATTATATGTGAACGACAGCTTTCGGGAAAATGTTCGTAAGAGAAAATTTGGCGTAGCTGATTTTGCGGAAAACAGAGTTTTCGGCATTGTTGGTTCTGCCTAAAAATAGGACAGGCTGGAACAGAATGTTTGTTGGTATTTCAGGGACATTTTGCGCCGATTTGGTGGTTTTGGTAGATGGGTTTCTGTGCTGAAACTGTGTATACTGTATATAGCGTTAGAGGAAGGAGGGAAACAGCATGGAACATTATAAGGTGATCAGTGAAATGGATGGCACATTGCAGTGCTACTATATCTGCGAGACAGAGACACTGGAGATGGTTCTGGAACCCTCCCGGTATCTGATGCATAAAACAATGTCCAATAAATCGCCAAACACAGTCCGCCGGAATGCCTATTCGCTGGCGGCTTATCTGGAATATCTTAGGATCGAGAACAAGACGGCTGACCAGGTCACCGCAATGGAATATGAGGAACAGAGCAGCCATTTTGTCAACTTCCTGCATTGGCTGAAGGATGGAAATCATCGGGAAATAGAAGAGCATAAGATTCCGAACAATGGAACCTGCAACGCATATTTAAAGGATGTGTTCAGGTTCTATCTTTTTATGGAAATGCAGGGCAAGTATGAAAGCCTGAAAGTCCTTTATTATGATTCTTTTACTACCCTCAACAGCGCAGGAGCCAAACGGAGGCTGCGGTACCGGGCATTCAAAGGCTATCTGAAGGAAGAGGAACGGAAAGTCCGGGCGGCAGAGCAGAATGAGATATTGACGTTACTGAAAGCCTGTACGAACTGCCGGGATCAATTATTGATCCTGCTGGCGGCGGAGACGGGCTACCGGATCGGGGAAATCCTTGGGATCGATTATACGAAAGATATTGATTTCAAAAACCATACCATACGGATTTATTTCCGGGATGACAATGAAAACGGAGCCAGGGCGAAGAATGCAGAATACCGGAGGGCGAAGGTCAGCAAGGAAACCTTTGAGTTTTTGATGTATTATCTGGCGGAGTACCGGAAACTGCTCCAGAGCCAGCAGCTTCTGTTTATCAATATTGCTGGGGACGATGCCGGGAAAGCCTTGGATGTAGATGCGGTATACAGCATGTTCCGGAGGATGGAGCATAAGACCGGGATCAAGGTCACGCCACATATGCTGCGGAGATATTTTGCAGTCATGAGGCGGAAGGCCGGGTGGAGGCTGGAAATGATCAGTGAGGCGCTTGGACATAAGCATTTAGAAACCACGATAAAATATTTGAACATTGTAGATGACGAACTGCTGGAGGCCAGCGATGCGTATTATGCGAAGCATTCGGCACTCTACAATGTGCAGCAGTTATTGTAACAGGAGGTGGTGGACATGCCCGCCTATGCGTTTAGGGTGGCGGAACCCCAGGAAAACCGGGAAGAATTGGAGCGGCAGCTTACACAGGAGGTTCGGGAATGTACGGAAGTTAGGATTACAGAAAGGAACCATGTAAAAAGATTTTTGATGAAATATGGTGTGTGGCAGTTGTCGGAGATGGATTATACATTACGCGTCATGTTTGAAAAATATTTGAAAGAGAGTCAAATATCGGTGTCTGCTTTGTCTTGCCTGCATGCATTTGATCAGATGAAGATTCATGCTATGCGGGAGGAAATGCAGACCATAACAGGACGTAGAAAATATGAGTTGAAATATGAAAACCGTGTGTTGTATCTGCCCTATTATCCAAAGCTGGAGGTCGCGAATTTATTTGCTAAAGCCAGGGATAAAAGTAATCTGGTATGGGATTTTACAAAAAAGTATGAGAGAAATCTGAAACAGCAGATATTTCAATGCCTGAACCGTATAGTGACGATAAATTCTACATGGGAAAGGAAAGAGAAACTGACAGCATTGCAGTACCTGTATGAATATTGCGGGCAAATGGGAATTGTTGATCTGGAATCGCTTACCCTGAAGCAGGAGGCTGAATTTGTAGAATACCTGCCGCCGGGAATATCTGGTAAAAGGCTGAAAAGGTGGATTGTAATTATAGAATTATGTCGGAAAACCCTGTTTCTGCAAGCTGACCAGATACACTGGCACGCACAGGTATGGTATCTGGAACGATTTCATTTTTCGAGGGAAAGAGTAAACCCCAGCCAAATGGTGGAGAGAATATCATTTCTGGAAATCAATCAGGAAGATAACAAAACATATCTGAAAAAATATATGCGTTACGCTTTGGGGATTACGGATATGGCTCTAAGCAGTATACGGAACAGATTCCTTGAAATCCGGAACCTGCTTCAGACATTTGATGGGGAAGATAAAAGTATATGTGAGCTTCCGGACGAAGAGATACAGGCGTATTTAGAAAAGCTCCGCAAAAAAGATGTTGCTGAAAAGACATTTAATAGCCAGCTATTTAACATCCGGCATTTTTTCAATTTCCTTTTGGTCAAAGGGTATATCCAGAAAATCCCGTTTCAGTACGAACTGTACCAAAAGAAAGAAAATCCGGTACATCATGAACGGAGCGTCAAGGAGGAAGTTTGTGAGGAGATTCTTTCAAAATTATATCGTTTTCCAGAACCTCTCCGTCTGATGTTTTTACATTTATGGTGCGCGGGATTGCGCTGCAGTGAGGTATGTACGCTGGAAGGGGGTGCTTATGAATGGAAAAACGGTGACGCATGGATCAAGGTATACCAGATCAAAATGAAAACCTATAAACGGATTCCAATTCCGGAGATGTTGTACCGGCTAATGAAAGTATACATAGAAAAGTATCAGATCCAGCCGGAAGAATACCTCTTCAAAAACAAGAATGGCGGTGCTTACTGTTATGCAACTTTTCGGATCCAGATGCTGAGATTATGCCGGGAGAATCAGATAGCGGGAGGGGAGTACCTGTTTAAATCCCATGATTACCGGCATGCTGTGGCAACGGAGTATTATGAAAGCGGCGTATCCATACAGGCGGTGAGGGATTACCTTGGCCATGACTATGAGGATATGACACGGCAGTATATCGACTACATGCCGAGACGATTAGATGCTGCAAACGAAGAGTTTTTTGATCAGCAGGAGGAAAGCCTGGCATCAGGATTGATGAAGGGAGAACGGAATGGAGAATAGGATTTTGATCAGTGAGATGGACTGCTATTTGAAAGCGTCGCAGGAACAGCAGAAAAAAGTGAATCCTCAATGGGATTTTGACTTGACAAAACTTCCGACAGAAGGGATGCGGAGCGAAATGCGGCAGTTTGTAGAAGAACGCGGAAAGACGATCGCATTGATGACAATGGTTTCGGAAAGGAACTTTTACGATCGGATATGCCGCTTTTTAAAAGAAAAAAATATCCGGGCAGACAGTTTCCAGGAAAAAACATTAGAGGAATGGATCAAAAAATTGAATGCATGGCTTATGCAGCAAGGACAGATCAGAACGATACAGGGTATGAGCGTGTACGGGAAAGAAAAAAATACGCCATCAAATATCATTACCTATTTCCGAAAAATATATTATTTTACAAAAGGACAGGATACCCGGCACGAGACGGAAAAAGATGTATGGGATTTAAGTAAGATTGATGTATCCTACAAACAAAATCCGGTCAAGAATTTTGAGACATTGAACTTTTCAGAAATCATCCAGCCAGCGATAAAAGAGGAAGTAAAGAAAGCGGTATTCCGGCATTTGCAATATGCGGCAATTGCCACAATCTCAAAGGAATTGACAGCAGTACGGAGGTTATCTAAGTACCTTGATATACATTACCCAAAGGTGAAGTCCTGTAACGAGATCAGACGGGAGATTCTTGAAGAATATCTGATCTATTTGCAAACAGAGGATACCGGGGTCAATAATTTTAGGAGTGACTTGACAAAACTAAGGGCAGTGCTCGAAACAGTCGGAAAAATATATGGGTACAGCCATTTGGAACAACTGTTTTTGAATACGGATATCCCGCATTCTACCCGGTCGGATTTAAAGTCATATTCAGATGAGGAACTGAAAAGATTTAACGCTGTATTTGTAAAAATGGAAGAGCAGATGTGCCGGCTGATGGTCATCCACCAGATGCTCGGAACAAGGATATCCGACACCCTCACATTGCAGACAGACTGTCTGTATGAACAGGAGGGAAGACCGATGATACGCATCCAGCAGATGAAAACAAATACATTTGTTAAACCAATCAGTGCGGAATTGGAATTACTGATACAGAAAGCGATTCAGTACACGCGGAAGATGTATGGAGAAACAAAATTCATTTTTGTAAATGAAAGAGATCCGGAGCGGCCGATGCAGTACAATACAGTGCAGAACCGTGTGATGGCAATGATACAAAAAGAAAATCTTCGGGATGACAAAGGGCAGATCTTTGGATTCGGTACTCATATGTTCCGCCACTGCTATGGAATCCGGCTGACAGAAATGCATTATGATGACTGGACGATCGCGAAGCTGCTGGGGCATCGGAGCATCAAGAATGTAAAGTATTACAGGCAGATGAGCCTGCAGATCGTAGCGGATGAGACAAGAGAAGTCCGGGAGCGGAAAAGCAGGCTGATAGAAAAATATTTAGATGGATGGGGTGAAGAATATGAACAAGTACGACAACATGATTGAATGGAACCGGAAAGCCAGTGAAGAGAAGATATCGAAAGCCAAAAGTGCCATCCGGGAAATGATTGAGGATGAAGAAAAGGTCACCATTCCGAAGCTGATGAAGAAAACAGGATTATCGAGAGGATTCTTCTATAAAAATCCAACGGTGCGCAAAGAGATGGATCGGGCACTTGATCTCCAGGCAGGGATGGTGGACAGCAAAAGAAAGGTTCTTGATCTTGCGATGGAGAACCGGATCGAGTTATTGGAAAAGACGATAAGGGAACTGAAAAAAGAAAATAAGGAATTGAAACAGAAGAATGAAAAGCAGCAGAAGTTATTGAATAAGAAGAATCTGAGCATCTTGAAGTCATGAGATTAAAGCAGAAAATAATATAGGAGCCAAGAGGCATGCGGTGGCATGCCTGTGGTTCTGTTGAGGATAGAGTTTGTGAGGTGGGAGCTTTCGGAGGGGAGGCACCCGCTTTTTGGATGGTTTTCGAGGACTTGAGGAAAAGTGACGCATTACACAAATGTGTATGCCGCTAAAGACAGTGTTTTCAAGGCATGAGGGGGATGGGGTACAGATTACCGACGAGCCTACGGGCAATCTGGACAGCCGCACAAGCCAGGAGGTGATCGGCCTGCTCCAGACTACCAGCAAAAATTTTCACCAGACCATCGTCATGATCACACACAATGATGAGATTGCCCAATCGGCAGACCGCGCGATCCGCATTGAAGACGGAAAAATCGTGGAAAGCAGGTGGTAGCTATGGGACTGAATAAAAACAACAACCGCCGGCTCCTTTTTCGAATTGCAAAAAATAACCTGCTGACCAAGAAGCTGTCCTCCCTCTTTTCCGCCCTGTCCATCCTGCTGGCTGTGGTGCTGGTATCCACCCTTTCGCTCTACCTCGTGGGCTACCAGTTTGCCGAGCAGCAGATTCTGGATAAAATGCAGCATGTCATTTATTTGAATGTGACTGCCGATCTGGCGGAGGAACTGGAAAATGACGAACGGATCGACATTTCCATTCCATACAAATACAATGACACGGATTTTCAGGCCGGGGATGTATCCTACCATTTTACCTTTTTCGGAAGCCATGACGGGCCGATTGAAACCTACCAGCTTGCGGAAGGAGCCGCTCCCCAAAAATATCACGAGATCGCGGCAGATAAAGCGTTTCTGGAAGCCTTAAAAAAAGAGTCGGCCGGGGGACTGGCAGCGGACTCAGACTCCGCAGCAGATTCAAAACCGGCATCGGGCTCGGACTCCGCATTGGATTCGGAAACCACAAATTTGCTCGGCTCCACGGTGACTCTGGATACCGGAAATGGAACCGAAGATTTTATCATCACCGGATTGACGGAAAACGCACAGACTCCTTCCTCCTACAGTATCTATGTTTCCCGGGAATTTGCGGAGACCAGCGGCGTGATGGCGCAGATCCCCTTTGAAGCCCTGGTACGTCTCCGGGATATGGAAGGGATGCCTTATTCCGCATTCACCACACTGGTCTACCAAATTGCCGCGGACTATGGGATTGAACGTCCCAATGTGAACACCAACGGGAAGTTTGAAGAATCGCTTCAGCGCGGAAATTCTGGATTGCTTGTTGTTTTATTTGCGGCGTTCCTGCTCTTTTTTGCCGGCGGCCTTGTGATCTACAGTATTTTTTATTTTTCCGTGATGTCCCGGGTTCGGCAGATCGGACAGTTTCAGACCATCGGAATGACCCCGCTGCAGGTTCGGAAAATGATACGCCGGGAAGGCTGGCTGCTTTGCGGTATTTCTATCCCCCCGGGGCTGCTGCTCAGCGGCATTATTGCATATTTCCTGCTGCCCGAAGGATGGAACCTGAAAAATTACGGGACTGTGTGTCTCCTTGTGACGGCGGCTGCATGCCTCATCGTACAGTTTTCCATCAGCAGACCGGCTGCGGCTGCGGCAAAAATTTCCCCCGTGGATGCGGCAAAAACGACCGGCAGCGACAGAGCATACAGCGGACGCAGTAAAAAAAGAGGACGGCACGCGGATGCCGCAAATGCTGCCGCGCCCTGGCAGACAGTCTCGCCGGCGCAGATCACTTCCAGGCACCGCAGACCCTTATCTCCCTGCACACTGGCCAGGCTCGAAGGCCAAAGCAGCCGGAAGAAATGGTGGCTTACGACGGCGTCCCTTGCGTTCGGCGGCATTCTGTTTATGGTGGCTTCCTCCTGGAACGCCTCCTGGGATGAGGAAGCATTTTCCAGGGATGGAGATTTTCAGAAAGGGGAATACGTTCTCTCTTATCTGTACAGCCATACGGCGCCGAAAACCTATGGGATCACGGATATGCAGCTTACGGGCCATCTAAGCAAAGACCTGGAGCGGCGCATCCGGCAGATCCCCCATGTGAAGGATGTACTGACGACCCGCTCCGTCTCAGGCGTGGTCGAACTGGACGGGCTCACATTTTTACTGTCCTTTTATCCCATTACCAAGGAGGACAGTGAATATTTCGGGTTAGACGCCCAGGGGAACAATACTTATGAATACCTGGCCGGGCACGATGCGGTTCTCGTCACCAAACCGGATTTATATGAAACCTTAACCGGAGCCGAATTTGAGCCTGGGAAAATATTTACCGTCCGGTATTTTGACGGGGAAGAGCACACAGCCGAATTGGAGATCGCGGCCGTCACATCGGAATCTGTGAAATCCCCTTTGAATGCCCCGGATGAGTTCTGTATAGCGGACGTGACCGTGGAAAAATTGTGGAAGGACATGAATACCGCAAACAGCTTCACCATTTCCGCGGAAGATTATGAAGAGTACGGGCTTCAGATCGAAGAGGATTTAAAAGAATTGATCGCCGGATATGACGACCTCTCCCTTTTCACGCTGCGTGAAAAGATCCTGGAGGATTCCGGCAATATCCGAAGCTACCAGACGCAGATCTACGGCCTTTCCCTGTTCGTCATATTGTTCAGCATTTTTAATCTGGTCAATACGCTGATCAGCAGCTTTTCCGCCAGAAAGAAAGAATTGTCCATGCTGGAATCCGTAGGGATGGAGCAAAAGCAGCTTCACAGGATGCTGCTGTGGGAGAGCTTTTTTCTGGCACTGCCGAACCTGGCCTTCACACTGACGGCAGGTTCCCTTGCCGGGTATGGATTTGTACGGTATATGCAGCGGTCTGCCGGCTACCTGCATTACCATTTTCCCGCGGCGGCGGTGCTCCTGTATATCGGGGCCATGTTCCTTCTCCCGATGCTGGTCTCCTTCCTCTGCCTGAAATCCCAGGATAAGACGGCTCTGGTGGAACGGATACGGTATCAGGATTGAGTTTGGGCATAAAATTTTTCAACCAGCAGTTGCCCCCTGATTCAACTGCTGGTTGAAAGTATTCCTTTCATAACAATTTTGTTCATAAATCTCTTTCAAATCATCAATGGCCATTTCAACGTCAAAGGTATGAAAGCCAAGTCAGCACTCACTCGTTGTTTAAGCATCAGCAATTTTCTGTATTTTACGACTATATGCAATTAACAACGCCCAATCTAATCTCAGTTAATGCCATTATGGTTCACGGTTTCGCTCTGTGCATATTCTTCACGTGCCGCCTGCATCGTCCGTAGATCATCAGCGGTTGCTGGCTCTATGGGCGTTCCGTTCTCCCATAGTTCATTACATGACAGGTCTATATCATCATTCCACGATATACCATAACCGCCAGCATCCACTTTTACTTGTTCAAACAGTCCCTTGACACTGGAAAGAGTCTTGAATATGTCCCATTTTTCAAAAAGTGGTGCAACATGGTACTGCTTGTACTCACCTGTAACAAAACGAATAAGCAAATGATACGCTGGTAAAGGCTGAACTTCTTTCACCTTGTAGAACATAATATAACCCCCTTTCTGCTGTCCCGGCCACTATTTGAGCGGAGGGAGCTTCCTAAATTCCTGCGTGTTCCATATTTTCAGCAGCAGAACACTTCTATATGATGCTTCACATTTTCATAAGTCCCCCGTACCATCGCCTCATTCAGCGAAAAATAATTGTGCGCCCCTTCTGTCTGCATATACTCCTCCGTGCGCTCCATCAGCCGGTTAAAGCTTGCCGTGGCGATATTCACTTTTACGATTCCTTTTCGGATCGCGGTCTGAAAATCCTCATCCGTGATCCCGCTGCCCCCGTGGAGCACCAGCGGAAGTCCCTCCGTCTCCGCGTGGATCTGTTCCAGTACGTCAAATGCCAGCTTCGGCGCAACCGGATAGTTGCCGTGGGCATTTCCTATGGCAACCGCCAGCGCGTCTACGCCTGTCCTTTCGCAGAAGATTTTCGCGTCCCGGGGATCTGTACAGCGGATGCCGTGGTCGCAGCTTCCGTCCTCGCTTCCGCCTACCAGGCCCAGCTCCGCTTCCACGGTGGCCCCATATGCTTTCGCCAGCTCCGCAACCTCCCGGGTTCTCTTGATATTTTCCTCAAAAGGATGGGTGGAGCTGTCGTACATCACCGAGGTAAAGCCAAGCTCCAACGCCTGGCGAACCGTCCCGATGGTAAGGCCGTGATCCAGATGGACCGCAATGTCCACCTCTGCTTCCTTTGCCGCCTGTACCATCATGGGTCCCATCAAATGTAACGGCGAATGCTTCAGCCGTACCTCCGCAATCTGCAGGATGATCGGCGTCCCCAGTTCCTCCGCAGCCTGAACCGCCCCTTTTACCATCTCCATATTGCCCACACTGAACGCGCCGACTCCCCGGTGCTCTGCCTGGGCCTGCTCCAATAAAGTTTTCATTGTCACTAATGCCATGTGTTTTCTCCTTTCTTCAGTTCCCTCTCCAGCAGCGTCAGACAGACAAATGCCAGCACCGCAAATGCAACGCCTGTGAGAAATACTGCCTGCATGCCCAATCCATTTCCTGTCAGAAGCCTGGTAATCCCCGGCGCCGCAAATGTAGCGATCACGATGCCAAGCATCACATATCCGTAATTTTCCCCCGTGTGCCGGATTCCGAAGATCGAGCTTGTAAATGCCGGAAAGCTTCCCATAATTCCTCCGTAGCAGCCATACACCGCAATTACCGCGGCGGTGGCCCCATAGGAGCGGGCCGTCCCCAGCACCGCCATGGCCGCTGCTGCCAGAAGGAGCACCGCCCGGATGCAGGGGACGCGCCCGATCCGGTCTGCCAGCGTGGGCAGGGCCAGGCGCATTCCCGCATTCATGACCGAACCGAACATGACCGCGCTGACCGCCGCTGCCTCCGGAATCCCCAGCGAAATCTGGTAGCTTTGAGATACCGGCGACACCAGAAAATAAGAGAGCAGCCCGAACAGCATGGTGAGCAGCAGATAATAAAATTTCCTGGTGCGGATCATTTCACCGGAGGTATACTGTCTCTGATTTTCGGACTCCTGCCGGTATCCTGCGAATCTGCGTTTACCGGCAGCTTCCGTTTCGTCCGAAGATCCCGGCTTGTGCGCAGATCCCGTTACAACTGCAGATCCCGATTCAGACACAGATTCTGTTACAACCGCAGCTCCCGCTCCAACCACAGCTTCCATTCCATCCGCAGTTCCCGCATCCGCCCCTTCCGCCTCCTGCCCCGGCACCGCAAAAAACAGGTATCCCGCAATCCATGCCATGGCAATTGCAAGGCCGATCAGCAGAAGCGCCAGCTTCGGTCCCCCTTGCGCCAGCAGGCTGCGGCTCACCGGAGCCAGGAAGAAACCGCACAGCCCGTTTGCCGTCACAATCACCCCGGAGGCGAAGCCGGGCCTGTCCCGGAACCATTTTTGGGCCGTGGAAATGATCGTCGTGTAGACCATTCCCTGACCGAATCCCTGCATGATCCCGTATGTTATATAGAAAAACACCGGCGACGGGGTGATCAGAAACGCGGAAAAAAGAATCCCCGCGGAAAAGAGGAGCCCTCCGTTCCAGAGCACTTTCTGCGGGTTTCCGCCGTCCTGCATCCGCCCCCCGATGATATTTCCGAATACAAATGCGGCCAGCGAAAGGTAAAAGCACATGGACGCCTGCCCCTGGCTCCAGCCGGCCTGTTCCATCACGTAGGGCTGAAAGATCGACCACACGTGGGGAAAGCCTGTAAAAAATATGATACACGCACCCGATGCCATCATCCGGTTCCTGCGCCTGTTCACGGTCTTTATCTGTTCCATAATCTCTCCCTCTTCTAAACATACTTGTGTATAGATTCGGCCGGATGTCTTTCAGGCCGTCCTGCTTATCCAGATCAATGTCCTTCCGCCTGCAGGCCGGATGATCGAAAGATCATCCAGTCTGCTCATCCAGACGGAATGCTTTCCGGATATGATTACAGCTCGCCCCGTGCTTCCCTCTCCCGGAGCTCCTCCATGATGGCGTCATATTTGCCGTCCAGCCTGTAGAGGTAAAGCGTCACAATGGCAATGACCGCCACGATCAGGGGGCCGAACTTATAGATTTGTATGATCATTTCCAGCGCCCTCTCCGGCTGTTCCACCGCCCCTGCCGCCGAGCTGATGTATCCGGCCGCCGACAGAAGTCCCGTCATCGCCGCGGACGCCACGCCTGCGCCCACCTTTGTCCCGATGGAGCCTCCCGCGAAGATAAAGCTTTCCTGCCTTACATGGGTTTTCCACTGTCCAAATTCCACCACGTCCCCGATCATTCCGAATACGGCGGCATTCAGCGGCGCAAGTCCGATCGCCCTTCCCACGCAGCTCGCGACCATTCCGGCAAAGCTGTACGGAAACAGGAAAAAGCAGAGCTGGGAGATTCCGGCGATTACCGCCCCCGCAAGAGCCGTGTTCCGTTTTCCATATTTCCGGATCAGCGGCGCGCAGAGGAAAATGCAGACCACCAGCGTAATTGTTTCTGTCAGATATAACATGCTGTACATCCACGTATCATTGTGGAAAATGTATTTGCAGTAGTAGGGAAGTATCGTCCCTGAGATTCCGAAGGACACGCTCTGGAGCATCCACAGCACCATTACCGCCCAGAAATATTGATTTGTCACAAGCGCCTGAAATGCCTTTTTCATAGGAACTTCGCGCTTTTCCGGTTTCACGTCGATCTTCACCGTTTCCTCGCATTTTACGAAGCAGACGATCAGAAGCGCCAGCGCGATGGCCGCCCAGATACTCATGGTCTTCACCCATGCCGACTGGGTATCACCGAACAGCTTGACCAGAGGAAGGGTAAATGTCACCGCCATGATTCTTCCCAGCGGGGACAGCCCCATCCTCACCACGCTCAGCATATCCCGCTCTGCCGACTCCCTTGTCATCATGGCGGACAGGCTTCCATAAGGCAGGTTCAATCCGGTGTAGCACAAGGTCGTGCAGAAATTATAGGTGACAAATATGTAAATGGACTGTACCATTGCCGTGGTGTGAGGTACCGTAAACAGCAGCACCGCCGACAGCGCGTAGGGCACGCTCATCCACAGAATCCAGGGCCTGGATTTTCCCCATCTGGAATGGGTCTTTTCCACGATGACCCCCATCACCATGTCCGAAACCCCGTCAAACAGACGGCTGATCAGCATGACCATTCCCACCGCCGCCGGATTGATCCCGACGTAATCCGTATAAAATAAGGTCAGCAGTGTTCCCACCATACCAAATATAACATTGCACGCGACGTCGCCGCCTGCGTAAGCGACTCTGGTTCCCCAGCTTAACTTTCCATTCCTGTTTTTTCCTTCCGTTTCCATAATTCCCCCTGTTTTGAATCCGGCCGCCGTAGTCTGTATTACGGCGGCCGGTATTTTTTCATATGATGTCATGCTTTTTCATGCAGATATGAAACCCATGACCATTAAAACCTCTGTATCACCCTATGCGTTATGCCTGGATCTCTGAAATCTTCACCGGGCGGTGTTCTTCATAGGATTTCTTTGCGGCAAGCCCCATCAGTACCGGTTTTAAGCCGTCCATAACTCCCAGCGGTGTGTCGGTATCTTTCTCGATGGCGTCGATAAAACACTTGATCTCTTTTGCGTAAGCCGCCATATAGCGTTCCAGGAAGAAATGCAGCGGCTTTTCTCCGGTCACTCCGTTCTCGTTGCTGATCACTGCCGCGGATGCGGTGTCATTTCCTGTTGCGGCCATTCCCTTGGAGCCGAATACCTCCGCCCTCTGGTCGTATCCGTAAACCGCTTTTCTGGAATTGTCGATCACCGCAATGGCGCCGTTTTCCATTTTCAAGGTGATCACTGCCGTGTCCACATCTCCGGCTTCCCCG
>Ga0137307_101641_pt1 | contig 18671 bp, 16 predicted proteins | sample NAcewD2O_March_2_FD_97180 | JGI IMG/M metagenome (GOLD analysis project Ga0137307, IMG submission 97180) | Mouse cecal microbial communities from Vienna, Austria - N-Acetylglucosamine amended D2O_March | ecosystem: Host-associated > Mammals > Digestive system > Large intestine > Cecum | place... | reverse complement strand
AAATTAATACAATTATTGAATTCCGCAATGTATTACTCCCATTCAGAAGTCTGTTTTTTCCCTCTGGTGAAAAATGCCGGGAATATTCCAAATTTGGAGCCCAGGGCATGGAACAGGGGGAAAAAGATAAGAACGGTCAGGATTCGTGCCAGCATTACGGCAGGCCCTGTGTAATCATCCTGGCTGACAGTTCCGCCGCTGCCCATCATGTCGATGTAAAAATCCCTGCGGCTCAAAGGTTCGCTGTGCTCAATCTGGCTGATGAAATTTTCACTGGAAGCCAGGTCTTCCCGTATGATTCTTCCCACGGGAAGGGTGGCTTCGCCGGAATAATAGTCTCCTTCTGTCCGAACATTTTCCATATTGATGGCAGCGGCCACCCGTTCGCCGGAGGGAAGGGTCAGGGCATAGAGATAATAATTGCCGTAATACCCGGCGCCCCGGTTGCGGTATTCGATGCCCGGAGACACCACCGTAAAGGTATCGTGGGTTTCCAGATCCTCAATGGACTGTGCACGGAAAATATCACTTCCCGCCATGCCGCCGATTTCTCCTTCCGGCACAGTATGTTCTTCCACATAATTTTCATAGTTCCGGGAGAGAAAACGTTCCGTAAGATTAGCAGGCAGAATACTGACAAACAGAGCCAGAAGCAGGCACAGCCAGATGTCAAAGCGCAGATGATGATAGCGCATGTAAAATCACCTCCGCAACTATGATAGCATATTGCCCTGATTCAGTCTACCATGGATATGGTTCTGCCGGAAATGTTTGTTGACAGAAGGAAAAAGTATGATTAGAATAGGGAGTAAAGTAAATAGTATGATTTATTTTGAATACGGACAGGCGAGGAATAATATTATGAGCAAAATTATTTTAACAGGCGACAGACCCACCGGAAAACTCCACGTAGGCCATTATGTGGGCTCTCTGCGGCGCAGAGTGGAATTGCAGAATTCCGGGGAATACGATAAGGTGTTTATTATGATTGCAGACGCCCAGGCACTGACGGACAATGCGGAACATCCGGAGAAGGTACGCCAGAATGTGGTGGAAGTGGCCCTGGATTACATGGCCTGCGGACTGGAGCCGGAGAAATCCACACTGTTTATCCAGTCTCAGATACCCCAGTTATGCGAGTTATCCTTTTACTATATGAATCTGGTTACCGTATCAAGATTACAGCGGAATCCCACGGTAAAGGCTGAGATTCAGATGCGCAATTTTGAAGCCAGCATTCCCGTTGGGTTTTTCACTTATCCCATCAGCCAGGCGGCAGATATTACCGCATTTCAGGCGACTACGGTTCCTGTAGGAGAAGACCAGCTTCCCATGATTGAGCAGACCAGGGAAATCGTACACAAATTCAATACTGTATACGGGGAAACTCTGGTGGAGCCAAAAGTGCTGCTGCCGGAGAACCAGGCGTGTATGCGGCTTCCCGGTACCGATGGAAAAGCCAAAATGAGCAAATCTCTGGGCAATTGCATTTACCTCTCAGAGGAACCGGAGGAGATTAAGAAAAAGGTCATGAGCATGTTCACAGACCCCAACCATCTGCGGGTGGAAGATCCGGGTTCTCTGGAAGGCAATACCGTATTCACATATCTGGATGCTTTCTGCCAGGACGGACATTTTGAGCGGTATCTGCCGGATTATGCAAATCTGGATGAACTGAAAGCCCATTACCGGCGGGGCGGCCTTGGGGATGTGAAAGTGAAGAAATTCCTGAACAATGTATTGCAGGAAGTGCTGGAGCCCATCCGCAGCCGCAGAAAAGAACTGCAGAAAGACATTCCCTATATCTATGAGGTGCTGAAAAAGGGAAGTGAAGAAGCGGAGAAAGCAGCAGCCGGGACACTGGATAAGGTGCGCTCCGCCATGAAAATCAATTATTTTGCGGATGCGGAATTAATCCGGGAGCAGGCGGAGAAATTCAGATAAAAAGCATGAGCGGACAGAAGTTCCGGGAAAACAGCCGAACAGGACTCTGAAATAAAAGAGTCTATGTCCGGCTGTTTTTTCATATAATGAAGGGAAAATACACCCACAGGAATGAACAGCTATGAAAAAAAGGAAAAAAATACGGAAATATCTGGGAATGGCACTGATTTATTTCTGCTTCCTGACGCAAATCATGGAAAGGGGCAAAACGGGTCCGGTACCCCTTGTGTTTGCAGAAGAACAGAACGTGCAGGAACAGCCCCAGGAAGCAGCCGTATCCCAGCAGCCCGAATTCAGCCTTTATGCAAAATCGGCAGTGCTGATGGATGGGGAAAGCGGACGGATACTTTATGAAAAAAATGGATACGAGCATATGCCCAATGCCAGCACCACCAAAATTATGACCTGTATTCTGGCGCTGGAGGAGGGCGATTTGGAGAGTGAGGTAAAAGTCAGCAGCTATGCGGCTTCCATGCCCCAGGTGCGTCTTGGTATGAGCAAAGATGACAGTTTTCGGCTGAAAGATTTGCTGTATTCCCTGATGCTGGAATCTCATAACGATTCGGCAGTTGCCATTGCGGAGCATATTGGAGGCTCCGTAGAAGGATTTGCCGCAAAAATGAATCAGAAAGCAGATGAACTGGGCTGCAAAGATACTTATTTCATTACGCCCAACGGCCTGGACGCCAGCGACGGGACGGGAGTGCACGGAACCACAGCGGAAGATCTGGCCAGAATTATGAGCTACTGTATTCAGAATAGAGAATTTCTGGAAATTACCCGTACGCCTTCTTATCAGTTTTCGAATCTGGCGGGTACCAGGCATTATAACTGCAATAACCACAACGCGTTTCTGCAGATGATGGAAGGAGCATTGTCCGGGAAAACCGGATTTACCGGAAATGCAGGCTACTGCTATGTGGGCGCGCTGCAGAGAGAAGACCGTACCTTTATTGTGGCCCTCCTGGCCTGCGGCTGGCCCAATCATAAGACCTGGAAATGGGCCGATACGAAAGAGCTGATGAATTACGGGCTGGAACATTACCATTGTGAAGATGTATATGAATATGACAGGGAATTTCCGAACGTGACAGTGGAGGAGGCGGAGCCGGAGAACGGAAGGCTTTATCAGGAAGTAACCATTCCCCTTCTTGTAAAAGAAGAAAAGATACGGGTGCTGAAGCGGACAGACGAAGAAGTGCGGACCATCTATGAGATTCCTGAGCAGGTGAAAGCTCCGGTCAGAGAAGGGCAGCAGCTTGGCAGGGTTACATATTACCTGGGAGAGCGTCAGATTGGGGAGGTTCCCATTTATGCTGCAAAAGCTGCAAAAAAGCTGCAGCCTTCCTGGTACAAAGAGTATCTTCTGAAATTATTTTTTATGGAAAAAGAACTGTATTTTGAGACAGAACAGGCAGGATGACAAAAACGATAACCTGGATTGCCAGATTAGTGAAATATTTAACAAATTTCCTGAAATATCTATTGAAAAATTCCGTCAAAAGAGATACAATTACAATCGGAAGAAAATTTTGTAAAATTATAAAATACATTATGGAGGTTTAAGTAATGAGTAATTCTACCAACTCAGCAAGACAGAGAATTTCCGGTCTTCTTGACGAGCAAAGTTTTATGGAAATCGGAGCTCTGGTAACTGCAAGAAACACAGACTTTGACTTAAATCAGTCTGAAACTCCATCCGATGGAGTCATCACCGGATATGGTCTGATTGATGGCAATCTGGTGTACGTGTACAGCCAGGATGCTTCCGTGCTGAACGGAACCATCGGTGAAATGCACAGTAAGAAGATTACTGCTGTTTATAAAATGGCAGTAAAAATGGGGGCGCCTGTGATTGGCCTGATTGACTGCGGCGGTATGCGTCTGCAGGAATCCGTGGATGCGCTGAACGGATTTGGTGAAATTTACGGGGCTCAGGCAGCGGCAAGCGGGGTGGTACCTCAGATTTGTGCGGTATTTGGCAACTGCGGCGGCGGACTTTCCGTTGTACCTGCACTGAGCGACTTCGCTTTTGTGGAAAAAGAAAAAGGAAGAATGTTTGTGAATTCTCCCAATGCAATTAAGGGAAACCATGTTTCCAGATGCGATACGGCAGACGCGGCATATCAGGAGAGCAATAACGGATGTATCGACGGTGTGGGAACCACAGAAGAGATTCTGGCCGCAATCCGTGAGCTGGTATGCATTCTGCCAGGCAACAATGGGGAAGGCGGAAGAGAAGAGGAATGCGCAGATGATCTGAACCGGGTATGCGAGAATCTTTCCGGCTGCCGGGAAGATACCAGACTGGCCCTGACCCATATTGCAGACGACAATCTCTTTGTGGAGACCAGGAAGAATTATGCACGCAATATGGTGACCGGCTTTATCCGGTTAAACGGAAGAACCATAGGTGCGGTGGCCAATGCCTCCGCAGTTTATGACGAAAATGGCGAGAAAACAGAAAGTTTTGACAAAGTGCTGACAGCAAGAGGCTGCAATAAAGCGGCAGAGTTTATCAGTTTCTGCGATGCTTTTGATATTCCGGTGCTTTCCCTGACCAATGTGGAAGGTTTTGCGGCAACGGAATGCTCCGAGCGGAATCTGGCCAAAGCAATGGCAGGGATGACAGCGGCATTTGCAGGAGCAACCGTTCCGAAGGTAAATATTATTGTGGGAACTGCTTACGGCAGCGCTTATGTGATGATGAACAGCAAATCCATCGGCGCAGATCTTGTGTACGCATGGGAAGGAAGCAAAGTCGGCATGATGGACGCAGGACAGGCTGCGAAGATTATGTATGACGGAGCGTCCGCAGACGTCATTGCAGAGAAAGCAAAAGCCTATGAGAAGCTTCAGTCTTCCGTGGAGACAGCGGCAGGCCGGGGACAGGTTGACCTGATTATCGCACCGGATGACACCAGAAAATATGCGGTGGCAGCATTTGAAATGCTTTATACAAAGGGAACAGGTGAACCGGTTAGAAAACATGCAGCAAAGTAGAAAGGTGAAGTTTATGAAAAAGAAAATATTGCTGATTCTGAGTATGTGCCTGATCATGCTCGGCTTAACAGCATGTGGAGAAGACCCCACCAAGGTTGATTACAATGGTTTCACCTATGATCAGTTGAAAGGTTCATGCGAGAATACCGTGGATATTCTGCAGTCCATGTCAGAATCCGAGAAAGCGGCCTGTCTTGCATCCAATGATGAGACAATGGTGAACCTGATTACCCGTTGGGAGGAAGCGCAGGAGGATGTGGGAGCATATGTGGAACTGGGCGAGTTTAAGATTACAAAGTCCGGTAAGACCCTGACCTGCGAACAGGAAATTATTTATGAGAACCGTCCGGTTATTCTGACTTATGTTTATAAGGCCCACAATATGGAGCTGGAAGATATTACCGTGGATCAGGTACAGACCCTCGGAGAGAAAATGACTAATGCGGCCCTGAATACCCTGATGGGTATGGGCGTGGTGTTTGCGGTACTGATTCTGATTTCTCTGATTATCAGCTGTTTTAAATTCCTCTCTTATTTTGAGAAAGGGAAAGAGACGAAAGCAGCGCCTGCAAAAGAACCTGTGGCTCCGGTTCCTCCTTCAGTGGAAGAAGCCATGGGCGCACAGGACGATTTGGAACTGGCAGCAGTAATCGCGGCGGCGATTGCAGCATCTACCGGAACTTCTACAGACGATTTTGTAGTACGTTCCATCAAAAGAAGATTTTAATTGTAAATTCAGGAGGAAACGAAAATGAAAAGTTATACAATTACTGTTAATGGAAACGTTTATGATGTTACTGTAGAAGAAAACGGCGCAGGCGCAGCAGCACCGGCGGCACCCGGAAGAGCAGCGACTCCCGCAGCAGCACCGGCAGCTCCCGCAGCAGCACCGGCCCCGGCAGCAGGCGGAGCAGGAAATGTAAAGATTGAAGCAGGCGCAGCAGGAAAAGTATTCAGTATCGACAGCAAGCCGGGCGCAGCAGTAAAACGCGGCGATACCATTCTGGTACTGGAAGTTATGAAGATGGAAACGCCTGTCGTTGCACCGGAAGACGGAACGGTGGCAAGCATTGACGTAACCGTTGGACAGGCAGTAGAAGCAGGTGCGCTGCTGGCAACTTTGAATAATTAATTATTGGAGGTAAAATATGAGTTACGTAGGAGAAACTTTATCAAACCTCCTGCACCAGACAGCATTCTTCAACCTGACCTGGGGAAACTATGTCATGATTCTGGTGGCGTTTGTGTTTCTTTTCCTTGCGATTAAGAAAGGATTTGAGCCTTTGCTGCTGGTTCCGATTGCGTTTGGTATGTTGCTGGTAAATATTTATCCGGACATTATTGCTTCGCCGGAAGAGACCAGCAATGGCGTAGGTGGTTTACTTTATTATTTCTATTCACTGGATGAGTGGTCGATTCTTCCTTCCCTGATTTTCATGGGTGTGGGAGCCATGACAGACTTTGGCCCGCTGATTGCCAATCCCATCAGTTTTCTGCTGGGAGCAGCCGCACAGTTCGGTATTTTCGGTGCGTACTTTATGGCAATTCTGTTAGGATTTAACGATAAGGCAGCGGCAGCCGTATCCATTATCGGCGGTGCGGACGGTCCTACTTCCATTTTCCTTGCAGGAAAACTGGGGCAGACGGGACTGATGGGGCCCATTGCCGTAGCGGCTTATTCCTATATGGCGTTAGTGCCTATTATTCAGCCGCCTATTATGAAACTCTTTACCACGAAGCAGGAGCGCGCCATCAAAATGCAGAATCTGCGCCCTGTTTCCAAGCTGGAGAAAATCCTGTTCCCCATCATTGTTACGGCAGTGGTATGTATTATCCTGCCCACCACAGCGCCCCTGGTTGGTATGCTGATGTTAGGAAACCTGTTCCGTGAATCCGGTGTGGTACGCCAGTTATCTGAGACTGCATCCAATGCAATGATGTATATCGTGGTTATTCTGCTGGGAACTTCTGTAGGAGCAACCACCAGTGCGGAGGCATTCCTGAATATCACAACTTTAAAGATTGTGGCTCTGGGACTGATTGCCTTTATGTTCGGTACTGCAGCAGGAGTGCTGTTTGGCAAAATACTGTGTAAAGTTACCGGAGGAAAGATTAATCCGCTGATTGGTTCTGCCGGTGTATCCGCAGTGCCTATGGCAGCCCGTGTATCCCAGAAGGTAGGTGCGGAAGAAGATCCCACCAACTTCCTGCTGATGCATGCAATGGGACCGAATGTTGCCGGAGTTATCGGTACTGCAGTGGCAGCCGGCGTATTTATGGCAATTTTTGGAATTTAGGAATAACCTTTAATAACCGTGGCTGTCCGGAATACAGGCCGGGCCTGCAGTGATGTACAGAATATCCTGTGAGGCGTACCGCATATGGAGTTTATGCGGCTGTGTTTCGAACAGTCCGTCATAAAGTTTAGAAGCCGCCAGGCGGCAGAATGAGAGGAATAAGTCATGGCTGAAAATAAAAAACCGGTTAAGATTACAGAAACCGTATTACGTGATGCACATCAGTCTCTGATTGCCACCCGTATGACAACAGAACAGATGCTGCCGATTATTGACAAAATGGACCAGGTAGGCTATCACGCAGTAGAGTGCTGGGGCGGAGCTACCTTCGATGCGTCCCTGCGTTTCCTGAAGGAAGATCCCTGGGACCGTCTGCGCAAATTAAAAGCAGGATTTAAGAAAACCAAACTGCAGATGCTGTTCCGCGGACAGAATATTCTGGGTTACCGTCCCTATGCAGACGATGTGGTGGAGTATTTTGTACAGAAATCTATCGCCAACGGAATTGATATTATCCGTATTTTTGACTGTCTGAACGATTTGAGAAACCTGCAGACAGCAGTAACCGCCACCAACAAAGAGAAAGGACATGCACAGGTTGCCCTTTCCTATACGCTGGGAGACGCCAACACGATGGAATACTGGACAGACATGGCCAGAAAGATTGAGGAGATGGGAGCAAATTCCATCTGTATCAAGGATATGGCAGGGCTTCTGACTCCTTATAAGGCAGAAGAACTGGTGAAATCCCTGAAATCAGCTACCAGCCTTCCGGTTGAACTGCATACCCATTATACCTCCGGCGTTGCTTCCATGACCTACATGAAGGCAGTGGAAGCAGGCTGCGACATTATTGATACCGCAATGTCTCCCTTTGCACTGGGCACCAGCCAGCCGGCAACAGAGGTTATGGCGGAAGCATTTAAGGGAACCCCGATGGATCCGGGCTTTGACCAGATGCTGTTAAAGGAAATTGCAGATTATTTCCGTCCCATGAGAGAAGAAGCGTTAAAGAGCGGCCTGATGAACCCCAAGGTACTGGGTGTGGATATTCAGACGCTGCTGTATCAGGTACCGGGCGGAATGCTCAGCAACATGGTATCCCAGCTGAAAGAGCAGAATGCAGAAGACAAGTACATGGAAGTGCTGGAAGAAATTCCGCGGGTGCGCAAAGATTTGGGCGAGCCTCCTCTGGTTACACCTTCTTCCCAGATTGTGGGAACACAGGCTGTATTCAACGTACTGATGGGCGAACGCTACAAAGTGGCTACCAAAGAGACCAAAGACGTATTGCTTGGAAAATATGGTCAGACCGTAAAACCATTCAATCCGGAAGTAATCGACAAGGTACTGGGCGAGGACAAGAAGAATGCCATTACCTGCCGGTATGCGGATTTGCTGGAACCTGAACTGCACAAGATTGAAGGAGAAATGAAGCAGTGGAAGCAGCAGGATGAAGATGTGCTGTCCTATGCACTGTTCCCGCAGGTTGCCACAGAATTTTTCAAATACAGGGAAGCGCAGCAGACCGGAGTGGACGCCGCAGTGGCAGACACCAAAAACGGCGCTTACCCGGTGTAGGAAAACAGGCCGGAAACGCATAATTGTTTTTATCTTATAAGAAAATATAAATTCCTCCTGTGGTGTAAATACCGCAGGAGGGATTTTTAAAAACAGAAATCGAGGAAAACAGAATGAGCGGCGGTAACGAATTATTGAACCGGATCAATGAACGGTACGGAAGTTTGAGCAAAGGGCAGAAACTTCTGGCTGCTTACATTACAGATAATTATGACAAAGCGGCATTCCTGACTGCAGCCAGACTGGGACAGGTGGTGGGCGTCAGTGAATCTACAGTTGTCCGTTTTGCTTCTCATTTAGGTTACAGAGGATATCCGGAATTTCAGCGGGCCATGGGAGAACTGGTGCAGGATAAATTACATGCGGTTCACCGGATGGAGGACGTGTACGGGCGGATCAGCCAGTCTGAAATTCTGGAAACGGTACTGAAATCCGATATGGAAAGGGTTAAAAATACTCTGGAGCACATTGACGAACATGCTTTTGACCTGGCTGTGGATATCCTGTTAAGCGCCCGGCATATTTATGTGCTGGGGATTCGGAGCTGTGCGCCTCTGGCGGAATTTCTGGCTTTTTATCTGAATATGATGTTTGACGATGTACGTCTGCTCCACACCAGCAGCTCCAGTGAACTGCTGGAACAGATGGTGCATATTGGCAGGGAAGACGTGATGATTGGAATCAGTTTTCCAAGATATTCCATACGGACTCTGAAAGCCATGGAACTGGCCAATAACCGCAGCGCAAGGGTCATTACCCTGACAGACAGCGTACATTCTCCCATGAACCTGTATTCCTCCTGCAATCTGATTGCCAAAAGCGATATGTCCTCCATTCTGGACTCCCTGACAGCGCCCATGAGCGTCATCAACGCCCTTCTTCTGGCTGTCTGCATGAAAAAGCAGGACGAAGTGGTAAAGAGGCTGGAATTACTGGAGCAGGTATGGGAAGAATATCAGATTAATGGCAATGACGAGATTAATTATATGTCCGATATGTAAGGATAGAAAGATAAATGTATGAGTAAAATAATTGTAATCGGCGGCGGGGCGGCGGGAATGATGGCGGCCATTCAGTCCGCAGACCGGGGACACCATGTTCTGCTGCTGGAGCAGAATGAGAAACTGGGTAAAAAAATCTATATTACCGGCAAGGGCCGCTGCAATCTGACCAATGCCTGCGATACGGAGGATTTGTTCAAATCGGTCCTGCATAACGGGAAATTCCTGTACAGTGCATTTTACAGTTTCAGCAATACGCAGGTAACTGATTTTTTTGAATCTCACGGCCTTGCCACCAAAACAGAGCGGGGAGAACGGGTATTTCCGGCGTCAGACCATGCTTCAGATGTGATACGGACCCTGCAGAAGGTGATGGAAGAAAGGGGCGTGAAACTGCGTCTCCATACCAGAGTGCAGGAGCTGCTGACGGAGTCGGAAAACCGTATTACGGGCGTTCGCCTGTCAGACGGAACAATTCTGAAAGCCGATGCTGTGATTGTGGCCACCGGAGGCTGTTCCTATCCTTCCACCGGTTCCACCGGAGACGGTTACCGTTTTGCCAGGGAATGCGGCCATCAGGTAACGGAACTGAGACCGGCGCTGGTACCTTTTGAGACCGGAGAGCCCTGGGTAAAAGAGCTGCAGGGCCTGTCCCTTCGGAATGTCCGGGTGCGCATCCGGACAGGAAAGAAGGTACTTTACGAAGAATTCGGGGAAATGCTGTTTACCCATTATGGGGTCAGCGGCCCCCTCATCCTCAGTGCCAGCAGTCTGGTCAGCGGCCGTATGGAACAGTTTCCCATGTCCATGGAAATTGATTTGAAGCCGGCCATGACGCCGGAACAGCTTGACAGGCGGATTCTGCGGGATTTTGAAGAAAACAGGAACCGTCAGTTCAAAAACGGAGTGCAGAAGCTGTTCCCCGGAAAGCTGCTTCCTGTGATGGTATCCTTAAGCGGAATTCATCCGGACAAAAAAATCAATGAAATCACCAGAGAGGAACGCCGGAATTTTGCAGCATTAATCAAGTCACTGCCCATGACCCTCACAGGGCTGCGGGACTTCAACGAAGCAATTATCACCAGAGGCGGCGTTTCCGTAAAGGAAATCAATCCCTCCACCATGGAGTCCAGACTGGTGCAGGGGCTGTATTTTGCAGGTGAAGTGCTGGATGTGGACGCCCTGACCGGAGGATTTAATCTGCAGATTGCCTGGTCCACCGGGTATCTGGCGGGGGACAGTGTGAGATAAAATAATCCGGCAAAGCATACTGCCGGAAGAAAAGAATGGAGAAAATATGGCATTTAACATAGCAGTTGACGGGCCTGCCGGGGCAGGCAAAAGTACCATTGCCAGAAAAGTGGCAGAAGCCTTATCTTATATATATGTGGACACAGGAGCCATGTACCGTGCAATGGCGTTGTTCTTCCTGCGGGAGGGAATATCACCGGAAGACGAGGGGGCCATCAGCGAAGCCTGTGACCGGATTACCGTTACCCTTTCCAGCCGGCAGGGAGAGCAGCAGGTGTTTCTCAACGGAGAGAATGTAAACGGGCTGATTCGCACGGAGGAAGTGGGAAATATGGCGTCCCGGACCAGTGTTTACAGCAAAGTCCGGGAAAAGCTCACCCAGCTTCAGCGGGACATGGCCCGTACCACAGATTTGATTATGGACGGGCGGGATATCGGCACCTGCGTGTTGCCGGAGGCTCAGGTGAAGGTTTATCTGACCGCCAGTGTGGAAACAAGAGGGAAACGGAGATTTCTGGAGTTGCAGGAGAAAGGCATGGACTGTGAATTGGATGAAATCTGCGAGGATATCCGAAAGCGGGATGAACAGGATATGAACCGGGAGATTTCTCCTTTAAGGCAGGCAGAGGATGCGGTGCTGATTGACAGTTCTGATATGACCATTGAAGAAGTGGCGGCAGAAATCCTGGCCCTGGTCAGAACATCCATGCAGCAGTAATGTATCGGTAAAGATATGGCTCAGGATTATTTTGAAGAAAGGAATCCGGAATATGAAGGTGATACTGGCAGAAACTGCCGGGTTCTGTTTTGGCGTGAAACGGGCGGTGGATACGGTTTATGAGCAGACAGAGCAGAACGGAGGCAGAATTTATACCTACGGTCCCATTATACACAATGAAGAAGTGGTACATGACCTGGAGCAGAAAGGGGTCCGGGTGGTGGAAGGACTGGAAAATCTGAGAAACTGCAAAGACGGAACGGTGATTATCCGTTCTCACGGAGTAGGCAGAAAGGTCTATGAGCTGCTGGAATCAGAACATATTCCCTGTGTGGACGCCACCTGTCCCTTTGTGCTGAAAATACACCGGATTGTGGAGCAGTACAGCCGGGAAGGCTGCCATGTGGTAATTATCGGCAACAGCAGCCATCCGGAAGTGGAAGGAATCCAGGGCTGGAGTCACAACATGGAAGAGACAACGGTGATTTCCACAGAGGAAGAAGCGGAAAATTTTACCCTGAAAGGAAAAAAAAGGGTGTGTATCGTCTCTCAGACGACATTTAACAACAAGAAATTTAAAGAACTAGTTGAAATTATCGGGAAAAAAGGTTATGATATAATTGTTTTAAATACGATTTGCAATGCGACACAGGAGCGGCAGGCAGAAGCCAGGAAGATTGCCGGGCAGGTGGACGCCATGATTGTAATTGGAGGAAAGACCAGTTCCAATACGCAAAAGCTATTTGAAATATGTAAAAAAGAATGTGAAAATACTTGCTATATACAGACACTGAAAGATTTGGATTTCTCTGAATTACGGTCCATTAATAGCGTAGGTATTACCGCAGGGGCTTCTACCCCAAACAAAATTATTGAGGAGGTTCAAAAAAATGTCAGAAATGAGTTTTGAACAAATGTTAGAAGAATCATTTAAAACAATAAGGAATGGAGAGGTAGTCGAAGGTACCGTTATTGATGTGAAACCAGACGAGATCATCTTAAATATTGGTTACAAATCCGATGGAATTATTACCCGTAATGAGTATACAAACGAACCCAATGTTGACCTGACTACTGTTGTATCCGTGGGAGATACCATGGAAGCGAAAGTCCTGAAAGTGAACGACGGCGAAGGACAGGTAATGCTGACCTACAAACGCCTTGCGGCTGAGAAAGGCAGCAAACGTCTGGAAGAAGCATTCAATACCCAGGAAGTGCTTACCGCAAAAGTGGCGCAGGTACTGGAAGGCGGTCTCGGCGTGGTTATCGACGAGGCAAGAATCTTTATTCCTGCCAGCCTGGTATCCGATACATACGAGAAGGATCTGGGCAAATACAAAGACCAGGAGATTGAATTTGTGATTACGGAATTCAATCCGCGCAGAAGAAGAATTATCGGAGACAGGAAGCAGCTTCTTCTGGCGAAAAAGGCAGAACTGCAGAAAGCGCTCTTTGAGCGGATTAGCGTGGGAGACGTTCTGGAAGGAACCGTTAAAAATGTAACAGATTTCGGTGCGTTTATTGATCTGGGCGGCGCCGACGGGCTTCTTCATATTTCCGAGATGTCCTGGGGAAGAGTGGAGAATCCCAGAAAAGTCTTTAAAGTCGGCGATGTGGTAAAAGTATTTATCAAAGATATCAACGAGAACAAGATTGCTCTGAGTATGAAATTTGAAGACGAGAATCCCTGGAAAGACGCATCTTCCAGATATGCGGCAGGCAATATCGTAACAGGTGTTGTTGCCAGAATGACAGACTTCGGAGCGTTTGTGGAACTTGCTCCCGGTGTGGACGCATTGCTGCATGTTTCCCAGATTTCCAGAGAACATGTGGAGAAACCGTCAGACGTACTGAATATCGGCCAGGAAATTGAGGCTAAGATTGTGGACTTCAATGAAGAAGACAGGAAAATCAGCCTGAGTATCAAAGCACTGCTTGCTCCGTCAGAAGATGTGCAGGAGGACGCAGAAGAATCTGTAGAAGAATAGGGGAACCGGCATGAATGGATATGAGGATTTCAAAAAAGATATATTTGCACTGACCAAAATAGATCTGAATTCTTACAAAGAAAAGCAGATGAAGCGAAGGATTGATACACTGATATCCAAGAACAGCATTACCAGCTACAAAGATTATGTGGCACTGATTAAGAAGGATAAAGAAAAGTTTGAGCAGTTTGTAAATTTCCTGACCATCAATGTGTCGGAATTCTACCGGAATCCGGAGCAGTGGGGTATTCTGGACAAGGAGGTTTTCCCCACATTAATCCAGAGATTTGGAAAGAGTCTGAAAATCTGGAGCGCGGCCTGCTCCACAGGGGATGAACCCTATTCCCTGGTGATGGCTCTGTCAAAACATATGCCGTTGAATCAGATTAAGATACTGGCTACCGATATTGACAAGCAGGTACTGGATAAGGCCAGAATGGGCCTTTACAATGAGAAAAGCATTGCGGCCGTACCGCCGGAATTTAAGAAGAAGTATTTTACTCAGGTGGGAAGTTCCTGGAAGATTGCCGATGAAATCAAGCGGCAGGTGGAATTTAAGGAGCATAATCTGCTGAAAGACGCCTATCCCACCGGATGCCATCTGATTGTGTGTAGAAACGTGCTGATTTACTTCACGGAAGATGCGAAGGAAGAAATCTACCGGAAGTTCAATTCCGCACTGACGAAGGACGGAATTCTCTTCATTGGAAGTACGGAACAGATTATGAATTACAAAGAACTGAATTATCAGCGGAAACAGTCTTTCTTTTTCCAGAAAGTGTAGAGGCTGAAAAGAAATGATGAAATATTTGCAATGACTTTGCTTTATAACAGGATCAGGGTGTCAAAAGGGCCAGAGGTGCTTCTGACGCCCTGATTCGGTTCCTGAGAAAACATCCTGGTACGCCGAAACTCTGTTACATCTGCTTTAGCAGGTGCAGGGCATACTGTTTCAGATTTTCCATAGAATCTGTGAAATCTTCCGTAAGTTCGAACCAGGAGACCTTATCCTGATGTTCCTGTTTCAGGGAAGGTGAAAACAGCTCCTGATACTGGGGCAGGAACCGGCCGGATTTTTTACTGTAGCAGGTGGCGGCAGTGGCCTGTCTGCGGTAAGCCCTGTCCACAAAGGAAGCAACGCTTTTATGAACAGCCATATCCTCTGCAGGGAGATAATAATAATCTTTGAAATTGGGATAAAAATACTTCAGTTCTCCCATGTAAAAAGGCGCCCGCAGTTTTACCTGACGATGGGCGCCGCTGACATAAATCTCTCCCGCCCTGCAGGAAAATGGCCGGGGTATGGGAAGTTCCGGCTCCAGAGCCAGAATCAGTTCTTTTCCTGCGGCGCCTTCCCAGGTGTTCCAGTCCTGCTGCTGCCAGGAAGAAACATGGAAGCCGCCTTCAAAGAAATGGGGGTAGGACAGCAGAGGAAGCAATTGTACCATTCCCGCCATATCTTCATAATTATGAAGTTTCAATAATTTACAGCCTTCTTCGGAAGGCTGTTTTGCATATTCCAGCCAGACGGGAATTAAATCCCCGCCGGAACAGGTGTCATCCCGCAGAATGCCCAGGAAATCTTCCAGAGTTTTCTGCTTCAGAGCAGATAGCTTCAGAATGTCCTTATAGCCGGAAATCTGTTTGTAAATATCAATATGATAAAAGGTATCGAGAGCTTCCGTAAAATGATAACGGGCACATCTGCCTTTCAGAAAGGGCAGGTCAAATCCTGTTCCGTTAAAGGAAATCAGCGTGTCATACCCGGACAGAAATTCCAGAAAAGCTGAAATCACCAGCGGTTCTTCCGAAGGGTTTTCCGCAAACAGCTGGGTGACGCATATCTTCCGGGCTTTTTTATAAGCATATCCAATCATGTAAATCTGGTTGCGGGCGGAAGAAAAGCCCGTAGTTTCCAAATCGAAAAAAGCAGAAGAGGGAGTGATATATTTCTCCGCACAGGGATTGTCTCCGGTCAGCGGAAGTTCTGTGCTCCAGGTTTTCATAGGTATCTCCATTCATAATCCGGGGCTGTCGGAAAATGAAATTTGCCATTTCCCGACAGCCCCTTTGAGTTCGTGTACTATTTTACAATTACTTTCATTTTGGCTTTTTTCCCGTTGAAAGTCTTTACCGTGATAATGGCAGTGCCTTTCTTCCGGGCGGTTATTTTACCGGTGGAGGAAACCGTCGCCACCGATTTCTTACTGGAAGAGTAGGTGAGTTTGTGGCTGGCAGTACCTTTGGGGAATTTTGCCTTTATCTGGAATTTCCATCCGGTTTTGATGGTTTTTGTGGTTGCATTCAGTTTCAGTTTATTCGGCTTCTTCTTAACGGAAATCTTTACCGTGGTCTGCGTTCCGTTGGAAGCGGTTATGGTGATTTTGGAGGAACCTGTCTTTCTGGCGCTGATTTTGCCTCCTGCGCTTATGGTGACATTTTTGTTGGAGGCAGTGTAGCGGAGAGTCTTATCCGAAGCATTTTCCGGGAGGACAGAGGCTTTCAGACTGAAAGTTTCTCCTACGCCAAGGGTCAGGTTCTTCACATTTACTTTGATATCCGTAACAACGCGGTTCCTGCGGATGGGAGCCGGATTCTGACCGTCCTCCGGGTCGTCTGTGTCGGTATCGGTGATAATCGGCCTTCTGTTTTCAGAACCGGAAGAACCGCCGGAGGTTCCGGGATTGGAGGTTCCTGGTTTTGAAGTTCCGGGGTCTGAAGTTCCTGGTTTGTCACTTCCCGAATCCGGAGGGTTCTGCTGCCCGGTCAGGGAAACAGTGATTCCGCTTTCTGTCAGGACAAAGGAATTGTCCATCTCGTCCGTGACGGTAAATCTGCAGGATAAGGCGACGATTCCGGAGGTGCTCCGGAAAGCAGTTTCCAGTTCTTCCAGTGTCAGGGAGACCACATTGCGGCCCGGATTCAGGGTTTTCTGCCAGGAGATGTCTGCGGCTGCCTGGGTATCGTTTTCATCCTCAAAAAATTCTGCTGTAATTGTCACTGCTCTGTTGCCGGAAGTATTGGAAATTACTTCTGCGTCCAGCGTTCCGTTCAGTCTGTTGTTCTTATCACAGGTAATCTCTGTGTTCAGCTCTGAGGTTTTCAGCGGATTTTCATCGGAGGCGGCAATGAAAGAACTGTTTAATTCGCCGTTCTGCAGGGTGATTTCCTGACCGTCCAGAACGATGGAATCCTGTCCCTGCGCCTGTATGGAAAGTCCGTTATTTTCTTTCAGGGTGATGATGGCGTTGCTGCTGTCCAGTTCCAACGTCCGCTCCATACCCAGAGCATTAACCAGTGTGAAAGCAGCAGTTTCCCCGGTCTGGGAATCTGATTTGAGCTCCATGACAAGATTCTCGCCGGGTGTTCCGGTTTCGGTTATCTCAAGGGCTGCATTTTCATCGGTAGAACTGATTTCTGCAAAAAAGTCTGACGTACCTGTATAGAAGGTAACGGAATCGGGACTGGCAGTTTCTGTCTGTCCTTCCGGTACGTCTGCGGCAAGCCGGTAATTCCCCTCCGGCAGAACAAAGCTGCGAATGCCGGAGAAAGTGTCGTCTTCCCCGTCAGACAGAGGCTTCTGCTCATAGGCTCCTTCGATTTCACTGATATCTCTGCCTGCGGTATCCGTTACCATTCCATGCTCTTTGTCGATGGACAGATACAGGGATTTGTCTTCTTCGCTGTAGGCTGTCACACCGTCCAGAGAGGCGTCAAGGGCGCTGTAGGGCACGTAGGAGGCAGATTTGTAGCCGCAGTAGGAAATACTCCTGAGGTCTTTGCCGATGGTCAGGGTGCTGAACCCGGAGGTGTTATTGGGGTCGTATACCTGTACCTGAAAATCTCCGGTATCGGTCTGCTCCACGGAAACAGGAATTACCGCGTGGCCGCCGTACATGGAATAGAGCAGCATGACGATGGGTTCCGCTTCCGAATCAACCCGAAGTCCGCCAGCCCGCTCAAATTCTTCAATTTTCTGCACCAGTTCCCGGTAATTGTTCATGTTTTTCCCAATGCTGCCTCTGTATCCCGCAATCACAGGATGGAACTGAGAAATCTGGCAGGTCTCAATTAATTTTGTCAGAGGGGTGTTTTTATCTCCGGGAGCTCTGACCCCATAGAGGGTACCGGTGGAAGAACCGAAGTCGGACACCGGGAATTCTTCCGGATTTTCGTAAAATTCCAGTGTGCTTCCGGCCATACCGTAGCAGGAACCGCCCCATCCGCTGTCTGTGATATAGTAGTAGGTGCCCAGAGAAATACTGCTCAGTGTCTCCACAAACCGCTGTTTCGGAAACCGGTAATCGGCCGGATATCCGAAGGAGGAGGCGGTATTGAGGAAAGAGTAGTGATCCTGCCTTTCCGTGTAGAATCTGTCCTGACCCAGCAGGGGAATGCTGTTCCAGCTTCCGTTCAGACTGTTCCAGCCGGTCTGAACGGTTCGATAGCAGAGCCTGAGAGCGCTGTGGCAGCCGGTAAAACTGTCTGCAGCCCAGTCAGCAGGAACTTCCCCGTAGAAATAGGCTTTTTCCAGTGCGGTATTTCCGGCAAAGGCCTGAGTTCCGATGGCGGTGACGCCGGCCGGGATATTGACAGAACGCAGGCTGGTACAGCCTTTCAGGGCCCGGTTTCGGATTGCGGATACCTGTTCCGGAATCAGAATGGTGGTCAGGCCGCTGCAGTCTGCAAATACATCTTCTTCCAGCCGGGTCAGGCAGGCGCCCAGAGTCACAAAGGGAATGGAGCTGCATCCCTGGAAGGCCCCTGTCCCCAGGGAAGAAACTTTTTCCAGTGTCAGACTTCCTGCAATAGAAGAATTATTCCGGAAAGCCCCTGTGCCGATGGTGTCGGCGGCAGATATATCCGGGAATTTCATGGCGGTACAGTC
>Ga0137307_101640_pt1 | contig 18696 bp, 15 predicted proteins | sample NAcewD2O_March_2_FD_97180 | JGI IMG/M metagenome (GOLD analysis project Ga0137307, IMG submission 97180) | Mouse cecal microbial communities from Vienna, Austria - N-Acetylglucosamine amended D2O_March | ecosystem: Host-associated > Mammals > Digestive system > Large intestine > Cecum | place... | reverse complement strand
TGGAGCTTCGGATATGTATATCCGAGAGGATGGGACTGAGATAACAATTTTAATGCTTCAAAATGACACATTTTTTTAGACATTTCTTGCGGAAACATCAAACATGACACATGTAGCGATATAATTTACTGTCCCGATTTCGTCCCAGTAAAAAGGGGAAATCTCCTTAAGCGTTGGCTTAAAGAGATTTAGGACAATTTTGTGGCGGGAACAGGACTCGAACCTGTGACCTTTGGGTTATGAGCCCAACGAGCTACCACTGCTCCATCCCGCGATGTTGTTGTTTTGTGAGTGCAAAGGTATGAAGTTATTCGACAACCACCAAATATATTCATAAAAATCTTGTGTTAATATATATTAAGTTGTTAATTCTCACTCATATAGACCAAGCATTTGCATTTTGATCGAAGTTTATATGTTGAAATCAAGGATAAATGCATATTTTTGCGACATAATACGACACAAACAACCCTGCGGGACTCCCCCGCGACAATCAGATGAACATTCACACCAGATTCACGCTGCAGTATGCAGCATCAATACTGCTTGCCGTCTCAGCCACCGGATGCTTCACAGGCATAGAGAGCACACCCAAGATCACGGCAAACGAAAAAGATCTTGCCAAGATCAGTGGCGGCGAAAGCAATCTGCTTTCCGATATAAAGGGTGAACCGATAGAAGAGTGGAAACCGGGCAAACGGCTGTATGTCACCGACAACAAGGCATTGATGCTGTTTGGCGAGGAGAATAATTCCGGCTCACTACAGGGTGAATATCTGATATATGACGGTGTGGAGAAAGTGCTCACCATCACGGGTCAGGAGGTAGCCGAATTCAGATTCCACACCGCCGACGGACGCAAGATGCGCTATCGCAGCGGGCACTCTCCGGAAGAGATCAGCCGTATCGGTTCGGTTGCCATTCCGCTGACGATCGAGGAGACGATAGTCGATGAGGTGAGACGTCGCCTCAAGGGGTCGACATTCTATATCATGACCTCACTGTGGTATGACATGAACGAGCATTCGTTCAACGGCAGAAAGTTCGTCCCTGTCAAGATACTCGACGTGAAGGAGGGAAACACGATATATCCTGTCAGACTGCTGATCGACGACGGCAACGGCTACCGGTTTCAGCTATTCATGTCGGTGGGTGATTCGCGCAAAGCTCCCCGCAGCTTCGCGTCACTGCTGTCAGAAACCGATCCGAGGCTGAAATATCCCGACACACCCGATGCTGTATGGAACAATATCATCAATGGCCGGGTGGCGATAGACATGACGCGCGACCAATGCCGGCTGGCGATCGGGTCGCCCGCAGAAATCAAACGACGCACCGACAACAATTACCTCATAGAGATATGGTCCTACGAGAATGGCCATTATCTGATGTTTAAGGACGGTATACTGAGCGCCTACAGATGACCGACTGGAAACTGACATTTCTCGGCACCGGCACTTCTACAGGTGTGCCGCAGATCGGATGCCGATGCGGAGTGTGCTGTTCTGCCGATCCACGCGACCACCGTCTGCGCACTTCGGCTCTGCTCGAAGCCGATGGATACAATCTGCTGCTCGACTGCGGCCCCGACTTCAGGCAGCAGATGCTACGCTGCGGATCCCCACGCATCGACGCCGTGGCCATCACCCACAGCCATTATGACCACACCGGCGGACTCGACGACCTGCGTCCGTATGCCTACGGCGACAGCCCGCTGCCCATACACTGCAGCAAGGATGTGGCTCACGACATCACCGAACGACTCCCCTACTGCTTCGGCATGACCGACTATCCCGGGGTGCCGCGGCTTCGCACATCGGTATTCCGGCCATACACGACGTTCAGATCCGGACCGCTCGACATCATGCCGCTCGACATAGACCACGGACGGATGATGATCAGCGGATTCCGCATCGGTCCCGTCACATACATCACCGACTGCCACACGATGCCGCCTGCCACACTCGACGCCATCAAAGGCACGGAAACGCTGGTGATAAACGCACTGCGCATCGATCCACACCCCACACACATGAACCTCCAGCAGGCTATCGACGTTATTAATGCAGTAAGACCACGAAAGGCCTATCTGATCCACATGAGCCACCATTTCGGACTCCATGCCGATATGGCTCCGACGCTTCCGCAGGGGATAGAGATAGCCTACGACGGCCTTCAGATCACTGCGACAACAACTCAAACCTGCATAGAACTATGAAAGTAACGTATTTGGACAACAGCGGATTTGCCATCGAGCTCGACAAGGCGATCCTCGTGTTTGACTACAGCAACGATCCCTCGCACTCTCTCCACAATATACTCGACCGCAATCCGCTACTCCCTGTTGTGTTTCTGGTCAGCCACAATCATGAGGGACACTACAACACCGGAATCTATGAAATGGCCCAGAACCACACACGGTATTATGTGATCTCGAATGATGTTCCCGCCAAGGAGATACCATCCACGCTCGACGTGGCCGGAGTGAGTGCGGGCGACACTATCGACACCCTGCCCGACGGCATCACCGTGAAAGCCTATCCGGCCGGCTGCAAAGGAGTCTGCTTTATGGTGACCACCAAATTTGGCATGAAGATATTCCACGGAGGAGATCTGAGTACGCTCCAGATACACCGCTGCCACAATGACGACACAAAAAGACATCACGACCCACAGATGGATTTCGAAAAAGCACTCAACCGCATCGCTTCCGAAAACCAGAGTGTGACCGTTGCCATGATAGCCGTTGATCCGCGGGCTGGCGAAGGCTATACCGACGCGGCAAGCCGGTTTATGGAAAAAATAGATGTCAGCCACTTCTTCCCCATGCACTTCGAAGGACGCCACGATGAGGTGTGCGACTTCGTCTACGTTCCGAGCGCCACCACCCGCAACCACTGCCTGAAGTCGCCGGGCGATTCGGTCATGATCGAATAACAACAGACATTCTCTCTCATCCACCACGCGATGCGGACTAGACATGACACAGGTCCTGCGTCAGATTTTCGGATCACGACGCAGGGCTTTTTTTGGGCATCTATATCAGGCATAAACCGCACCATAAGCAAAACAGACGGAATGTCATCCGACATTCCGTCTGCAAATGTGATAATATTGCTCTCTTCAATTACAATTTGCTATTTGCAATAAATGTTTCTTCTTATGATCAAAGGTATAGATTGTATTTTATTATCTAAGCGATCCGCTTTGATGTTTCATTAAATTCACGCTGCAAATTTAAGTCGCTGATGCTACACAACGCATACAATCATGTTACATCTTAATGACATTATTGCAATACAACATAATTTAACTTTTGATGAGCATTTGTTTGCATTTCTCATCAAGTCTATTTTACACATTGAAGCAGGCCTAATGTCGTGACTCAATGTCGTAAAACGTCCTTTCAGGCGCAGACAACTCCAAGAGAAGCGTTCGGGCAGAATACAGCACCCTGATCAAACTCTACCGTAGAGAATGGTCAGGTCAGATATAGCTTATCCGTGCTCCTCTCTTCTCATTTTCTTTCCAGCGCTCAATGTCGGCCGGAGTGATTCTTGGCAATTCGCTGCATAGATTAATATAGTCGCCGTCCGTGGGCCTGTAGACACCATTGGCCTCAAACATCTCCGGCGTGTCAAACTTTGCGGCCGAAGCATCAAGAAATTCATCTTTTGTCACCTCCATGTAGCCGGCATCAGTCTTCACAAAGTAGGTGTTGACATAGCTGATGGTGCGGGGGCAGGCCACCGCTACGACCGTGGTGTGCTGTGCGATATCTTCGTAGAGCGTATCGGAAATCTTGTCGTAGAGAAACGACACTGTCATACCCATTAGATTCTCACCATGCTGCTTGAATGCATCTTCATATACGCCGGGGAGATTGGATATTGTCCAAAGGTGGTCTTTCCGAGCGCATGTCACGGAATAAGGATCATTCTGGCGATAGCGTACAAAGTCGGTTTCATAGCCATCCTTACACCATTCTTCACCCGGTTCCCGCCGATTATACGGTATGAATACATGCGGCATATCAAGAATTCTCTCTACCTTGACAGGATCTGTGATTCTGTTGCCTTTGGCATCAAGGCATATATGTTCGAGATACGTAATGGCAGAGTATGGATATAGCTGCTCTTCGCCACGCGGATCCAATGCGGGGTAATGCACGCTGTAATAAAACATCGACTGACTATAATACCGCTCATCACCTTTTGAGTGGATACGGGTAGTGTAGAGTGGCACCTTGGGGCCGTTCGACGACAACATCATCTGCCCAAGAGGTGATTGCTTGCTCTGATCAGGACCTATATAGCCCATTTCAAGTTCATAAAGTGTTTTGTAAAGCCATTCGGGTATCTCAGTCTGACCTCTCGACCCCACCGGCTCATCACCCTCCGAAGAGCAACTCCAGACGGCTATGGCAGCCAACGCACATGCAATAATGGCTGGAAAAAGCTTAATTAGTTTCATAATTATAAGTATCTATAAAAAAGGGTTATATTATCTAATCCATCAGCAACCCGTCCATCGCTACGAGTTACAATAATTAGAGGAAGATTAGCTGTTTTCTCACAATTATGTTGATTAGAACAGAACATTCCCGCTAGACGCATCAATCGTGATAGCAACTGTAGTTCCGACAGCTTCCTGTGACATCGGATAAACCTCCACAGTATATGTGCCAGGTCCGGGTAAACTGACTACCTTATAGAAGCAGTTGGGTTCCATATATATAGCATCACCAGGAAACTGAACGTCGCTCAACGTCACGTTCGGATTCTTTGTTGACCAATAGCCTACAGCTTCATCTGCTCCCTCGAATTTTACACGGAGAGTATACTCATAACCAGTCTGTCCATATTGGAAAGAAGTAACTTCTTTAATTCTCAGTTTCCGCCATACATCGACGTAAGCAGATGGAATTCTAAACTTCGTCCCATTCATAGAGTAGGCGACCGAAACGGAGAACGAATTAGATGCTCTTACCCTAATACCACCTCTCTGGAGATTACCTATTATTTGAGCCGCTTCTGACACAGACATAGAAACAGATGCGTTCGGACTACCTCCTTCCACAATATAGTCAGCCTCAACATACTGTCCTTTGTTCTCTAAACTTGTAGAACCTGTTATCCGGAGATTAGACTCGTAATATTTCACATTGGAGGCATCATAAGGGCAATCCTTTATGGGGTGGCGCATCAAGCACTCTGGACCCCACTTCGACACAACCCAGCCTGTGTTTTGATATACTATACCTGAATGCGCAGCACCGGTTTCATCAAAATATACTATCTTACGGTCAGGAGCTGAGCTTGTCTGCTTATAACTACCATCTACTAATGGAGGTAATGTCAGACCTGTTGATGACACATTTGAATTCAACCAAACCTTTGTTGTATTTCCCTCCCAAATATACCACGCATACGCATGGCAGTTATATGAAGTAGTAGCTTCATCTATATATATGGCTCGAGGGTAGATTTCGCTTATGTATTTTTTTTTATCCTCTTTATCCTCTAAAGTATACTCTTCAGATCTACTTATTGTTTGCCATGACGTTCCAAGCGGTGTGCAAACACCAACGTATGCAGCTTTGACAGACGATGATGTTTGTTTCCTTGATAATAACAATCCCTCCTCGACCAAATCCGTGATAGCTAATTCGGCTACGGATATCGCGGAGATATCAGCATTTCGCTTTACAGCTTCCAATTGCATCAGACCAACTGCTACATCAAGCGTTAGGTCAAGTTTTTGACGCTTTACTTTTGCGATTCTCGCTAAATTACTTTTCCGCTCAAGATATATCGAGAGAACTTGAGCGTTGTCGTTGCGGCGCATAAATTCTTGAAAACCATTGAACCGTCCGCACATTTTCTCTAACCCTTCCTCAAATGTGTTGAATAGAAATGCATCAATAAGCAAGGGGTAATCCATGCACACCTCAAGGAGTTCATCAGTTCTGAGTTTGTTGAGCAGATCGTCAGGAAGTTGGGTAACACGAAGTTTTTCTTCATGTGTTTCAAGGGCACTCCACTCGTCGGTTCCAGGACGGATGGGATAAACATAGTTAGTGCCAACGGCTCTTGACTGAAAGAGCAACTCAGACTCCGGTTCACAACCAAATGTTTCTTTATTACTACAAGCACATAACAGGATGGCGCCTATAACGACAGCAAAGATTAGCACTGAATTTTTCATGGGATATGTTGTTTTGGGATAGTCAATCAAAGGATGCGATGTTACGTGTGGCAAATGTAAGGTATTTTTTGGTTAAAAACAATAGCATACTAAAAAAAACTGTATCCAATAAATCACAGATGATTAATCACAAACGGACACATCGCCAATTATCATAATCGGCGATGTCGCTTTTTTTCGTATTTTTGTTGTCGGTATTGCGAGTTACCTATCACAAAAGAAATCGACAACACATGAAATTTATCTGCACCGGCGACTGGCATCTCGGCAACATGTTTCACGGCATAGACCGCCTCGACGAACAACGCCATTTCCTTGACTGGATGGTTGAACAGATCGAAAAGCTGCGTCCTGACGCGTTGCTCATAGCGGGCGACGTGTTTGACAGCGGCAACCCGTCGGCAGCGTCTCAGAAAGCCTACTATGGCTTTTTAGCCCGGCTATCGTCGCTCGGCCACAGGATGAAAGTGATTGTCACAGCTGGCAACCACGACTCGGCCCAGCGGCTCGAAGCCCCGCGCCCTCTGCTCAGCTGCCTGCAGGTGGAGATCAGAGGCAATGTCAGACACTTATGGAGCGCCGACGCCGACGGGACACCACACCGCACTGTCGACTACGACGACCTGATAATACCGGTCGACGGGGCTGACGGCACCGAAGCTGTGGTGCTCGCCGTGCCGTATCTGCGTAGCGACGTCATCAGCGGCGAAAGCTATTCCGAAGGCGTCAGCAACTTCATGAGCACACTCATGAATAGGGCCACGGCTCTCTATCCCCACCGCCGGAGAGTGATGATGGCTCATCTTTATGCCACCGGCGCGGAGATTGCGGCCGACGATGCGAGCGAACGCATTATAGTGGGCGGTTCCGAACAGGTCACCCTCTGTGGCATGAACGACCGTCCCGACTATCTCACATGCGGTCACATACATAAACGCCAGCATATACGCGACACCGACTGGGCACGCTACAGCGGCAGTGTGCTGCCAATGTCGTTTGCCGAGAAGTCATATACCCACGGCGTGGATCTGGTGGATATCGGCCCGGACGGACTGCGCGACGTCAAGCAACTACGCTACACGCCACAGCATCCGCTCACCGTGATTCCCGACGACAACGAACCGGCAGATCTGACCATCAACCGGCTGTGCAGACTCATCGACGAACGCCTGCCGCCACTCACCGCTGAGTCGGCCGATGAAAATGCCGTTTATGTAGCGCTCCGTGTCACCCACGGGAAAATCAGCACCGATGACATAGCCGTCGCCGAAAAGCACATAGCCAGACGCAATGCGATACTTTGCAAAATCCAGAAGATCATGCCTCCGCCCGACATCGACACCGAGCGCGAAAGCATCAATCCCGCCACCATCGACGACATACTCAACCTTGATCCTGTCGAAGTGCTTGCCAAAGCATTCGCGCTCAAGCATGGCACTCCCCTGTCGGAACGCCAGCGCGAGATGCTGTCAGAAATCACCGCCAATGCCAAAAACGACACCGAGCTATGAAATTCATCAGACTTGAAATCAAAAACCTCGCGTCGCTTGACCGACCCGAAGGAGAAGTGATCGAATTTGAAAAAGGTCCGTTGGCCGGAAGCACCATTTTCAGCATTGTCGGGCCGACCGGGAGCGGCAAATCCACCATACTCGACGCCATCTGCCTGGCTCTTTTCAACCGCACGCCACGCTATCCGAGAGCAAAAAACGACCGAAACCAGTCAATCGAGATATATGGAGCCAAAGACAAGGACGAAAACGCACGACTCGCACCGACCGACAGCCGCAACATACTCACCCGAGGCAAACGCGAAGGCTACAGCCGGCTTACATTTCTGGCTAACGACGGCACACTCTGGAGGGCCGAATGGACTGTGAGAAAAAACCGCATACGTTTCGAACAAGCACAGCGCTCGCTATACAGAATCACCGTAAAACCCGACGGCACCACTGTAGAGGAACCGGCCGACAGCAACAGCATCCCGACCATCATAGGGCTTGACTACGATCAGTTTCTGCGCACGGTGGTGCTCGCTCAGGGATCGTTTGCCAACTTCCTGACCGCCAAGGAGGACGAGCGATACATGCTGCTCGAAAAACTCGTCGGGTGCGATACCATGTATTCACGCATATCCGATGAGATAACCCAGCGCAAGAAAACCGCCTTGACAAATCTCGACAGCATCAATGCCCGCCTGAGCATACACGCATCCAACGATCTCACGGATGAAGAACTGGAACAACTTCAGCAGTCGGTCAACCGCCTAAAAGAAGAGGCCGACAAAAACAGCCGAGCCATAGAGACGACAAAGAAACAGCTCGAATGGTATGACACCGACCGACATCTTGACCGCGACACACTAAGGCTTCAGCAAGAATTGGACGCTGCACTACGACGCATGGAGGCGCTCAAGCCGACAGAAGAGCGTCTGCAGCTCCATGACCTGACTACCGAAGCTGTCAAAACCTACGAAGTGGCGCTCCACCACCGTAAAAGTCTCGCAAACGCACAAAGCCTTGCGGAACGCCTCGCCCACGACATCGAAGCCGAAGAGAAAGAGCGCGAAAAAGCCAAAGAGCATCTTGAATCATCGACCCGGAAAATGGAATCGGCAGAACAGGATCTGTCGGACCGGACTCCACGAATAAACCGCGCCAGAGTCATCACCGGCGAGTTGTCGATCAGTCGAAGCAATCTGAAGGAGCGGCTGAAGTATGCTGCCGACGCATCGCAGCAAGTGACCGCCGCCAAAGAAGCCATTGACGATAACAATGCTCGGCTCAAATCTCTCACGATGTCGATGGAACAGGCCGAAAGCGCACGACGTAAACTCAGAGAGATGATCGAAGCCAACAACGGCCGTCTCATAAAAGAACTGTCGGAGATCGACTCCCGACTGTCGGCAGCCACCGCGAAACTCAAAACTGCCGACATCGCCTGTCTGCAGAAGACCGCAGCCGACGCGCAAGGCGACATAAATATGCTAAAAGAGGGTATCGCCAACCGGCTGCGTAAGGAACAGACTGACGCCACACTGCTCGATGACCGGAAAAGACATAAAGAGCTGACCGGACGGATGACCGAAATAAACAGTGAGCTGAACCGACTGACGCCACAGATAGAACAGGCCGAAAAATCAACGGCAACGCTACGCGACGACATCACACTGCTGAGAAGCGCTGACCTCCAGCATCAGCGGTCGCGCCTGGAGGATGGAAAGGCCTGTCCGCTCTGCGGCTCAACACACCATCCATACGCCGAACACAACGCACTCTCCCCGGTGATCGACCATCTTTCGGCGGAGCTTGACGCACGACAGATGTCGCTTGAGAGGCTTCGCGAACGCTTTGGAATACTCGGCAACGAATCGGGCCGCATCGAAGGAGAAACCCTGCAGCTCGAAAAGCGGATCGCCGAGAACCTCCGCATTTCCGAACAGATACAAGGCCAATGGGATGTCATCGTATCCCAAAAACCGGCATGGCCCGACACCTCAGCCTCACTGACCGCCATGCTAAGCAGCCATGAAAAGGCGTTGGCTGAAGCCGACCGACAGCTATCGGACTACAACTTATTGCGACAGCTTGCCGACCGGCTGCATGCGGAGAAAGACCGCACAACGGCCGCCATCATGGCACACAGAGCCAAAGCCGAGTCAGACACTGCGAAATCCGACGAAGAGTGCTATCGGCTCAACACAGAGATACAGACCGCCACCGAACGATCAGCATCGCTACAGACATCGCTTGCCGAAAAAAACATGCAATATGACGCAGCACGCAAGGAGGTGGAAAAAGTGAAGTCGGAAATCACAGCTACCGAAGCCAGAATCCGCGAAGAGATAGGAGATTCAGATCCTGAAGTGCTGTATCGGAACCTTGTCAAAGCTGTGGAAGAAGCCAAAAACGAAGTGAGCGCACGCACTGCCACACTCAATGAAAAGCTGACGAAGATAGAGCTTGCAAAAGGAGGCCTGACCCAGACCCGAAATCAGATTTCGGCCGAGAGCGAAAGCATAGCCACCGCCGAACAAAAACTTGACACGATAATCGCAGGCCTTAACGACAACGACAGCATCACCGGCAAAATCGACCGGAAAACCATCGACGAAATCAGCCGATGGGATGACGATTGGGAAAAATGTCGGCGCGAAACAGGCCTATGCCGTCAGACCGTTACAGCAGCGCAAGCCACCCTTGCCGAAAAACGCAACGACAAAAACCGACACCTGTTGCTTAAACCTGAAACCGACGAAAATAGCCTACAGGAACAGCTTGACCGACTTTCGGCCTACAGCACCGACGAGCTTGACCGCACCAGACTCAGGATACAGAGCTGTATGGAAGCACGACGACAAATGGGCGACATGGCTGACGAGCTACGCCGGGCACGAGAAAATGCTTCAGACTGGACACAGATCTCCGAAGCGATAGGCGGCGACGGGAAAACCCTGCGCAAAATAGCCCAGACCTATACGCTGAGATTCCTGATAGCACACGCCAACGAGGAGATCCGACGGTTTAACCGGCGCTACGAACTGATGCAGGTAAAGGACTCGCTCGGCATAAGAGTGATAGACCATGACAGAGCCGACGACATCCGCGACACCACGTCGCTGTCGGGAGGCGAAACATTCATTGTCAGCCTCGGACTGGCGCTCGGACTCTCAGCTCTGTCGTCGCACGGCGTGTCGCTGGCCAATCTGTTTATCGACGAAGGATTCGGCACCCTCGATCCCGACTCGCTGGCCACTGTGATCGACGCCCTCGCACGCCTCCAAAGCTCACGCGGAAAAAAGGTAGGCGTCATAAGCCACACCGACACGATGAGCGAACGCATCACAACCCAGATAAGGATAGTCAGAAACGGCAACTCGGGATCATCGCATCTTGAATTCCATCCCTGACACCAATCACACGGATGACAATCACTTCTTGTTGCACTTTCCGGAAAGCGGGCACCCCCCGCAAGCGGAATCGCAACACGATGACGAATCCGAATCACAGCATGAGCCACGCTTGTTGCGCACACGTCGTATGACCCAGACCACACAGACAACCAGTATGGCCACGACAGCCACAAGCTGAAGCGTATCGTTAAGATTCATAACCCGATGCAAGTAACTATTAAAGATTAGTCGACATTATTAAACTCATCAGCAACCCGTGGATTGCGAGTCACTTATCAGTTTATTAACAGTTCAGGCAGCAATCGACTGAACTCCATCTCGAAGTTTGGCGTCAATTCTCCTAAGCCGAGTGAACCACGGATTTCGTCGACCGTCCAGAATCTTATCTCGGAGATCTCCACCGGGTCAGGATATGCCTTGAAATCATCGTCATCAACCCTTAGAAAGAATGTATTGACATATTCACGCTCACGCTGCGACTGAAAAACGTAATGAGTCACTGCCACAGCTGCCGACGCGTCAATACCCAGCTCCTCGCGCGATTCACGCATTAGAGCGTCACGCACGCTTTCGCCATAATCGACGTGCCCGCCTACAGCCGTGTCCCACCGCCCAGGCTGTATATCCTTGTCAGGCGAACGACGCTGCAACAGGATGCGCCCATGGCGGTCAATCACATGAAGATGCACTACAGGATGTAGTTTCATTGAACCGGAATGACATTCGCCACGGGTAGCCGAACCTATGACATCGCCATTCTCATCGACGACAGGGAACAATTCATCATTCATTTCTTGAACTTTTTCTTGATCGACTGATTAAGTTTGGCCGGAGTGAGATCGGCCGCATATTCCTCAAAATTTAGCCTTAACGCGCATCCCTCACCATAACGGCTACAGCCGTAGGCCGTACGTCCCTTGATGATATGTCCTGTGCCGCATATCGGACATGCTATGGCTTCAAGCGACTTTACAGCCGGCGCACGCTTACGCGGTGCCTTGGGTGGGGCATCATCCGACGATCCAGTTTTTTTCGAATCGGAAGGCGCGTCGGCCACATGAATCCGCCGCTGTGAATTGTCGCGCATCACATTGCCGACAATCTCGCTGATCATGGTCTTCAGCTCGTCGATGAACTCACGCGCCGAATAGTCGCCACGCTCTATGCGTCGCAGCTTGTTTTCCCATATACCGGTCAGCTGCGCGCTTTTGAGAAGCGGCTCATTGATCGTGTCGATGAGATCCATGCCGGCCTGTGTCGGCACTATATTCTTACGCTGTCGCATTATATAACCACGCTTGAACAAGGTCTCGATTATCGCCGCACGCGTCGACGGACGTCCGATGCCATTTTCCTTCATGGCCTCGCGCAGCGCCTCGTCTTCGACCGTTTTTCCGGCCGACTCCATAGCTCTCAGCAGTGTTCCCTCCGTGTACTGTTTCGGAGGCTGAGTGGTCTTTTTCTGAAGCTGCGGATCATGGGGGCCGCTTTCACCCACCACAAACGGAGGCAACACCTTTGAATCTTCCGAAGCATCAGCGTCGGACGCCGGCTCGGCATCGTCTTTTCCGGCATAGACCTCGCGCCATCCGGCCGACGTGATTACCTTGCCGGTAGCCTTGAATCCCTGTCCGTCAATATCGGCCGTGACTGTAGTGGTAGAGAATGTACAGTCGGGATAAAATGCCGATATAAACCTAAGCGCTATCAGGTGGTAGAGCTTACGCTCATTGCCTACAAGCACCGCAGGCGACTCTCCGGTGGGAATTATGGCATGGTGGTCGGTGACTTTCGAATTATCGAACACTTTCTTGCTCTTGGGCAACTTGCCGGCGAGCGGCCGGGCTGTCAGAGCCGCATAAGGGGTCATCCGGCGCAATATATCCGGAATCTTGGGATATATGTCGTCACTCAGATAGGTGGTGTCGACACGGGGATATGTGGTCACTTTTTTCTCGTAGAGCGACTGTATGAGCGTGAGGGTCTCATCGGCCGACCATCCCCACTTTTTATTGGTTTCGACCTGCAGCGATGTGAGGTCGAACAAACGTGGCGGAGCCTCACGTCCAGCCTTTTCCTTGACATCCGTAACTGTAAGCGGATGTCCCTTTATGGCCTCCACAGCCGCCATAGCCTCGGTTTCGGACGTAAACTTGCCATGAAGCGAGCTGAAATTTGCGGTACGGTAGATCGTGTGCAGTTCCCAATAGTCCTCAGGCTTGAAATCAACGATCTCACGATGGCGCGCCACTATCAGGGCGAGCGTGGGGGTCTGCACGCGTCCGATCGACAGTACTTTGCCGGGGCTGGAATACTTGAGCGAATAGAGGCGTGTGGCGTTCATGCCGAGTATCCAGTCGCCAATGGCTCTGGACAGCCCCGCGTAATAAAGATTGTCGAAATCGGCCGACGGCCGGAGTTTGCTGAAACCCTCGCGTATGGCATCGTCGGTCAGCGACGATATCCACAGACGCCTGACCGGGCATTTCAGTCCGGCCTTCTGCATGACCCACCGCTGTATCAGTTCTCCCTCCTGGCCGGCATCACCGCAGTTGATCACCTCGTCGGCATCCTTCACCAGCGAATCTATGACGTCGAACTGCTGGTGATAGCGCTGTTCGGGCAGAAGTTTTATTCCGAACCTTGCCGGAAGCATCGGCAACACCGACAACGCCCATCTCCGCCAGCCCTCAGTATAATCGTGAGGCTCCTTGAGGCAGCACAGATGACCGATAGTCCATGTCACACGGTAACCGTTGCCCTCGAAATATCCGTCGCGACGGTCATTTGCTCCGAGTATGGCAGCGATATCGCGCGCCACACTCGGTTTCTCTGTAATGCATACTTTCACTTCCGTGTGGATTTGCCAACCTTCACAACCCACGTGGTCACGCCACGCGGACCTGCAGCGTAAACTCTGACTACCGATCCGGGCTTCATCGGAGGCAGATCTATCTCGACGGGTATCAGCCCGTCATCCTCCCACTGAAACCATCGCTTGAAATCTACTCCGTCAATATCGGATGCATCCTTCTCGACCCCGTTGACCGACACGTAGATACGGTCTATCCGGTCTGAAGTGTGAGGACGTCCCTGAAGCTGGCCATAAAGCCGGGCAAGGTCTGAGCGAAAGTCGATGCTGTCAGCAAGAAGAGTCAGATTGCCTGTAGATGACGCCGAGCAGCGGCGCACATCGCGGCCTGCTGCCATCAAGACCACGGCCGCAACCATCATGGCCGATATCACAACACGCTTCATCACGATTCGCGTTTTTTGGCATCGTCCCACAGCGCATCCATCTCTTCGAGAGTCATCGAATCGACTGACCGGCCGGCCTCTTTGGCGGTCTGCTCTATGTGGTTGAAGCGACTGATAAACTTGCGGTTGGCACACTCCAACGCGTTTTCAGGATTAATTCCAAGCTTTCGCGCGAGATTGACGAGACTGAGCATCACATCGCCAAACTCCTTTTCCATCGCCTCTTTATCGGCCTTGTCGACCTCGGCGCGTAACTCACCGATCTCCTCACTGACCTTGTCCCAGCACCCCTGGTTGTCGGGCCAGTCAAATCCTACGTTGGCAGCCTTTTCCTGTATACGGTATGCTTTGATCAGAGCCGGGAGCGCCTGCGGCACGCCCGACAGCACGCTTCGGTTGCCATCCTTTTCGCGGAGTTTGAGTTTTTCCCAATTTTCCGACACCTGCGAGGCATCGTCGGCCTGTACATTGCCGAAAACATGTGGATGACGGTAAATCAGCTTCTGATTGAGCGAATCGGCCACATCTGCCACATCGAACTGTCCCTTCTCCTCTGCGATCTTAGCATAGAACAGGATATGGAGCAACACATCGCCGAGCTCCTTGCGGATATTGGCTGTGTCATCATCCATCAGGGCCTGACAAAGCTCGTAGACCTCCTCTATGGTGTTGGAACGGAGCGACGTATTAGTCTGCTTCCGGTCCCAGGGACACTCAACACGCAGACGGTCGAGTGTATCAATAACACGCCCTATGGCTTCAGCCTTGAGTTGCGTAGATTTATTTTCCATCGGAATAATTCTTTATGCCGCGTCCGAGCCATTCACCGAATTTCTCGACGTTTTCATCGTAGTAATATGGCTGCTCGATGACGTTGCCGTCATTGTCGAGCATCACATAATATGGCTGGCTGTTGGCGGCAAACTTGCTACGCTGCAGATAACTCCACTTGTCGCCGACGGTGACGAGCCGCACATTCTTACCGTTTTCATTTACTGTCACGGGTGTAGCGAGATCAGTCTTGTCATCGACCATAAGCTTGATGAGGACGAAGTTATCGCGGATTATACCGGAGATGACTTCGGTATCAAACACTGCTCCCTCCATCTTGCGGCAGTTGACACATCCGTATCCGGAGAAGTCAATGAGCACCGGACGACCGTTTTCAGCAGCATAACGCATTCCTTCGTCGTAATCGTCAAACTCCTTGAAATCGCCTCCGGCATAGAGATTGAAATCCTGGGTATAGAGCGGCGGAACAAAAGCGCTGACACTCTTCAGCGGCGCTCCCCAAAGACCCGGGACAAGGTAAACCGCAAAACTCAGCGAAACAAGCACCATGAAGAAACGCGGTATGCTGACATAATCTGACGGTGAATCGTGTGAGAACTGCAGCTTACCGAGAAGATACAATCCAAGAAGGATGAATATGACAACCCACAGCGACACGAACACCTCGCGGTCGAGGATGCCCCATCCATAGGCAAGATCAGCAACAGACAGGAACTTGAGCGACAGCGCGAGTTCGAGGAATCCGAGCACGACCTTTACAGAATTGAGCCATCCGCCCGAACGCGGCATCTCCTTGAGCCACGAAGGGAATATTGCAAAAAGAGTGAACGGTATGGCCAGCGCAAGAGCAAAAGCGCCCATACCAACAGCCGGGCCGGCGATATTGCCTACGGACGCAGCCTCTACAAGAAGAGTGCCTATAATCGGGCCTGTGCACGAGAATGACACGAGCACAAGCGTGAAAGCCATGAAGAATATGCTGATCAAACCTGTCGTGCGCTCCGCCTTGCTGTCGACACCATTGCTCCACTTTGAAGGAAGTTTTATGTCAAACGCCCCGAAGAATGAGATTGCAAACACAAGCAACAACAGGAAAAATGCCAGATTGAACACAGCATTCGTAGCCAAATCATTGAGTTTGCTTGCGCCGAATATCATAGTGATGGCCAGACCGAGTCCGAGATATATGACGATGATGCCGCCGCCATATATGAGGGCATCGCGTATAGACTTGGCTCTATTGTTGTTTTTCTTCAGGAAGAAGCTTACGGTCAACGGTATCATCGGCCACACACATGGGGTGAGCAGAGCCACCAGACCACCGACGAATCCCCAGATGAAGATGTACCACCATGATGAATCGGCTATATTCTGACTGGTGGTTTCTCCGTTATCGGGAAACACGACCGGCTTCCACCAGTCGACGGCAGAGGATGAAGCCTCGGATGACGCCACCGATACTTCATTGTTTTGAGCCGGCTCAACTTCCGCGGCAGTTTCGCCCGCGAATCCTTCACTGACGACTTCGAACGGCTCGCGTGTGGGGGGAATACAACTTCCGTCGTTACATCCCTGAAAGGTGATGACGCCCGCAACAGCATATCCTTTGCTGCCGTCCTTCAGCCGGAATTTCTGACTGAGCACGACATCACCCTCCCACCAGTTGAGTTTAAGATTAAAAGTCATGTCGATCTTTTCGACCGGCGCCTGCGACGGGACGAGTTCACCGACAAGCTCCACACCTTCCATTCGGTCATAACTTACCGAGGTAGCCTTGGGCCCTCCGTCGGGGAGCGTTGTGCCGTAAAGATGCCATCCCGGCTCGATTGTGGCTGAATATCGTATTACACCCTCAGTGGGTGATGTCATTTCGGAGCTTACCTCCCACCTGACCGGGTTCAATATCTGTGCGCTCAACGACGAAAGGAGCGCTGACAGCACAATGGCTGCCATCAACATGATCTTTTTCATGACTTTTTAGGCACTGGTTTGTCAAATTTGAAATCAGAGGGTGGCGAGCAAGTCTGATCGTTGCAACCCATATAAGTAATCTTTCCGGCGATGCGTGCATCGGACGGATCTGTAACAGTAAACTTGCGACGTATCACGATATCGGAATCCCACCAATTCAGGTCGATGCCAAACATTTTGTCATGAACGGTCAGAGGTTTCCTGTCGGGTTTAAGCGGCGAAGTGAATTTCACCCCCTTGCTGGCTGCAAGGTCTATAACCGTAGGCTTCGGCCCACCTTGGGGCAATTGCATTCCATAAAGATGCCATCCGGGTTGCAGACGGGCCTTGAACACAGCCGTACCTTCGGTGGCCGACGTCATCCTGACAGTAACCTGCCAACGCACCGGCGCTTCGGGTGTCTGAGCCAATGCCACGAGTGACAGCATAAGCCCGAAAACCATAACAAACAGACGATTCATATCTTAAATTTAAGTATTTTCACTCAACTCATTGATTTTACAAGCCCAGAACATTGTCAGCCTGAAGCTGACACTTTCTGCGAAATTGTCTGCAAATCTATATAAAAATCCCGAGATTTTTACACCGGCAGAATAAAAAATCAAGGCTGACAACTTTATTCCTGCCCCCTCCGACGTGCTCTAAGTCACAATTTTATTAATTTGGAGGAAAATTTAAAAAATTACAAAATATGGACAGGAACCGAACAGTCGCCGGCCTTGATGTCCACAAAGATAGCATTTATCTTTGTATTATGGGGCATGACGAGGTCATTATCTTCGAAAAAAAGTACGGAGTGCTGACGCCTGATCTCCGTCAGATGTGCAACGACATGGTAGAACGAGGTGTGACAGAGGCCGCAATGGAGAGTACGGCAGTCTATTGGGTGCCGGTATGGAACGAACTATGTGAATCGATGGAACTCAAGCTTGTGAATCCATATTTCATAAAGCAGCTGCCGGGACGCAAGAGTGATGTAAAGGATGCCCAGTGGATAGCGGAATGTTTGCTGAAAAATCTCATCAAGGGGAGTTTCGTGCCGGAGCCGATTGTGCAGGACATGCGCAAACTCAACCGCCGCATCATGGATCTTAACGAGGACATGACCTATAACTGCAACAAACTGGACGCCGCTATGCAAAGAAGCGGATTCCGTCTGAGCAATTACGTCACCACAATAAAGAGCAAAAGCTATCAGAAGGTGCTTCATGCAATCATAGACGGCACGACCGATCCGGACGAACTGGTGAAAATGGTGCACGGACGTACCGTCAACAAGCATGGCCGCGATACAATCAGAGCGGCGGTCACCGGATTGTTCTCACGGATCGACATCACGATATTCCGCCAAACAAAGGAAGTCATCGACACCATAGAGCGGCAGATTGAGGTATGCCAAAAGGAACTGACAACTCTATGTGAACAATATTTTCCCGAACAATACAGACGTCTTCAAACCATCCCCGGAGTCAAGGAACGCGCAGCCACAGCCATAATTGCGGAGACAGGGGTTGACATGAAGATGTTCGCCACTGCGGCATGCCTTGTGGGATGGT
>Ga0137307_101635_pt1 | contig 18737 bp, 12 predicted proteins | sample NAcewD2O_March_2_FD_97180 | JGI IMG/M metagenome (GOLD analysis project Ga0137307, IMG submission 97180) | Mouse cecal microbial communities from Vienna, Austria - N-Acetylglucosamine amended D2O_March | ecosystem: Host-associated > Mammals > Digestive system > Large intestine > Cecum | place... | reverse complement strand
GATGTCCTCCGGGTACAGCAGCTCCGCCAGAAAGCGCAGCCACTTCTCCGGCGGCGGCGCATCGGGGCGATATCTGACGGTCAGACGGTTGTTGCAGTAGGCTTTCTCCGGCGTGAACCGGCCATCTGTAAACAGTGTGCCATTGGCAACATGGATACGGTCGCACTCCAACGCTATTGGCTCGGAGTACGCCGCCATCCGCAGGGCGTTTAGCAGCTCGTCCACCTTTCGGGCGATTTTGGTTTCCAGCCACGGGCTGATCTGGTCGTAGATGTCCTTTTTTAAGCTGCTCTCGTCCGCCACCAGCCCGTCCACCAGAACCGCCCCCGGATACAGCGCATGGGATGTTCCCGAAGGAATGTCCGGCAGAAAACCGGTTCCAAAACCTTATAGTCCTCCGTCAGCCAGTCGGGAAACCCAGACTGTACTTCTTCATTTTCATTCATTCTCGCATACCTCCAATCTGTAAAAATCGGGCGGTCACCGCGCCCTCCTGCTGTGGTTATGAGCAAATTTGAAAAAACCGGGCTAATGGCATGACAACCCTGTTTCAAAAAACATGACAGAGGGAATTTCGGCAGCGGCTTCCGAAATTCCCTCTGTCAGTATAATAGCAATCACCGCTCCATGCCGTGCCTCGTTGCGGACTGCGCCGCCCTTCGTTCCGCATCCTGTCTGGCAATCTCGGTCCTGCCCTGTTCCAGTTTGGCGAGGACGGACTCCTTGGCTTTCTCCTTGATCTGCTTGGTAGCGGCGGCTCTGACCTCCGGCTTTCGCAAAACCGCCTGCACCCTGGCAAGCACCTTTTGAGCGGCTTTGTGGATCAACTCCTGCGCCTTTCCCAGCACCTTGCCGATCAGCCCTTTCTCCGCAGTGGAATAGCGCCGCTCCGGGGCCAGACACCAATCCTTATAATCGGAAACAATCTTCTCGTCCTGCAACTGCGTTTCGGCGCGGACGGCATCGGTCACAAACTCCACGGCCTTGTCATAGGCAATTTCCGTGACCTCATCAATCAGAGCCTCGGCATCCTCCAGCCGAAGTGTCACGGCCTCTAACGCCTGCGCCTTTTCTTCAATCGTCGTCTCCTGCTCCGTAATCAATTTCTTCTGCTTGTGGATGATATAGTCGTTCTTCATCAGGTAGCTGCGCCCACGGTTGCCGGGGTCAGGTTCTTCCTCCACCGCCAGACCATGCCGCTTGCAGATGTCAAACAGAATGATCCGGCAGACCGCATCAAAAGCCATCTTCCGGTTGTTGGTGCGCCCCTGTTTTTTCTCAGGGGCAGGCAGTTCAAACCCAAGGGCCTCCAGCGCCTTTTCCTGCTTCGGCTCCACCTCTCCATAGCGGTTCACATAGTCAAACACATGACGCTCATGGACATGGGGCGTGGCCTCGTCCAGGTGGAGTGCCCAGTCAATGACGTGGATGTGTTCCCCGAAGCGCCGCTCCAACTCCATCATAAATTCTCCGACAATTTCCAGAAGCACATCGGGGGAAACGGAGTCCTCCATCGTGCCGATCTGGTAGATGGTCTCCTCCGGGCAGAAGCGTTTGTCAGCCAGCAGATCATCCACGCTCCGGTCACGCTCAGAGTGACGGCGTTTGGCGTTCCGCTCATGCTGGCCGTCAAGGTAATCGGAGTAGCGGTTCAGGTAAAAGGCGCGCTCCACATCCGCGAAGGATACCTCGCCCTCCTGCTGGGCCGGATAGGTCGCGCCCCGGAAGCAATCCCAATAGATGTTCTGCTGAATGCGCTCACCGTCAATATGGCCGGCGTGTTCGGTATCGAAGGTTCTGTCATTGTGCGTTGATTTGTAGACGCCGCTTTTTCCGGCTCTCCCGTTGTGCCGGGTCAGTCTTTTTGCCATTCTGCTCTCCTTCCTGTTTTCGTTTTTTGCTGTTCCGGGAGTGGCCAGGGGGCGGCGAAGCCGCCGAATCTGAGTGCTTTGCGCCAGATAATAACCCAGTATAAAGTGACGCGGAGCATCACTTTCACTGGGCCAAGGGTTTCACCCTCTGGACACCTGAGCAGGCGTTGTCACCCTGCACCCGACCCAAAGGGCTTTGCCCTCTGGACACCCAACAGGCGCTGCCGCCCTGCACCCGGCCCAAAGGTTTCACCTCTGGACACTGACCAGACGCTCGCCGCTCTGGACTTGGCGCAAAGGGCCTGCCCTCTGCACTCCCGCCGTTCTCTCCGAAACCCGTTCCTGCCCCTGTTCTTTCAGCGGCGTTTCGTTCCCCTTGATACGCTCCATGCGATACTTCACCAGAGAACATATCTGTTTCGGACGGTCATTCTTTTTTCAAGCTGCAATGCCGTGTGACACGAACATCGTAGCAGAAAAAAGGCCGCTCTCCCGTATATCCAAGAGGTAGGAAATCCAGCCTGAAAACCGGATATTTCCACGCTCTCGGAAATGTGGTAGAATGGCAGTAAAATCAGATGGAGGGCAACGATATGTCTTTGACGATACAGGAACGGATAAAGAACCTGCGGGTGGAACATGGGTTAACGCTGAAGGAACTTGCGGAGCAAACGGGGTTGTCCTCGTCTGCCTTGGGCAGCTATGAGGCGGACGACACGAAGGACATCAGCCACTATGCCCTCATCAAGCTGGCGAGGTTTTACGGCGTGACCGCCGACTATCTTTTGGGTTTGACAGAAACAAAGCGCCACCCAAACGCTGATCTCGCAGACCTGCGTTTGAGTGACGCTATGATTGATGTATTGAAAGCGGGGCGAGTGGATACTGCGTTGCTGGGGGAATTGGTGGCGCACCCGGATTTTGTAAAGCTGCTGGCTGATATTCAGATTTATGTGGAGGGCATCGCCGCCATGCAGATACAAAATCTGAACGCATGGGTAGATGTGGCGCGGGCTGAAATCGTGGAGAAGTACCAGCCGGGAGAGAACGACAAAACGACCTATCTTCTTCAATCGGCCCATGTGGACGAGGGAGAATATTTCACCAGCCGGGTGCATCGTGACATTGACGCCATCATGGAGGATATGCGGACAGCGCACCTGGGCCGGCGCGACAGCGCACCGAAAAACTTTGCCGCAGAAGAATTGAAACAGGACTTGGAGGAGGTTGCCTGTTTCAACGGCAGCAAGCTGGAACAGCTTATCATGCTGTTCTGCAAGCAGACAAAGCTCCGCTACAACAAGCTGACCAAGGAAGAAAAACAGTGGCTGGCCCGGATTGCGCAGAAGTCGGAATCGCTGAAAAGTTCGGTGTCGCAGAGGGGGAAGAAACGGAAATAAATCATGGATGCTGTTTTCCAAAAAATTTTGACAAGGACAGCATCTGTCTACCCCATGTGCTATAATGAATATAATCAGTCGTCCTCAAATAAAAGGAATTTGTGTGGGGACACTCCAAGCACAGCGGCAATATCAAACAGCGCATCCAGCGACAGGGCCTTTGTGATATTCGGGGCTTCTAAATGTCCGATAAAGGCTGGGGCTAACCCCACTTGTTCTGCAAGTTCCTCCTGTGTTAAACCCCGGAGTTTACGGTAGTAAGCTATCTTTAATCCGATTTGACGGTACTTGTCTGCGTAAATCTGTTTCATCGGCAATTCCTCCGCTCTTTATATGATAAACAATTGAGACAGGAATTGACATGAGCGGGCAGATATAGTATTATAATCAACAGATATAAATATATGCCTGACAGCACATATAGGAGAATGTATGGATAACTCATCTGCCCTCAAATCCGACCGGATACTACGCATCTATTTCAAATTGGCACAAGGCGAAGCCTTTACAAAAAGAGAATTGGCCCAGCATTTTCGTGTTACGGAACGAAGTATCCAACGTGACCTTGGAGCGTTAAGGTGCTTTTTGGCGGAGCAGGACGTAGGTCAGGAAATTGTTTATGATAAAGTATCCCGTGGATACCGCATCCAGGATGCCGCACCGCAGACCTTGAGCAACAGCGAAATCTTGGCAGTTTGCAAAATTCTTTTGGAGAGCCGCTCCATGAGAAAAGATGAAATGCTCCCCATATTGGACAAGCTGATTTCCTGCTGCGTACCGGAGCAAAACAAAAAAGCGGTACAGGAACTGATTGCAAATGAAAAATATCATTACATAGAGCCGCACCATAACAAACAAATCCTGAGTGGGCTTTGGGAGATAGGGCAGGCAATTCAAAAGCATCAGGTACTGGAAATTCAGTATGAGCGGATGAAGGAACCAAAGTTGGTAACCCGGCGGGTCCAGCCAGTTGGGATTATGTTTTCCGAATACTATTTTTATTTGACGGCATTTCTGGAGGATAAGGCAAATTTCGATAATCCAGACGATCTGTTCCCAACCATTTACCGCATTGACCGCATTCGCTCTTTCAAAGTGCTGGATAACCATTTCCATGTGCCTTACAGAGACCGCTTTGAAGAAGGTGAATTTCGGAAACGGGTACAGTTCATGTACGGCGGCAAACTGGAGCATATCAGATTCCGTTATACAGGCCCGTCAATCGAGGCGGTGCTGGACCGCTTGCCCACGGCAGAGGTAATCAAGGCTGATGATGATGGCTGGATTATTCGTGCAGAGGTGTTTGGGAAAGGGATTGAAATGTGGCTGAGAAGCCAAGGAAATTATATTGAGAAAATAGATTAGGGGGTTATTTTATGCTCTATGCAAAACCGAAAAAGGAAGCACTCGCCATCCATGAGCGAGCAGTAACTAAGTATAATGCTGCTTACCAGAAGATGGAGCGAGTGGGAGACCGTCTCTATGATAAGCGGTGCGACTGCGTTACATTGATTCAAGAGATTGAATTTCTGGTGAACAGCATCGCTAACCGCCCCAAAGAATTTGAAAAGAAGATTTCTGAAATTCAGGCGGCGCGGGAGAAATTCCGTGAAACTGAAACTTATGTGACAGAGGCAATGGAGGCCGCTGTGAAATCCGGCGTAAGTGTTGCTGCCGGTGTAGCGGGAGGGGCCGCTGTGGCCAGTATGGCGCCTTCTGCGGCTATGTGGGTTGCAACGACCTTTGGAACCGCCTCAACCGGGACCGCAATATCCGCCTTACATGGCGCAGTTGCTACAAAAGCGGCTTTGGCCTGGCTGGGTGGCGGCGCATTATCAGCGGGCGGCGCAGGAGTTGCGGGCGGTCAAGCACTTTTAGCTTTGGCCGGACCTATCGGCTGGGGGATTACCGGAGTAACCACAGCGGCATCCGCCATCGCACTGGGACACAAAAACAAGAAAATCGCCGATGAGGCAATTGCCGAAGCGAAAAAAATCACCATAGCTGGTGCGGAAGTAAATGAAGCTACTGCTAAGATTCAGCATCTTACGGATGAAACCGTGCTGCTGATGGATGCTCTGCGAGACATGGCTCAAGCTAATAGACCGCTAAAGGGGTCAAACTACCTGGAACTTTCCGAGGACAAGCAGTACCGGCTTGGAACCATGGTAAACAATACTTTGACGCTGGCGGAACTGCTGAACAAAACGATTTAAGGAGGGTCCGCTGTGGACATTGCGCAAATCGTAAAAAGCACACAGGAACAAGGTTTTGCCGCATGGGTCGACTACCTGAATCAACTGCGGCTGAATGAGTTGCTGGCAAAGCTGGCCGCACAGGATATCAATCTGGAGCAAGCACTGGCGGAGCTTCAGAAAATGAAAATAGACATTGCTGCTCTGATTGCCAGCAACCGAGGCGGCGAAAAGGGGATGCACGGCTTTCTTGCGGAGGCGGCCGAAGTTGGAATTGAAAACGCTCGGAATCTGGTCAAGGGTCTGGATGCAGCCTGCAAGTGGATCAATGATAACGGTCCTGCGGACCTTCTTCGGGATGGTGTGGAAATTCAGCAGAAATTTGTGCGGGCAGGGGGCCACTTTGGCCTTGAGGCGGTTAAAGAACACCTCGAAAAATATCCGGACTTCCTCAAAAACGGAGGAAAGTATCAGCTTCCGAAGGATTTCTATCAGGAACTCAAGCGGCTTCTGGCAATGTCCCAAGAGGAAGCGGCAAAAGAATCCGCCAGTACTTACCGGCTATGGAAGTGGGTACAGGAATTTTTTTCCGAAAGTGGGATTACGCCGGATGATCTGGAACCTGCCGTGCTGGACTACGCCGCAGCCCAAAAGGGAAAAATTGACGAGACCGCAAAAAACGAGGAGAAAAACATCCGTGACGAGGATCAGCGCCGCCGGGATGAAGCATATGAGGCCAGCAAGCCCACGCTGAAACAGGGAGCGCAGGCAGCGGCGGTCGGCGCGGCGGCGGAGGGCGGCATGGCTTTCTGCCTAGGTGTTGCGAAAAAGCTGAAACAGGGAAAACACCTTGCGGAGTTTACGGAGGAAGACTGGAAAGAAGTTGGAGTCAACACCGCAAAGGGAGCAGGCCAGGGCGGTGTTAGAGGTGCGGCAATTTATGCGATGACCAATTTCACCGCAACGCCCGCCGCAGTTGCGAATGCTCTGGTAACTGCATCCTTTGGCGTTGCGGCGCAGGCTTATCAGCTCCAGCAAGGAAATATCACACAAGAAGATTTCATTGTCAACTCGGAGGTTCTTTGCCTTGATGTATCCGTAAGTGCAGTCGCATCCATGTTGGGGCAGACGCTGATTCCTGTTCCGGTTCTTGGCGCAATCATTGGCAATATGGCAGGTATGTTCATGTATCAGATTGCCAAGGACCATCTCTCGGAGAAGGAACAGGTTCTGATTCGGAATTATTGTGAGAGTTTCGCAGCCCTAAACAAACTGCTGGAAGAGCGCTATCAGCAGCTAATGGCCCAGCTCAAAAAAGAACTCGCCAAGTATACATCTATGCTGGAACTGGCTTTTGACGTGAATGTGAACATTGCTTTTGACGGTTCCATTGCGCTGGCTGACTATGTTGGCGTTGCGCAGGACAGGGTGTTGCGCAGCAAAGCTGATATTGACAATTATTTTTTGAATTAGGAGGAAAAGAAAATGGCAGTCACAGATAAATCGGACTATGAGGATGACCTCTTAGAGGACATCCAAGAGTATGAGTACCAGGAAATGTTTGAAAAGGCTAACAATGTCGTGCTGGGCTTTGTTGCGAGTACGACCGCAACCGGTGCGGTTCCCATTCCGTTTGCGGATGCTCCGTTGCTGATTGGGCAGCAGGTAGCAATGATGATCGCCATCAACAGCGTTTTTGAGTTTGACATTGAACGCGATGCCCTTACCTCCTTGGCTACAGCTGCAATCGGTGTTGGCGGCGCAACCGTAATTGGAAAAACCGTGGCATCCAATCTCTTAAAGCTGATTCCGGGAGTCGGCACGGTAGCTGGCGGCGCTATTTCTGCTGGTACAGCGGGAGTCATTACCTTGGCACTGGGGAAAGCCTACATTGAAGTCTGTAAGGCAATCAAAATGGGGAAACTGGATCAAAGCGATTTAACCAAGAAGGCTGGACTGGATATGCTCAAAAAATCCTTCAAAGAGCAGATGAAAAAGAGCAAAAAATAGGTTTGTGCAAGTATATATTAAGAGGGAGCAACTACCAAGATAGCTGCTCCCTCTAATTGTTTATGTGTTGATCTGGCATGAGTATCTGTAAGTGCTGGTTGTCAGCGTGTATTCTTAAATAAATTACACATCTGTCCTCTTCCCAAATGTAAATCCGTCATACCATTCTTTTATCCGTGCCTCCATTTCCGTCAACCCATATTCGCGCAAGACATTCGACACTTCATTCTGTGTAAACCCAAAAGACTCTGCATATTTGTCAGATGTCGTAGTAACCACTGTCAAATTATTTAAGTCAGAAAATATTGACTCCTTGCTGACCCTTGTGATTCCCGTCATAACCGCCCGGTCAAAGTAGGGATTTGTCTTGAACGTCGCGTTGAACAGACTTCTTGTGAACGAAACCATCTCATCCCAGTAACCATATACGTATGCCTCCTGCATTGCCGTATCATACTCGTCCAGCAGAATAATCGGCTTCTTTTCATAATAACGCTGCATAAAATCGCTTAGCTTATGCAGCGCTATCACTGCATCCGTGTCTGCCATCCGCTCGGATACCCTGTCAAAATATTCCCTGTCCCTTTCCGTAAGGACATCGCTGTCCCTCAGAAATGCATATTTGATATACAAATCCGTAAGGGTCTGGCAGATGCGTATTTTCGCCTTTTCATAAGTGTTTTCCTTTACATTTGCAAAGCTCAGGCTGATTACGGGGATTGTTCCCTGTAGTTTCCGGTATTTTTCTTCTTTCCATATATTCAGGTTTTCAAACAAATCGCCGCGGTCTGCATAGTCAACCGAAAAGAACTGCTCCACCATGCTCATGTTGAGCGTTTTGCCGAAGCGGCGCGGGCGGGTAATCAGCGTAACACTGTCACCGTTTTCCCACCATTCTTTTATGAAATTCGTTTTATCCACATAAAAGTATCCGTTTGTAATTATTGACGCAAAGTCCTGTCTTCCGATACTGACTGTTCTTGGCATACTGTAATCCTTCCTGCGTGCTTTTGGTTTCATCATAGCACAAAAACTGCTGAATAGGAATTTATTTCTATTCAGCAGTCTGGAAAATATAAATGCAAAATTCTGCCACAATTTACAGCGGCTACCGTGTTATAGCTTTGAAATACTCATCTTGCAAATATTTTGTTATACTGCCAGTCTCTATTGCGGAGACAATTCCTTCCTGTGTCAAAAGGACAACCACTTCCTCATCACGCGAAAACCGCAGCAGTTCTTTGACAAAATCACCCGTGACTCCATTCCATGCAATAAAAAATCCCAGCTTGCATCTTCTGCAACGATTTTTTATTTTTTCGATAAATATATCTAATTCATCTCGTTCAACACGTCGTTTCCAGTTTTTACATTCGCACAAAATCACAGCGCTTTCCTTGGCAAACACTCCGTCTTTTGCCCCATTGAGTATACATATGTCTATTTCCTCCGTTTCTGTTCTTGCATTAGGCTGGCATCGGAATCCTTCCACTTCCGAGAAAAATTTTAACATCAGTTTTTCCAATGCCCTGCCACGTTCTTGATTACTATTTTTTTCGGCATTAATGGTATTTATCAACTCATTCCATTCATTCTGCGGACAATCAGCAGCAGTATTCTTCTCCGAATCCACTCCATCTGTTCCAGAATCACATATTTTTTGACGACAATCAACAGCTATATCCTTCTTCCGTTCAACCTTTTCACCGTGTGTATCAGCCACTAAAAGCTTCATGTTTATTTTTACAAACAGTTGTTCCTTAGTGAAGCTGACGACTGCAGTGCCATTCGTCTTTTTCCCGGTCAGGTATTCTCTTAAGGCTTTCGCAATATATGAAATAACAGTTGCAGTTGTCGCCTGTGAAATATAACGATACATCGATCTCTTATTCCGGCAATTATTGTAATCATATATTTCCAATCCTTTTAATCGTGCCATCTCTATATGTGTACACCTTCGCAGCCCTTTATCATCGCATACAAAATTTTCATTCACAGCTCCATTCATAAACAAGTTTGATTCATAAAGTCTCTTCATCTGGCGGACATATTTCTTTTTTTTCTCAAACCGATAATTCTCAATTCCACAAATCTGCCTGTACCATGGATCTATGTGCTTTTCAAACAAATATCCCTTCTCGTCTATCTCATACTTATTGTAACATGGTTCGGGAAAATAAAATTCCCCATTGTATAAATCTTCACGAATCCCGATGATGTATATCCTGGTCTCATGAAATGGGAGTCCTGAATAGTTTTCAGCCGCCAGCATTTTATAATGGATATGGTAACCCATGCTTACATAGCAATCGCAGGCTTCCCGCACTCTATTCATTCTATTTATTCCTGCGCCAATAGTTTCCAAAACAATTGCCTTTGGTCTCTTTTCACGCACAAGATTTATCATCCAATCATTTATGGGATAACTATATACCCCGCTCCTTTTCACCGGCACAGGAAAGGCACTCAGTGATATTCTGCCAGTTATTATATCCGCATCCTTCAATTCTTCCGGTTGCAATAAGCATATATCTTGGCATTTTGCAGTATTCCTGCCGAATATACTCTCATAAATCGATACTTTTTCTTTATCATTATCTATCGCTTCTTTTACTTTATATCCTGCGTCCAGAAAACCTTTTGACATGCCGCCTATTCCGCAGAAGATATCTATGATACTAAGCTGTTGCTCCATGAATTTTATCCCACCAATCATTTATCTGCTGTTTGACTATTGTCTCTGTAAACTTGTTCCTATTTGATGGCAGCCAATCTGCCTCAACTGATTTTACAATAAATGTTTCAATCCCCTGTAAAGGCTTGTCATAACACAAAACCGCCAGACAGAATTTATTTTCTATCTGGCAGCCCGCTTTCTCCAGCATTCGATAAAACAATATTCCTTACAAATTAAAAACACCTACACACAACCTTTATCTTTTGTATAATTTTTTTATTCTTTGTTGCGTGTAGATGTTATTTTGTAGTATAACACATTTTTTCTTGAAATGCCATTGGTTTTTGGTAAATTTTTATACTTTAACCATTAATTAATAAAAACTTGCTCTACCCCCATTTCACGCACATAATCAATCCATTTGTAGATGTCTTCCGCGTCATATAGTTCCTGTCTTTTTTCATCCTTTGATTTCTTTAACGCCAATGCCATCAATGCATATTCATTTTCCAGCAAAGTATCAAATACTCCTTGGTCATCAGTGTTTATCGAGACACTTAACGACATATTGTTTTTGTTATTTTTCCTGAGAAGTTTAGAATTAAATCTTAGTATTGGGTGTTCCTCATATTTTGTGATTGTTCCAATCAAATAGTTTGAGGAAGGATTTGTCTCTATTCCGATTCCCTCTGTTACTAATTTAGAAATCGTTTTCTCCTGAAGCTGATATATGATATCCGCATAACGATAATCTACTTTCCATTCTTCCATCTCATTTCCTTTTTTTCGTACCTGCTCATTGTAGTGGTAATCAAAATACAGTTTCCTGAATTTTTCATTGCTCCTAATATTATCACTAATTTTATTGTTCAATTCATAACGTTTTAACTTCTGTAATTCTATCCGATGAAGTCTTTTTTGAAATGCGTCTGCGTCCAGGCGGTAGACCTCCGGATTATCACCTCTTAATTTCCATGCCTGAAAATAATCCTGTACGGTCATACTGCATCTGCTGTCATTTTTCTGATATACCTGATTATAAATTTCATAATATTTCTCATTTAATTCTGCACGCAGCTGGCTCTCAATACTGCAGCCCCAGTCATCTGCAGTGCACAGGATCCATGCAATGTCATCCAACAAAACCTGTTTTGACATTACCAGCTTATTTCCCTTGTATTTATAGTACTCATATGGGTTTATCCCCAGTGCCAAGGCATGTCCAAGCCTGCTTCCCCTTCCAAGTCCACAAAAGAGGATTGTCTCATCAATTGCCCGGAGTCCGTCTGCGATATCAAAAAAGTCTTCTCCCGCATGATATGTTGTATGCAGTCTTGCCCCTTTCCTTAACATCCCAAGTGACGTCTCGTTATTTTCAATGCTATAGTCATATGTTATGCTCGTCAAGTAACGAAATGCCTGTGCGAAAACCTCCGGACGGCACGCCAGTTCACTAGAGCACGCATCTATTCCGCGTATGCATCTGTTAACACCTGTCCCTCTCTCAAGAAGGCTGGCAATTGCCTTTGTCTGTTGCATTGTCGCCGAACGGACATTATAATTACGCGGCATGCCGCAGGCAAACTCCAAGTCATAACATTTGGGAAAATGTAAAACATATATTAGTTTGTCACTTGCCTTCCTGTTATCGGCACTTTTCTTTTCATCAATGACCTTTTCATTTTCCTTGATACATTTGTACAGCTTTACTGCCGTTTTCTTTGGACAAATACGTGCTTCCAGGGAAACCATGTTTTTCTTTCTAAGGGGTTCGCACAATGCCAGCCTTATGAGTTCCTTTTCATATTCGCGCTGTCCTTCGATAAAGTATTCTTTCCTGTCCTGATAGTTAGAGAAATTGGCAAACCCAACCTGACGGTTAATCTGAATCAGCTCTCCCCTAAAATGGGTTCGTATGGACAAATACTGGTAAAACATATTTTTTTGGTAACTGTGAAAGGAATTATCCAGACATGCCTTATAACACTCATATAGGAACTTCCGCTCTCCCGCCAATAAGCGGCACGCATTATTGTTTCTGTCAATCATATCCTTCTGCAGCGCATAGTCAAGCAATGCCTTTCCGTCAACTCTTGCCCCATATAAGCTCTTAGCCAGCACAATTGCATCCTGAATCTCCGATGTATACACTTCGATACTCATACCATGCCTTACTTTATTTAGAATATTTGTCGTTTGTTCGATTAAATATTCATCCGTTCTAAGCCAGGCAAATAAATGTATCCTGAGCAGTGCCGCTCTCTGGCATTCCGCGTATAGGTTTTCTTTTTGTCCCCCCTCCAGGATTCTGTCAATACTGGCTTCCTGTAAAGCGCCGCGTATTTTCTTAAAATCATGCCTGCGCCCTTCTATCAGATTCATCAGGCACATCCAGTTGAGTTCAAATACTTTTGTGGAACCGTTTAAATGAAAATGGTTTTCTGCCATTCCTTTTTTCAAAATATTATGCAGTCTGTCATTGTCACTTACGATAATAGGAAGCCATGCAAAAAACTGCGTTGTACTGCCCCTGTTCAAATCATAGTCGGCCAGAAAGGCACATGTGAAGAAGTCCTGCCCCATCTGAAGGGATATTTCCCTCCACCGGAGCATTTCATCAAACTTACACCGAATTTCGTTATTTCCATAAACCAGCATTTTCCTGGAGGCATCCGTAATGAGCTGGAATATACTTGTCTCATATTTCGGATCCGCCTCCATTGTCTGTTTCATCAGCAGGAAATTGTTCATTCGCTCATCTTCTGACTGATGCCGGAAAACCTTTTGTGAATGCCACATATAAAGTTCCTTATTCACCTTCGCATAATCATGCCGGTGTCTTGCGTCTGCGCAATGATACGTGATATTGGTGTAAAATATATCCTTGAAAACGATTTCAAGATTTCCTCTTTCGATATCCATTTCTCTTCCTCATTCCATCGTAAAACACATGAAGATATGCCCTGCATATTCCAGTAATTTCATTTACGATTCCTAATTCAAGCCAACGTATTTCGGATTAATATTTTGCATTTCCTTCATAATTTCCTTATATTCATCCAACAGCTCGTCAGGTAATATCTCCTCAGCATTCCGCTGGTAGATTTCTAAAATATCTTTATAATATTTGCTCAGCCATTGAATATCACCTTCGAAAAGCTTTTCATTGTCCACTACAAAAGCATGGCTCACATTGTTTGCAAGCGCTTCGAGATTCTTTTTGGCATTATTTGCATTCTGAGTCATCAAATATGAGGAAACTTTTTCATAATTACTTTTCCAATCCTTTACCTTTGCATTTCCCCTTAATTTCGCTTCAAACGCCTCTACCAATTTTTTTGTATTTTTTCTTGTCTTAAGGAACCATATTTTTTTATCAAATAGAGCTGCATACAAATCACTGATGTTTACCGCTGCATTATCTCCATAATAAAAATACCGCAATTTTTCAATGCCTTTTGAAAATCCATGATTTTTCATGAATTCTTCCACATTGTCAAAAAACTTTTCAATCAACTTCTTCGTCCGTTCCCCCTCAGACGCTTCTTTATAGTCCCTATTTTCTATACAGTAATCCAGTATTTCCAGCAGCACGTCCACATTAGACACCAAATTTCTTGCCAGTGCAATTGCATCCTCATTATATTTTTTCCAGCTTTCCAGCTTAGAAATGAATTTATTTTTTTCAATTCCAAGCTTTGACATATTGACCTTTTCATAAATGATATCCAGATTAACCATTCCCACCAAGTAATTTTCAAGGCTGATTTGAACTTCGGAGGCAAGTTGATAATTGTCAAATATAATGACACCATCTGATGAATACGGACCTTGATAATCCTCTTTTTTATATATATTGGCGAGCAGACCCAGAAGCGTCCATGGCAGCATATTTTTCTCGATGTCTTCCGTCTCAATCGCTGAAACCATATACTTATCCGATGCGGATTGAATGCAAATTCCGCTTTCATCCTTGTTTATAAAATTATAAAGCTCAAAAAAACAGTCATATGTATCAAACGCAAAACGCGTTCTGTCCAATTTTTCAGTCTGTTCCCCAGGCAAGATATTGGCAAAGCGTTTTCCCCAGATATATCCGTTGAGCAGGAAGGACATTCCGCCGTAATAGCCCTGCCTTAGCAGTTCATTCAGCTTTATTGTATAAATCGTTCGAAATCCATATGCATATCGTTTTTCTTTTCTATCATAGACATTTTTATCAAACACTGCAAACCATTCCATCGACTCACAAAACTTATTATTCTGGTTCTTTTTTCCGGAAAGGCTTAAAGAATCCTCTCTTCGCCGCTTGGAATTATTAAAAATCTTTTCCAGCCACCAGTACGTGTTAAAGTGCAGATCGTCGATGTCCATTCCTGTCATTTCCTGCATCTCATCCGCCATTTCCGTATATTGCAGGTTGTCAAGCCACTCCTTCTCAAAGTAACGCCGAAACCGTTCTATATTTTTATAATATATTTCATCCTTGCCTGACGGATTCTCCATATCAATCAGCATTACTATCAGATTGATCATATCGCGCAAATTGTGCGGCAGCAAAAAGCTGCTGCCGTTTTTTTCGGGCAGAAAGCGCATTCCTGTCTTTTGGTACAACAAATCCAGAATGGGCACTACCAGCTTATGGGAATCACTCTGCACGGCACTGCCGTTGTTCCTTGAATCCCAAATCACTGCGCCGTCCGCTGATTTCTTATATGCGATATGTGTATCCGCAATCTCCTGTACACTGGGAAGGTATATCCTTCTTGCGATTGGAATTAATTTTGCGGCATAACGCTCAGCCATTGTTTTCGTCTCGTCTGCAATCGTGGATTGCGCGCCCGATTTCGACAGCGTTTCAAACTCATGCAGATTCTTTTCCTGCACACAAAGCTTTAACTGCTCCATTCGGACTGCCATGATAATAATTACCTGCGGTACAATCAAGTACTTTCTAATTTGTTCCGCCATTTTATATACATCGGAGTTACACAAATCCAAGTCGTCAATAGCAATAATAAGGAATTTCTTCGCGGATGCACTCGTTTTTTTTTGGCACTTTTCCATAAATTCCAGATACTCAGTAACCAGATTCTTTAACTCTCTTTTTAAGTTGGTACTCTCTCCCAGCTTGGAAAGCTTGCTTATATTTCCCTCATAGTCAAACTCGTCATCCAGCATTTTCGTCTGATTATTAATCAGCGACACACATTTGTAGACCTTCTGGAACTGGTTTATTAATGCCTCTCTCGTCCTGGAATCTACACACGTGTTATCCTCATCATATTTTTTTTCAAATTTGCTGAATATCTTTGCCAGTATGATGTCGAGTACATTATGCACATTGTCGAATGTCGATGGGTCTATTATGACAGGATCCGCCAGGTAGATGTTGTTCATGTGCTGATTGCGATACTCCTCAAAGAACTTGCTGTCTCCATAATCAACATCCCTGGAATAATTGCATGCTGCGTTTACAAATGTCGTCATGACACTGCTTTTTCCCTCTCCTCTTTCCCCGCAGAATGCAATGATGTTGTTTTCATATTCGTGGTCTTTCCACATATGGTTCCTTTCATCCGATGCGCCAATAATTTCATTCATCATTGAAGCTGCGCGCCGATACTGCTCCAGAAACACATCATCATTGTCAATGTGCTCATTTACAAAAATGCGGAATTCGTTTTCTTTTATGATCGTTAATAACTTTTCTTTTGTTGTTTTCATGTGACGCTCCAATCTTTGCCTTTCCAGTAACAATAAAAAACATATAAAATCCGCAAAACAAACAAGTTTGTTGCGCAAATCAATTTTGCCTTCTGCCTATACGTTTTCAGCATATTAAATCTAGACTTTTGTACAAAAATTATATATCAATCTATAATAAAATTATCATTATTCACAAAACAAGACAAGGGACAGAATTGACCAACACCCATTATACCAATTCTGTCCCCTACCGCTTTATACTATAATTCAGCAATATCCTCTCCTTTGTCACCCTGTCAATCCTCGCCTGCCCCAGATAATTGAACCCCAAGGTCTTTACAGTACCTCCAAAGGAAATCCTATACCATTTCTATACAGTCGCCCACTGGACGTGCAACCGATTCTGTTATCTCCGCCCAACTTAGTAATTGCGTTTATTACGTCTGGATACTCTTGCTGTGAAGGGCAGAAGTTGTCTTACGGAACGTATTTCAATCCTTTTTCTCGCCTTTTTATCTGCATATAAATCTCAAAAACTACAGCAGGGCTGTCTATTTAATTTTCCCAATATTCAAATCCTGCCCAATCCTCCAAATAACTATAATTCTGTCGTGTCGCTTTTATCGCTTTAAAAAAAGCAGTGTCCATTCCACCCTTAGTTTCCAGTCCGTTTAATAGTTCCGTCAAGAAGCAGCACACCGCCTCAACCTTGACGTCCCAGTGACAGCTGATAATACCTCCCCTCAGCCTTTCAATCATTTGGAGCCAGCTTCCCTGATCCCTTTCGGGGTCTTGCCCAACAGGTATCCCTCCTGAACAAGACATCAAAATAAAATAATTCAAATTCTGCGTCTCAACGCACTTCAGGATATCTTTTATAGATAGTATATGATTTTCACTCCAAATCCCAACTGCACCATTAACAGCATCCTGCTGTTTGCCTCTATGAACCCCATGCCCATATACAATGTATGCATTTACTTCCTTCTCTGACAGACAGCAATTACTGTTGTCATTCAGTACAGACATGCAGCTGTATTGACTACACGTATTATGCAGCCACTTTCTTATTTGCTGTAATGCTGCATCCATGTCATCCCCATAAATCCTGTTATATATTTTTTCCGGAACAGGACGTTGCGCCCTCCGCCAAAGAACATTATAATTTGCAATGTGAATAACAGACTCAACAATATCCATCAGGTACTCATTGTTATAGCGGCTCCCCGCCAAAGAATATGTACCAATTGTAAAATCAGGAATTAAGAAAACTCTTTTTAGCTGATTTTCTTTTATAAACTCATATACAACATCGAAAAAAATATTTGTTATATGCTCCGAAAGCTCCTGACATTTCTCCTGATAACCGCCTGCATCCCACATCTTATTATAAAATGCCAGCTGTTTCATAAAATCATTTGCCGATTTTATTACAATATCATGTTTCTTTTTAGAAATCAGGATGATAATCAGAAATTTATCCAACACTACGGAATGAATAAGCACTTCATCTTCACACAGCCTGTCTTGAATCTGATCCATTGAGTATGTGTTAAATTGTGTCAATGGCTGAAAATAAGGATGACTATCCTTTAACATATTTGTCTGCTTCTCCAACTCCCGCTCCACCTTCAGCAAGGCTTCCTTATCTTCATTGTTATTCCTTTTTTGGACATGATAATGATCTAACAGTTCAATATAACGCTGAAACTGCTCCTCTTCCTCTTTCGTGACCTGACATTCGTTATTATATATATTTTGCTCTTCCAATGTTCGTGGAAGTATTCTCTGCACACAGAAAAACAACTCCTCCTCTCCACTTTTCCCATCAGGCAGGATGTTTTTCCCCAGGATTATTTGCTCCACAAGAAATTTCATATACACTCGATATACCATACTTGCTTCTTGAGATATCCCTGTTCTTTCCTCCTGATGAAATACCTTGCGTTTTTCTTCAACATAACAAACTGCACAGCTGATATAATCATAAATCTGTTTTATATTCCATTCACCTTTACTTTCACTCATCAGAACTTGGGAAAACAAAATGTATACCTTGTCAATCATATCTTTTCTGTCCTTGACCACATCTAAGATGGCATCTCCATATTGGCGGACAATTTCCACAGCCTTAGCAATATCATTCTGACCAAGCTTACTAATACAGTTCACTATTCTTATTGCACTGCACATTTTAACTTCACTATCACAATTTTTGTTCTCTAATTGCTGCAATTCTTCCCTGATTACAGCCATTGGTTCTGCATCCCCAAAACAATCTGCCACAAAAGGACTATATTCAGAAAACGTTTTGACAAACTTTTCTACTGCCTCCTTCTCCTTACTTCGTCCATTTTCATATTCTTCGTTCAGAAACAGTGCCAAAACAGGAACCGCATTTTCCAAAAAAGGAATGTATATGCCTGTTTCTACCGCCATCAAAAAACCGGACATAATACAGGCAACTCCTTCTTCCTTCCTATTCTGCCTATACTGACTGTTCCCCCATGCCAAAAGTCCCAAATAACCGCTTAGTTTCTGTGCTTCCCTGTCTTTATACATTTTCGCACTTTGGAACAGAGTAAGGGCATAATTATTTGCTGTTTGATATTCCGCCCGATACGCAAATATTAAGCTTCCATAGTAATCACTCCACGGCTCGTCCTTACCTTCTCCCTCCTCCTTTGCCCAGATCTTTGTCCCACGGAGCATTTCAATCAGTTCTTCGTTTGTTAAACATTTGCCCTCTCCCATGTCCCCATTACTTATTGCCAGTAATCTCAAGTCCTCATTTCCATTCATTAAGGTAAAATCCCTTATCGCTTCATCATAATTAATTTCTGCAAACTTGGAAATCATTTCAAGCAATTCCAAG
>Ga0137307_101634_pt1 | contig 18739 bp, 12 predicted proteins | sample NAcewD2O_March_2_FD_97180 | JGI IMG/M metagenome (GOLD analysis project Ga0137307, IMG submission 97180) | Mouse cecal microbial communities from Vienna, Austria - N-Acetylglucosamine amended D2O_March | ecosystem: Host-associated > Mammals > Digestive system > Large intestine > Cecum | place... | reverse complement strand
GGCTGCAATATCCGTAGCGATCGGCAACTCTCACCGCGTAGAGGTGAAACGCAACTGGCATGAATCAGTAATCCTATATATTGCGATTGTCGGTCGTCCCGGAGCCTGCAAGTCACATCCGCTGGCATTCGGCATGCAACCTCTCGTCAACGCCGATTGGAAAAACAATCTGGACTACCAGAAAAAATATAGTGAGTACCAACAGGCGATGGCCATGAGCCGTAAAGAACGTGTTCACGCCGGGTTCGAGCAATTCCCGAAAGAGCCGAAGCGTCTGCGCTACCTTGTGTCGGATGTTACGCAGGAGGGGCTGAGCGCAATTCATTCCCACAATCCGAGAGGTCTATGCCTGTGGGTTGATGAACTGTCGGCATGGTTCAAGAACTTCACCCGCTATAATAATGGCTCCGAGGAACAATTCTGGCTGTCGGCGTTCAACGGCAGCACGACAATGTCCGACCGCAAGAACTCGCAGAACTCCATCTTTATCAAGCGACCGTTCATCTCGGTTGTCGGGACAATTCAGAAACGTCTGCTTACTGAACTTGCCAACGGCGAGAGGACAGCTAACGGATTTATCGACCGAATCCTATTCGCCATGTCGGAGTCATCCGGCAAACCCAAATGGCGTGAAGAAGAGGTAAGCGAAGATCTCGATAAGGCCTGGGCATCCATACTTGATGCCATTCTCTCAATGGAGTGCCGACTCGATGATGACGGTGAGCCGATACCCGTAATTTTGCGGTTCACATCGGATGCAAAACAGTTGCTGTACGAATGGCAACACCGGAATGCCGAGATGTGCGACAACGAGATGAACGACACTGTGGTCAGTTTCTTCTGCAAGCTTGAAATCTACATCATCCGTTTCAGTCTGCTTCTACGAATAGTACGCTGGGCCTGCGAGGTCGAACAGTCAACACCCACAGAAATCGGAGATGGCGATGTGGCTGGAGCAATTGAACTGGCTGAGTATTTCCGAAGCAACGCACTCAGTGTTCTCACCTGCATCAGTGAAGAAAAACTTAACGAACTGCACCGCACGGTATATGACCACCTTGCCGAAGAGTTCTCAACCGCCGACGGCATCCGTGTGGCCACACGATTCGGGATGAAGGGCCATACGTTCAAGATGTTTCTCACCCGCAATCTCAACACTCTCTTTCGCCGGGTCCGCCAAGGTCTCTATCGTAAGCAGTCATGTTACTCCGCTAACAATGTTACCACAACTGAAAATGAAAGCGAATCAGAGTAACCAAACGTTTGCCGGCACCGACACATCCAGTAAACGAATGTGGCCACGCATCCGAGACATGCCAACACCACGGCACTCCGTGTAATCCAAACAACACCAAAGTCAAACCGAGCGCAAGCTCATAAAAAGTTCAAAACGTGAAAACTGAAAAATCCCCAGATCCTCAGTCATCCGAAATGACTGGTATGTCTAACAATTCAATTTTCTCTGAATCTATGGAAGATCCCACCACTCCCGATGTCCAGGCTATAGCAGGACAGAGCGATACCGCTCAACCCAAGTCTAACCGTCCCACCGCCAAGCAGCGCAAAAGCGACCTCGAAGATTACCGCAAGGCATACTTCGGTCTGATTAAGCTCGGCAAGGACAACAAGCATCAGGTAGCAATCAGCAACGACACGTTTGACCGTGTCGAGCGTATCGCCCGATTCTTCGGCGGCCCCAGTTACAGCGTCAGCAACTTTGTCGAGCATATCATAAACGAGCATCTCGACAACAACTCAGCCAACTACGAGAGTTGGTTCACTGTAATCAGTAAATCGTTCTGACCACTGGCTAAAAGCAGTGGAATGGCGGAGCCATCGGCAACGCCGGTATCCGGAAAAACCTGATAAGGTTTGGAGGATAGCAAGGTAGTGGCAATGTAAACATTCCCGACCTTGCATCCTCCGTTACCGGGCGGCTGGAGTCCGTTCCCGATGGTCACAATGTCAAATCTCAAAATTCCGAAAATGACTTTTGCAAAAAGAAAGAAGGCTCCTCCGGGAGCTGTAAAGGAGTCAGACAAGACAATTGTTGTCAGCGTCAGACTTAAAAATGAACAGTATCAGATCGCGCTTGAAAAATGCTGCAAATCCGGCAGAAAGCTGTCTGACTATTGGCGATGCGCCTTGACAAAATCCGAGGTAATACAGGTTGCCCAACCCGAAGACATGGAACTTTTGCGCCAGATCGGAAGCATGGCAAACAATCTCAATCAGCTTGCGAAGAAAGCCAACGAAGGTGGTTTCAAACTCGTTCAATGGTCGCTCGACAAGCTGAGCAAAGAGATAAAATCACTTTACACTAAGCTGTCGCATGATTGGAGGCATAACTAAAGGAAGCTGTTTCTCCGGCTGCGTGGAGTATGTTCTAGCGCTGAAAGAGGAAAATAAGGACGCGCGATTACTCTATTCAGAGGGTCTCTTGACCGACACTCCGAAAGATATTATCGACGGTTTCGAGTGCCAGCGACATCTCAACAGTCGCGTCCAGCATTGGTGCGGACACATTTCTCTATCCTATTCGCCGGAGGATTCGGCACGGCTTCCAGATGATGCCATGGTGAAACTCGCGCTGGAATATATGGAGAAAATGGGCATCAAGAACACCCAGTTTATCATAGCGCGCCATCTGGATAAAGAGCATCCGCACTGCCATATCGTCTATAATCGAGTGGATAATGACGGCAGATGTGTGAGCGACAGTTACGAATATTACCGCAGCAACGCCATCTGCAAGGAGCTTAAAAAGAAGTATGGCCTGACCTTCGGCGAGAACAAGGACAAGGTGAAAGTCGACCGTCTGAAAGGTCGTTCAAAGACTCGTCAGGAGATTTATCTGGCGGTTCAGGTTGCCAAACGGACAGCAAAAGACTGGACTACTTTCCAACGCGAATTGGCTCAGAAAGGTATCTCCGTGAAAAAGAAATTTCACCGGAACTCGACTGAAGTCGAAGACTTATCCTATACGAAGGATGGCCGGAAGTTCAAGGCTTCGCAGATTGACCGGGACGGCAGATGCTCTTATGCCATAATCTGCAAGGCACTCGAAAGGAATAAAAACCGTCAGGCTCAACCGGCGGCTTCCGCACCGAAACAGATGCAATCCCGACCCAAACATGAGCCCGGCGCCATTGGCAAAGCCATCGAAGCCGGAGCCGATATTGCCGAAAACCTCGGCAACGCAATCGGCGGACTCTTCCAAGTCGGCCCTGCCTACGACCCGGAAGAGGAGGCGTTCATCCGGGAGATGAAACGCCGCCAAAAGAGAAAAAGAGGCAGAAGTGTGTAATTTCAAAAACTGAAAAAAGTGAAACAAGAATTTGAAAATTCGCCGGAGAACTATCTCCAAAACATCGCTGATGACCTCAGCAGCATCAGCGGAACCTGCAACGAAATCAAAGAAACGCAGCTCAACTGCGCAACCACCGACGACCTAAACAATCTGAGCACATCGGTAACGTCAGCCGTCACTGAGAAAGTCGATGAGATGAAAACATCAATCGAAAAGCAGACCAAGGCAGTCGGCGGAATCGGAAGTGATCTGACCACAACGGTCAATGACCTGAAGACTGAAATCACCGAAAAGATTGACAATTTCACCGCCAATCCTCCGGTGCAGAAAGTCGAAAAGACCATACGCATTGCCAAGGAAACGTGGCAGATCTATCTCTCGATGTTCATCTCGGTGTTCACCCTGATGTTCTTCGGAGCCACGACAATCTGGCAGGAAGCCCGCATTGAAAAGGCCCGCATCTCCGACATCAAGTATCACTACATTCTGATGCACGGCGGAGTCGGATCCGAAGGACTTGACAGCATCGAGAGCTGGTTTCGCGACCCGGAGCGCGTCAAGCAAATCGAGAAAGAGGTGAAAGCCTACGAAGACCTGTGCAGGAAACCGCCCGCGCTCTCGACCAGAAGCAGCGCATCGAAGAAAAAATCAACGAACTCAATTCAAAAACCACAAACAAAAACTCAAGAAAATGAAGACACTCAACAACCTCAACCAACTTCTCTCCCGTGTAAAAACCATCTTCGGCCGCAACCGCAAGGCTACACCGGCAGCCAGCACTCCACTTGAAGCAGAGCCGCCCACCGGCATCGCGTCCGTAAGCGACCCTCGCCTCAGCGCAGCCTTCGCCGACATCGAGAAATATCTCGCCGACAACTACGGTACCCCGGTAGCCAAACTGCGCTATCAGGACTACACCAATGGCGTCACTCTTACATCCGAAGATGCAACGTTTGCAGTATCGCTCGTAATCCTGACAGCCACAAACGGAGCTGCACATCTCCCCGACAACGTGTTGCTGCTCGGCGGAGTCACCTCGACCAACGATGTAAAATGGCTCGCCGCAGAGCTGAAAAAGTTCACCAACCTCCTTATGCAACTCTGCCCCAAGCACCGCATCCAGCACCTCGCCTTTGCCTTCGACAAGACCGAGAGTGATGATCCCCACATCGTCAAAGAAGCCGACGTCACCTGCATCCGCCTCTATTAAAAGGAAATCCCACCCAACGCCCCGACAAGACTCACCCTCTTGCCGGGGCGTTCTAACCTTCCAATCTCTTGCATTACACTATAGTTCAAGCAACTACACATAATATTGTCTTGTCATCATATTTATCATGGAATATTATTTAAAAGATTTATTTTGCAGCATGGAATATTTTTTATAACTTTGTTGCCATTATTGATAAACGTTTTGACTATGGTAAGAACAGATATACTATCTCATTCGCTCTTTGATTAGTTCAAACCGCCTTTTGAAGCGTCCGAATTTCAAGAGGAGATTATTACTCCTGAATTTCAAAGGGCTGTCTATATTGCACATCAAAAAGCATACAATGATGCACGTCAATACAGGGATAGATGTACATCAATCACAACCGCAGGTATAACCCATGATTGCACTCATCACTATTTGGAAGATGAACTATCACCTTTAGGGTTTGAATTTACATCAGATTCCGTTGGAAATACAAGGGCCTTTTTCACAAAGGGTAACTATGTATTTATCCTCAAAAAGAAGGATGCACCCTCCAATCCGACTGGAATAAGTAGGAACATCAGCGAGCAAAATGTTTCCAAGCATGTAATTACCATTTCGTATGAAACGGATCCACTTGGAATAGAAGTAGCCAGAATATATGTACAGTATCTTCAAGGTAAAACCATTGAGTATAGTTTTACCATTACGCCCGAAGACGTTTGGGGACTTCCGCACGTATCATCTACAACTTCCACACCCAATGACGAGCATATTAAGCCCAAACTGAAAATCAAGAAAAATGACGCAATATAGTAAGTTATGAGTGAGAATTTGAATCCAATATTTTTGGAGTTGGCTCGACATCTCAGGCAGTATACGCAGAAAGACGCTGCGGAACTCTTAGGTGTGTCGCAAGGCAAATTATCCAAAGCAGAAAAAGGACTCCAACCTCTCCCCTCTGATATTATATTACGATTACCAGAAGTATATAATTTACCTCTGTCATTCTTTAATCAACAGACCGATAAGTCCCAGATTGGACATTTGTATTACAGAAAGCAAGCATCTGTACCCGCAAAGATACAAGACGCCCTTGACGCTCAAATTCGAGTGCAGAAAATGGCAATTGATCAAATGTTTGAAGCCATTGAGTTGCCAGACTTTGAGTGGCCAAGAATTCAGCCCACTGAAGCAAATTCTCCGACGGAAATTGCACGACAAGTCAAATACGCATTAGGAATCCATCGTGGTGCTGTGCCTAATCTTACGGTACTTTTAGAAGATCGTGGCATCATTGTACAAAAAATGGATTTTGGCACAGAGAAAATGGATGGTTTGACTTCGGTGACAGATAATGGTCGCAAAGTAATTTTCTTGAATACGCGGATGCCAAATGATCGAATGCGTTTTTCACTGGCTCATGAATTGGGACATCTTGTGATGCACTATTATTTTATCCCATCAGAAGCGACATCAGTGGAAGATGAGGCCAACGAATTTGCATCGGAGTTTCTAATGCCTGAAAGAGAAATAAGACCTCAGTTAAAACGACTCACATTGCCAATACTTGCGACTCTTAAACAGCAATGGGGGGTTTCTATGCGAGCCTTAATTAGACGAGCGAGAGACTTGCAGATGATTGACGATAAAATCTACCGCAATTATCAAATTGTATTCTCAAAGAAGGGCTATAATAAACGTGAACCTATTAACCTTCCGTATGAAAGAAGTAATATGGTTCATGATGTGGTAGAGCTGTATAAAACAGAACTCGGATATTCTGAGGATGATTTATCAACGATAACAAGACTCATGCCAGACGATTTTAAGCGTTGGTTTATTCTTAATAACTCTCCAATATTTGCGTTCAACCCATCGTTTTCAACATTTAAAAGAGATTAAGCAATGAACAAACAGCAACTTGCATCGAAAATATGGGCTTCGGCAAACAAGATGCGCTCGAAGATTGAAGCTAACGAGTATAAGGACTATATACTCGGCTTCATCTTCTATAAATTCTTGTCTGATACCGAGGTCAAGTTCCTTAAAGAAAATGACTGGACCGACGAGGCCATCAAGGAGTATTTATATGAAGACAAGGTGCCCGAAACCGTCGAGCAATGTAAGAACAATCTCGGCTACTTCATAGCCTATCCCGATTTGTTCTCTACTTGGATTGCTCCCTATTCGGACTTCGGTGTTGCTGACGTTCGCGATGCGCTCAATCGCTTCGCTCGGCTTATTAGCCCCGCACATCAGAAAGTCTACAAAGGTATCTTCGATACTTTGCAGAATGGTCTCAGTAAGCTCGGTGAAAGCACCGGAGCGCAGACCAAAGCCATCAACAACCTGCTCCAACTTATCAAGGATATTCCGACCGACGGTAGCGAAGACTACGACGTTCTCGGCTTCATTTACGAATATCTTATCTCCAACTTCGCCGCGAACGCAGGTAAGAAAGCCGGTGAGTTCTACACACCGCATGAGGTTGCTCTTATGATGTCGGAGATTGTAGCCCATCATCTCCGCGACAAAGAGGAAATCACCATCCATGACCCAACAAGCGGCTCTGGCTCGTTGCTGCTCAATATCGGTCGCAGCGTCGGCAAATACCTCGCTAAGAATAAAATCACATATTACGCCCAGGAGTTGAAAGAAGCCACTTACAACCTTACGCGAATGAATCTAGTAATGCGTGGCATCCACCCCGACAACATACTCGTGCGTAACGGTGATACCCTCGAAGAAGATTGGCCGTGGTTCGATGACTCCGACCCCTTTGCTTCCTACAAGCCGCTCTATTGCGATGCTGTGGTAAGCAACCCTCCATACTCGCAAGAGTGGACTCCCAAGGAGGAGTCGAGTTCTGACCCTCGTTATAGCAAGTACGGCGTGGCCCCGAAAGGCACCGCCGACTATGCGTTCCTTCTCCATGACCTGTTCCACGTCAAGCCGACGGCATTATGACTATCGTCTTGCCTCACGGTGTGCTTTTCCGTGGTGGCAGTGAAGAAGAAATCCGCAAGAACCTGATTGAGAAGAATAACATCGACGCGATTATCGGACTACCTGCCAATATATTCTTTGGCACCGGTATTCCCACTATTGTTATGGTGCTCCGTCAGAAGCGCGAGAATGACGATATTCTCTTTGTCGATGCCTCAAAGGGCTTCGCCAAAGTCGGCAAGAACAATCAGCTCCGCGCCCGCGACATCCGAAAGATTGTCGATGCTGTGACGGAACGCAGGGATATTCCGAAGTTCTCGCGTCGGGTCAGCCGCGACACCATCCGCGAGAATGATTACAACCTCAATATTCCTCGCTACGTTAATTCTGCAGAGACAGACGAGCAGTGGGATATTTACGCTACTATGTTCGGTGGAATACCTAACTGCGAGCTTGACGCTTTCGCGCCAATGTGGTCGAAGTTCCCGTCGCTACGCGCTGAATTGTTCCGCGACCTCGACAACGGTTACAGCGAGCTGATACCTTCTCACGATGATCTGCGCCGCGTTATCGCTGATAACGCTGAGGTGCGACAGTTCAACGAGAGCTATGCCGAGACAGTCTCCAATGTCGGCAAGTCGCTTGACGACTATCTTATCGACCGTCTGCGCGAGCCTGAATTTGTGGCTGACCTCAATCCGCAGTTCCATCTTTCGGCACTCACTTCATTTCTTTTCGATTACCTCAAACCGTTCAATCTCATTGACGAGTATGCCGCCTATCAGGTTCTCACTGAACACTGGGCGCAAATCTCCGGCGACCTCGAAATTATCCATTCCGAGGGTCTTGTCGCCGCCAATGTGGTTGACCCCAATATGGTTGTCAAGAAGAAAGACGGCAAGGATGTAGAAGTTCAGGACGGCTGGGCCGGTCGCATTATCCCGATCGACCTTGTCGAACGTGTAATGCTTTCCGATGAACTTGCCTCTGTCGAGAACGACCGCGCCGCTTTGGAAGCTACTCGCTCCCATATCGCAGAAATCATCGAGAACCCGCCAGAAGCCGAAGGTGAAACTCCGTGGCTGAAAGAGGACGGCTCGGCTTTTGTTCCAAAGGAGCTTAAAGCCAAGGTTAAGAAGATTAAACAAGAGTATGGCTCAAAGGCTCCGGAGGGTAGCGTTGAGTTTATGCTTCTCGATGCCGACAAGTCGCTCGACCTCGAAAAGAAACAAAAAGCCGCCTACAACGCCGCTCTTATTGAATTGATAAGTAAGGCTATCGAAACCATCGAAAACCTTACTCCCGACGATATTATCACTCTGCTGAAAGCAAAGTGGAGCACACCGCTCAATGATGCGCTCATCGACGTTGACCGCCGACTTATCAGCGACTTCACTTCTCTGCTTACTTCTCTGTCCGAGAAATACTCGGAAACCCTCGTTGATATTGACAACAATATCACTTCGGCAGAGAAATCGCTTGCTTCTCTCATTGATAACCTCACAGGCTCCGACAATGATATGGCCGGACTCCGTGAGTTTCAAAAACTCCTTCGCCATGAGTAAGATTATTAGACACAATACTCCGCTGCTTGCACCGGAGGTTATCGAGCCTCTGTATAACCGCGCATCTGCCATCATTGAAGATGCACGTGTCAAAGCATACCGTCAGGTAAACGAAAACCTTGTAAAGCGCAACTGGGAGCTGGGACAAATAATTGCCGAAGAAGAACTGAATGGCGAAGACCGCGCCAAATATGGCGCATCTGTTATCAAAGAACTTTCCAAGCGTCTGACTGCCACATACGGTAAAGGTTTCTCAAAGAGCTACCTTTACAGCTTCGTGCAGTTTTACAAGACACACCCTGCAATTTTCCAATCGGCGATTGGAAAATCGGTTAATCTCTTGTCGTGGACTCATTACTTCGCCCTTACCCAAGAACTTAATGACGAAGCTCGGCAATGGTATGAAACCGAAGCCGCTTCGCAGAATTGGAGTGTGCGCACTCTCCAACGCAATATCAGTTCTCAATACTACCACCGTTTGCTTGCCTCTCAACGCAAAGACCTTGTCGAGAAAGAGATGTTGCAGCTCACGGCTCCCTTGCAGTCGCCCGACCCGACGGAATTTATCAAAAATCCCATGATTGGTGAATTTCTCGGTTTCACCGCTGACTCCTCTTTCAGAGAGACCGAGTTGGAGCAGTCCATAATTGACAATTTGGAAAAGTTTCTGCTTGAGCTTGGTAAAGGTTTTGCGTTTGTTGCCCGTCAGCAACATATCCATACCGAGAAAGAGGATTACTATATCGACCTCGTTTTCTATAACATATATCTGAAATGTTACGTTTTGATAGACCTGAAGACTTCAAAAATACGTCATCAGGACGTCGGTCAGATGGATATGTATGTGCGAATGTACGACCAACTTAAACGGACTGAGGGAGATAACCCTACCATCGGTATCCTCCTTTGCGATGACACCGACGAAGATATTGCGAGATACTCCGTTCTGCACGATAACGACCACATGTTCGCGTCTAAGTATATGACCTATATGCCGTCGCCCGACCAGCTCCGTGCTGAAATAGAGCGTCAGAAAGAGATTTATTACCTCAAAGAACAGTCAGAAGATGAAGAATAAATCTCTAATACCACAGATACGTTTCAAGGGCTACGAAGATGTGTGGCAACAAGCTAAAGTAAGGGAGGTCTTTACTTTAGGAAACGGCTACACTCCATCAAAAGCAAACCCGGCATTTTGGACTAACGGCACTATTCCTTGGTTTAGAATGGAGGATATTCGTGAAAATGGCCGTGTTTTATCCGACTCTATTCAGCACGTTACACCCGAAGCGGTTAAGTCCTCCGGACTTTTCCCAGCCGGGAGCCTTATTGTCTCAACGACTGCAACAATCGGAGAGCACGCTCTCCTAATAGCTGATTCGCTTGCGAATCAGCGATTTACGGTTTTTCAAACCGTAAATCGCTGGTCTTGGTTGAAAGCCAAGTACTTACTATATCGATTCTATGGTCTCGGAGATTGGTGCAGAAAGAATGTAAATGCCGGAGGTCTTGCTGCGGTAAGCATCGCTGACCTCCAAAAGTATGATATTGGCTTTCCTTCATCCGATAAAGAACGTGATTCTATTGCAGATTACTTCGGCAATATTGAACAACTAATTGCCGAAGCGGAGCGAGAGGTCAGCCGTTTGGAGAAGATGAAACAAGCATCTCTCCAAAAAATGTTCCCTCGTCCGGGTGTCTCTGCTCCCGAAATCCGCTTTGACGGCTATACCGAGCCATGGGTTGAGAGGAAAATCTCAGATTGTGCTTCATTCTCTCGCGGACAAGGCTACACTAAAAATAACCTCAGAGAATCCAGCACTCCGATTTTCCTTTATGGTCGATTATATACCAAATATTCAACCTATGTAGATTCAGTAGATACATATTCTTTTGTTGCTCCATATTCGGTCATAAGCAAGGGCAACGAAGTGGTAATGCCTTCCTCTGGCGAAACCGCTGAAGATATAGCAGTTGCTTCGGCTATTTTAGCCAAAGGAATTATTCTTAGTGGTGGATTGAATATCATTATCCTCAATAATGATATTGACCAAATATTCTTAGCACTTTCTCTTACCTTTAGCCATGCTCATCATGAGTTGGCAAAAAAGGCACAAGGGAAAAGTGTAGTACATATTTATAATCAAGATATTGCTGATTTGACAATATCTTGTCCTCCTATGCTCGATGAACAAAAGGCAATAGGCGAATACTTCCGAGACCTTGACTCGCTTCTATCCGCAAAGCGTCAGAAACTCGTTAAACTCCGCAACATCAAACAGGCTTGCCTCGATAAGATGTTCGTTAATACCTCCGACTTATGAGTCATCAGTCTTTCAATTCCGAAGCGCAGTTTGAAGACGCGCTTATAAAAATGCTCCAACAATACGGTTGGGAGCGTGAGGTCTTGAAGAACCACACGGAGAAACAACTTATTCAGAATTGGGCGAATATCCTCTATGAGAATAACCGCCAGTCGGTGCGCCTCGGCAACTATCCGTTGACTGAGACTGAGATGCAGCAGATTATCGACAACATCAATAATTTGAAAACTCCGCTTGCGCTCAATGAATTCATCAACGGCGGTACAACATCGATCCGTCGTGATAATCCTGACGATGTGGAGAATTACGGCAAGGAGGTTACGCTGAAAATCTATGACCGCAAGGAAATTGCCGCAGGTGATAGCCGCTATCAGATTGTTCAGCAACCGAAATTCCCCACCGCTTCTCCTCTGCTCAATAATCGCCGTGGCGACTTGATGTTGCTTATCAACGGTATGCCCGTGGTGCATATCGAGCTTAAAAAGACCGGCGTTGATGTCAGCCAAGCAGCAAATCAAATCGAGAAGTATGCCAAGGAGGGCATCTTCTCACACGGCCTTTTATCGCTCGTTCAGATCTTCGTGGCTATGAACCCCGAAGAAACCCTATATTTTGCCAACCCCGGCCCGGAGGGCACGTTCAACAAGCAGTTCTATTTCCATTGGGCTGACTTCTATAACGAGCCTATCAACGAGTGGGAGGAAATTGTGAAGCAGTTGCTCTCAATTCCTATGGCCCATCAGTTGATTGGCTTCTATACCGTGCCCGATAGCAAGGACAGTGTGCTGAAAGTGATGCGCTCTTACCAGTATTATGCCGCCAATGCTATCAGCACCAAGGTAGCCAAGACGCATTGGGAGGATAAAACCATCTACGGTGGTTTTATCTGGCATACCACAGGTTCCGGCAAGACTATGACCTCATTCAAGTCGGCTCAGCTTATTGCCCAGTCGGGCGACGCTGACAAGGTCGTGTTCCTGATGGATAGAATTGAACTCAGCACACAGAGCCTTGAAGAATACCAAGGCTTTGCCGGAGACGGCGACAACGTAGAGGGCACGGAGAATACCGGAATCCTCGTTGACAAACTCGAAAATGATGCGGCGAGTATGCGCCTTATCGTCACTTCTATTCAGAAGATGAGCCTGGTGTACGAAGCTAAACGAGGTGAAGAAGGAGGCTACCCGAAAGCCCGTCTCGACAAAATCCGCAATAAGCGCGTAGTATTTATCATCGACGAGTGCCACCGTTCGACTTTCGGTGAAACTCTCGCCGGCATCAAGCGAAATTTCCCAAATGCGCTTTACTTCGGCTTTACAGGTACGCCCATTGACGACGAGAACAGCATAAACAATATGACTACGTCAGACCTCTTTGGCGAGCGTCTGCACCTGTATTCCATTGCCGACGGTATCCGCGACAAGAATGTGCTCGGCTTCGACCCTTATAAGGTGCTCACAATGCGCGACAGAGATGTTCGCGAAACGGTGGCTCTCGCCGAGGCTAAGGCGCAGACGTTGGAAGAAGTCTTTGCTGACCCTGCCAAGAAAGAGGTCTATGACCGCTTTATGGCTATGCCGATGGTTAGCCGTGAGAAGAATCCCGACACCAATCAGTACTTGCTTGGGGTCGAGGATTATCTTCCCAATTCCCAATATCGCCGTCCGGAACATCGCGAGAAAGTTGTCGAGGACATCTTACGCGAATTCCCACGATTGAGCGCCGGGGGCAAGTTCCATGCCATACTTGCCACAAGCTCAATCCCCGAAGCAATCGCTTACTATCGCTTGCTCCGGGAGAAAGCCACCGAAATGAAAATCACGGCAATCTTTGACCCTTCCATTGATAACAATGGCACTGACCGTGCAATGGTCAAAGAGGAAGGACTTGTTGAAATCCTGACGGGTTACAACAACTGGTTCAAGCATAGATTCGGCATACCCACTTGGCAGGTGTTCAAGAAAGACGTCGCGAAGCGCATGGCTCATAAGAAACCTTATCAGCGCATCGACCGCGACCAACAGCTCGATATTATGATTGTCGTTGACCAGATGCTTACCGGCTTCGACTCTAAATGGGTCAACACAATCTATATGGATAAACTTTTACGCTACGAGGGGCTAATCCAGGCGTTCTCTCGCACTAACCGCCTGTTCGGACACGACAAGCGTTTTGGTGTTATCCGATACTATCGCCGTCCGCATCAGATGGAGCGCAACATCGAGGACGCTTTCGCCCTCTACGCTCACGGCAAACCGCAGGGCATATTCGTTACCAAGCTCGGACGTAACATAGAATCTATGAATCTATGTTACCGCGAAATCGCTTATATGTTCGAGCGGGCAGGTATTGAAGACTTCGCTTCTCTCCCTGCCGAAGATAGCGTCCGCGCCCGCTTTGCTCGCGAGTGGCGTAATCTCAATGCTTTCCTCGATGCTGCCAAGATGCAAGGCTTCACGTGGAATAAGAAACGCTATAAGTGGACTACCGAGGACGGCAGGTCCCATTATGCAACAATCGCCTTTGATGAGGCTACCTATTACACGCTCGCCCAACGATACAAGGAACTTCATAATGGAACAGGTACGGGCACAGGCTCCGGCCCGACAGAGGACGTTCCTTATGAAATCGAACCCTATCTCGTCGAGATAGACACCGGCCTCATTGACTCGGCCTATATGAACTCACGCTTTCAGAAGTATTTGGAATCGTTCTATAACAACGATGAAGCCGAGGTGCTTGATGCGGTACGCAAAGAACTTCATAGTTCTTTCGCCCACCTCTCTGCCGAAGATCAGAAATATGCCAACATATTTCTTAATGACATTCAGCAGGGGCGCATCAACAGAGACGAAATCGACCCCGATAAATCTTTGTCGGATTATATCGGTGATTACCGATCAGCGGCAAAGAACGACCAAATCCATCGTTTTGCCGAGGCTATCGGCGTGAACGAGGATAAGTTGCGCAATATTATCAGTCTCCATATTCCTGATAATATGCTCAATCAAGGCGGACATTATTCAGAACTTGTCGCCACCCTCGACAAGTCGAAAGCCCGCAGCTTCCTTGAAACTCTCAGCGTAGGCACTACCGTCCTTCCGTTCCAAGTTTCCGCTAAGGCTGACCGCCTTCTACGCGACTTCATAGCCAGGGGCGGCTTTGATATTGATGAACTAATTGAGGAACATTCAGTAACGCCATACTCAATTGGTGATAATGATGAAATTTCATTAGCCGCTGAACCATAAATAACATAAATAATAGGATGGTAACCAATCATTAAGTGCACTATTAAATATGACTACGCTTACCGAAAAAGATAAAAGCTTAGCATCACTTGCTCTTTTTAGCGATCTTTATGATACGCATAGAAATATTGTAGATGTGATTCAAGAGTTTATTCGTATGTCTATCATGGGACATGGGGAGCTATTTTTATCACCTGCTCAAATTTATGGGTATCTCAAAGAGGATTACGGTTTTGCCATACCTATGGCTGTTGTCCAAGCGACAATCAGAAAAACTGATTTCTTAATAAAAGATACGAAAGTAAAGGGGATGTACAATGTTAAGACCTCATCTTTTCACGAGAAATCAGATGCATTTAAAGGACAGGTTGATGCTATAAAATCCCAACTCAATAAAGTTATTAAGTCTCTTAGGCAACATTTGAGAGAGCAATGTTTTGAGAATATCGATAAGGTTAACGATTCTAATCTTAGAAAAGCTCTTAATACATATCTTATAGAAAGCATCCATACATCTAAAATATCTTCTTTGATTGAGCAATTTGTCATAATGCATCCGGAGTTTCGTGATGTATTACAAAAAATCACAGATGGCTCAATAATTTTTACGGGTCTCTCATACAACTCGGGCACACAAGAGTTTTCTACTGTAAAAGACCCGTTAACAATTTATCTTGATACTGAAATCTTATTTTATGGAGCAGGTTATGATGGCACTACACTCAAGATAATATTTGATGAATTTATTGAAACTGTAAATCAGGTTAATAACATCAACTATGCAAAGAATGGGAAGAAACTGATTTTACTTAAATATTTCCCTGAAGTCCGTAAAGAAGTTGAAACATATTTCGGAGCGGCAGAAAGGATTAAAGATGGGAAATCCCCTTTGGATGCCTCAAGATCTGCAATGGGTTATATTGTTCAAAAGGCAAAAAATCGTAGTGATCTTGTTAGACTTAAAGCTCAATTTTGGAAGTTTCTTAAAGACAATAATATTGAAGAAGAAACCTATGGAGATTATTATGCGGAGCATAATAAATCCTATAATATAGAATCCAAGGAATTCCTCATGCAACTAAAGTTGGCAACATTTCATGATGATGAGGATGCGCAAGATAATCTTCGGTTCTTGAATTATATTAACATAAGGCGAGGTGGTAAAATACAAGACAAATTTTCAAGTATAGGATATATTTTTGTTACTCAGACTCAATTGGCATTTACGTTGGATAATCTTGTCAGAGGTAAGATGGGACGAGATAATTATCCCATGGCGCAAAACATCTCAGATATTACGGCTCGCTTATGGCTTGGACTAAATAAAGGTTTTAATCCGTCTACCGAATTAAAGTCTATAGATGTAATTGTAAAAGCTCAAGTAGGTCTTTCAAATCGAGTAGCTTGCTCTCTTGAGAAAAGGCATAGAGATTTAATCAATGAACATGCAGACTCTTCAGTTGATACTATTGTGACTGAATTAACAGCTCTACGCCAGTATGTACCGCACAAGCCGGAGGAACTTACTGCATCTTCCGACCTGGTCATAAATGCAAACGATATAGATCGTTTTGTAGATGACAAAGTTTTAGAGATTCAGCAAAAGGATGATAAACTCAGGGAAAAAGATCAAGTTATTAAAGACTTGGAGGAAAGCCATAAGAATGAAATATCTCACAGGCAAGAAGAAAATACCGTATTAAAGGCGACCTTAAGAAGTATAGCTCAAAAGAAGTTTGCTAAAGATTTAAAGGAATGGAAGTGTAAGGCTAAGAAAAAGGCAAGACGACTTTGTTGCCAAACCATAACCAAATCCATTGGTGTTATAATCTGGCCTATTATAATTGCTATTATCTCAATATGGCTGTTCTACGAGGATCATAAAGAAGCGACCCTTATACTTATTGTGGCCGCTGCCTTAATCGAGGTTGCACCTATAGTCCAAGGGTGGAAATCTGCATTAGCTTATTTCACTAACATAGGTATGCTATTTTCCAAGAAAAGGCGAGTCAAGTATCTATACGATGCAATTATTCTATATGAAGAATCTAACCCTCGACCTACTTTACAAAAAACATTGGATAGCATTTTGAAAAATGATGTAACAACATTATATTGAAATCCAATTACAACCCTATAAAACTCTCCTAGCTTCAATATAGCTTTATAACAGAACTGAAAATATACACATGCAACAGAATAAAGTGACACCATTGGAACGTCTTATACGAAGAGTTAGACGTAACAAAGTTACACTATTTATTGGTTCCGGATTCTCAATTAAGGCTGGAGCCCCATCTGTTTCTGAATTAATCTCCAAATTAATTGAAGATGGCGATTTAAAATATAGTGCTGAACCAAAAGAATTATCTCTTCGGGATGTTGTATCCGATTTTGTTGAAAAAGAGGGACGGCACGAATTAATGCGATGTTTGGTCAAACATTTTTCTTTTACTCCTACCGACACATCCGACCACGTATTATTGGCATCTATTCCACATTTCAAGACTATCTTTACAACAAACTACGATTCATTAATTGAGGATGCTTACCCCAAAGGTCAATGTGTTGTAATAACATCGTCTCAATCATGTTCTAATTCTGATTGTGCTCCAGTAATTGTTTATAAGATACATGGTGATTTAACTACTTTATCCAATACTGACTCAATTATAATAACAAATGAGGACTATAATGATTATTTTCACAAGAAAGAACTTAAGGCTCTATGGGAAGATTTGAAATATGCATTCCGGCATTCTTATGTAGTCTTCATTGGATATAGTTTGGCTGATGATAATATATTCGGAATTGTTAAAACTGTTCGTTCTGAATTGAGTAATAATGTTAAGGGGATGTATCTTATATCTCCTTGCATCAATGATGCCCGTCGGCAACAATTACAATCTAATGGAATAACATACATTGAACTTACAGGAGAACAGTTTTTAACTACGCTTAAGAGATCTATTGATGATACTATTGTTAATGACTTTAAGGAATCCCGGTTAGAAGACAATAGAGTGTTTTACGAATATCTTCAACGAAAAGGATTAAATCCAATCATCCAATTCAATGATGGGACTAATATAATAGATAAAATATTGGGGTATAAAGGAGCCAATGTAAATCCTAAGTTAAATATTAAAATTACTTCAGAAGCAGCGGATGCGATTAATCAAAGGCTATTTAATGCTTCGCAAGGTGTGCCGGGGACAAAATTTATACTTCCTGCATATCAAATAGATGCGTCATCTCTAATCGAAGGTGAATTACGGTATAATGGCATCTTGTTCGGGAACAAATCAGATTGGAAAAATCTTTTGATAATGCCTCCACATCAACTTGTGGAATGGATGATAAAAATACCTACGATTGACTTTATGGAAAGAACTCAGGTATGTGTATTCCCTCATGGGAAGGATTCTGTGGTGTTTAAGATTGACATAAAAATTGGAGAAATATCTATTCTCTTAAAATTTGAAAATAACCTACCTGTTGGTAAAGTCAATATTGAGACAAGTTTTTATGACACATATGAATCTTCTTCGGAAGCATTACGTTGGATTAAAGTCCCGATTGCTCTATTTAATGGGGATCTTGTCAATTTCCAACTCTTTGGAATAGAAGAAGAATCCCATGATAAGCACACCTTAAAAGAATTTAAGCGAGCAAAACTATATTACCAAACTATTAAGCAACTTGAGTTGGAAAACAATATCCAATTTTCTGAGTACAATAACTACTCAAAAGATGGATTAATGTGCGCTCTTATTCTGAGAAGCTATTTAAATAAGCATGGTATTGGATATCCATTAGTGAAGACTTTTAACTGTGAACTGGAAACATCCGAGAATAATTTAGAAGCGCAGAAACTCATCAAACAAAATAAGCCTAATGTCATGGCCGTCACATATGTGGATTTCAAAGGCAACTTGAATGGTTACGAGTTTATAATTCCCTTTGTCAATATATGTTTGCAACATTGTATAGTTACCGATTATCATTTAATCGAAGGTAATAGGTATGCATTAGCAATGGTAGACGAAGCTGAGGAGAACCTCATTTATGGGTCAGACACTCCAGTAAATCAAGTTGGTAATGTTCTACATCTTCAGAGTTAATAATCGGTCATCTAGTCA
>Ga0137307_101629_pt1 | contig 18818 bp, 16 predicted proteins | sample NAcewD2O_March_2_FD_97180 | JGI IMG/M metagenome (GOLD analysis project Ga0137307, IMG submission 97180) | Mouse cecal microbial communities from Vienna, Austria - N-Acetylglucosamine amended D2O_March | ecosystem: Host-associated > Mammals > Digestive system > Large intestine > Cecum | place... | reverse complement strand
CGTGTTCGACGGTTACGAGCCTTATAAGGGCGAAATAAACCGCCGCGAGTTCGGTTCGCTTATCGCGCACGAGGACGGAGAGTCCATAGTTTACGGGTTGTTCAACGCTCAGGAGCGCGGAACGCTGTTTATAGGCGCGGGCGTACCCGTTTACGGCGGCATGGTAGTGGGGCTTAATCCGCGCGGTGAAGATATAGTGGTAAACGTGTGCAAGCGCAAGCACCTGACAAATACCAGAAGCAGCGGCAGCGACGACGCGCTTAAGCTTATAACGCCTATGCGCATGACGCTCGAGGATTGTATAGAATTCCTTGCAGACGACGAAATTTTGGAAGTCACGCCCAAATCGCTCAGGATAAGAAAACGCATACTCGACGCGACGGCGCGAATGCGAGAACGCGCGAAGATATTGGGGTTAGGCAAGCACGCGCAGTGAGCGCGGATACAACTGATTTTCGAGTAACAAAACGGAGAAGATTCCTCAGCTACGCTCGGAATGACAGTAATCAAGCTATCCCATAAAGATGTCGGGAACATCGGTGTACGGAAAGCTATGCGTAATGTCACCCCGAGCGTAGTCGAGGGGTCTATCGGTTAGAAAGGAGCAAAAATTTTTAATGAAAAGATACCATGTCTATATCCTTACTAACTACAATAACACTACCCTGTATATCGGTGTAACGGGCGATTTGGCGAGAAGATTATATGAACATAAAAACGGATTGATAGACGGCTTTACAAAAAAATATCATGTGAACAAACTTATATATGCCGAAGAAAGCAGCGATATTTATGCGGCGATCAACCGCGAAAAACAATTGAAAAAGTGACGCAGAGAAAAGAAAGTCCAATTGATAAATTCGATCAATCCCGAATGGAACGAATTAACGGTTGACTGATAAAACATATTACACAAAAACATCTATTCGGAATTAACATAAGGAGAAACACCATGGCACAGCAAACAGTTCTCGTCGTCGATTTCGGCGGTCAGTACAATCAGCTTATAGCGCGCAGAGTGCGCGAAGCAAATGTTTATTGCGAGCTTATTTCGTATGAGAAGATAACCGAAAAGATAGCCGAAACCAAACCGATAGGACTTGTTTTTACGGGCGGACCGGCGTCGTTCAACGAACCCGGCGCGCCGCGTATCCCGGCGGAGATATTTTCTACGGGCATTCCCGTGCTCGGTATTTGCTACGGCTGTCAATTGATAGCCGGCACGCTCGGCGGCGCGGTAGGAAACGGTCCGCGCGAGTACGGACGGCGCACGCTCGATATAACAGACGGCAAGTCCAAACTGTTCGACGGCGTTAAAGCCGCGTCCACGTGCTGGATGAGCCATACTATCTACATAGAGAAATTGCCCGAAGGTTTTAAGACGACGGCTACCACCGAAACGTGTCCCGTTGCGGCTATGGAAAACGCCGATAAAAAACTTTACGGCGTTCAGTTCCACCCCGAAGTGATGCACACCGAGGAAGGGTTCAAAATGCTCAAAAACTTTCTCTATAATGTGTGCGGCGCAAGCGGCGAGTGGACCATGAGCAATTACGTAGAGCGCACAGTTAAGGAGCTTAAACAAAAAATAGGCGATAAAAAAGTGTTGTGCGCACTGTCGGGCGGCGTCGATTCGGCTGTTGCCGCCACGCTTATCCATAAAGCGTGTCCCAATCTTACTTGCATATTCGTCGATCACGGACTGCTTCGCAAGGGCGAAGCGGAGGAGGTCGTGCGCGTGTTCCGCGACGAACAGGGCATGAACCTTATTGCCGTCGACGCAAGCAAACGGTTCTTGACAAAGCTCGCAGGCGTTACCGAACCCGAAAAGAAGCGCAAGATAATTGGCGAAGAGTTTATCCGCGTGTTCGAAGAAGAAGCCAAAAAGATCGGCAAGGTCGATTATCTTGTGCAGGGCACGATCTATCCCGACGTTATAGAAAGCGGTCTTAACCATTCCGCCAAGATAAAGAGTCATCACAACGTGGGCGGACTTCCCGACGTAGTGGACTTTAAAGAGCTTGTGGAGCCGTTAAGGCTGTTGTTTAAGGACGAAGTACGGCGGTTGGGATTCGAAATAGGCTTGCCGAAAGAAATAGTAATGCGTCAGCCGTTCCCCGGACCCGGGCTTGCGATACGAATAATAGGCGATATTACGGCGGAAAAGCTCGATATCCTGCGCGAAGCCGATTATATCCTGCGCGACGAGATAGCGAAAAACGGACTCGACGGCGAGATATGGCAATACTTTGCCGCTCTTACGAATATTCGTACCGTCGGAGTAATGGGCGATGAGCGCACTTACGATTATACCGTTATTCTCCGTGCCGTAACGAGTGTGGACGGAATGACTGCGGACTGGGCGCGTATACCGTTCGAAGTATTGCAAAACATTTCCGACCGCATAGTAAACGAAGTAAAACACGTAAACCGCGTTGCATACGATATAACGAGCAAACCGCCGGCGACTATCGAGTTAGAGTAGTCGCGCAGTAGTAAAGCGTTATGCGTGCGCCAAAGCATTACACGAAAATTTATACGGATAATGAAACAGAAAGAACTCAAAGCAAAAGTATATCCGCGGATCTGGGCGAAAACGATGCGCGGCGATAAGATGACGCGTAGTTATATGTACACGTTGAGCGAAGCGTTCGACGAGGAGCGCATGTTTAATTACGTGTGCGATATAACGCACGCAATGGATATCCCTACGCCTCTCATACTCAAAAGCCATGTTTATAACTTTGTGCATTTCAATATCGCCAAGTTTTTGCGCACGGAATTTGTGGATGACGTGGATTTCGATTACTTTATTTTGGAAAATTCATCGGGTACGATAAAACCGTTGCCGCGGTATTTCAACGAGGATATGTAAGAAAATTATCGCACGGTTTTCGCAAAATGCGTATACTATAATTTAGACTGATATTTTACGGCAAGCGGCAGTTTCGCTTGCGCGCGTCTGAGGAGTACGGTATGAAAAGTTTAAAGAAATTCTTTTCGATTTTATTCGCCGTTTTGACGGCGGCGGTGTTGAGCATATCGTTTACGGCTTGCGGCGGAGATAATTCGCCGTCGGACGGAGACGGCTCGACGGATAATAATAACAATACCCAGACTATAGCGGTAGCCGAAAAGACGGTAAAGGCATTAACCGAACTTTATACCGCCGACGGGTTCGAGGGCACGGTAAAAGTCGGTTTCGGTTCGGATATGTATAGCGGCGAAAATGCCGTAGCGAATGAATATTCGGTAGTCAAGAGCAGCGACCGCGCGCAAGTAAACGGTACAAAACAGGACGGGTCTCCGTTTGCGGCGACGGTCGATCTGAAAACGGGATATTTATATCTTCCGTCCGAAAACGGATATATTTTTAAGCAGGCAATGCCTGCGTATTCGTTGGATTACGCTCTGTATGCGATCGAACGCGAAACGGCGGCGGCAGACACCGACGAGATCGATAAAAAACTTTCTTACGATGCTGATACTAAAACGGTCGCGTATTCGGCGGATAAAGCGGAAGAGCTTAACGCTTATCTTGCGCCGCTTTACGACGACAGATACACCAAAGTCGAACACGTTGTCGACGCCTACGTCGCTATGCTTACGGCAAAAGCGGCGGCAGCGGACGAGAGCGGCAAAACTCAAGCATTCGATACTTTTGACGAGCTGTTCGAGGACTTGACGGACGAGCTGAAAGTATGGAAAGATTTTAAGCTCGGATTTTTGTTCGATATGGTTAATGAAAGCGGTAAAACAGACGTTTACGCCGAACTCAAAAAATTCGGCATAACGTTTGACGCCGAACAAAAGAACGCAATAAACTCGCGTACCGTAGAGCAGGCTATCGTTGCCGTTAGCAAGTTTATAGACGATACCGTAACCGATATAGTGAGCGGCATAACGGGCGCGCCGTCGGGCAGTCTTGCCGCAGCCGCCGAATATTCGAACAGCGCGGAGTATATTCGGAATATACTTGCAATGCTTAACGGATTTAAAGCCACCGGCAAGCAGTTTATAGGCAAGCTCCTTAACGCGGCGTTGTTCGCGCCCACGGACGACGGCGCAACATACGATCAAGCCATAGCGAACATAAAAGGCAATATAGATATTTTCCTTGCTCTCAATAAGTCGGCAGTCGTTTCCGCTATAAGCGCGAAGTCGCCCGAGCTTGCGTTCATCATACAAAACAAAGTGGAATTTACCGCGCTCGAATACGGATTTGCGCTCACGTTCGACGATGAGTACAGAACGTCGCGCATTGTATTCAACGGCAGAATAGCGCATAATTACAGCGGTGCGGACGAGAGCGACGTAAAGTTGCTTGCCGATAACAATTACGTATTCGGCGCGGAAATATCCGTATCCGAATACACCGACGGCGCGCAGATATCGGAAACTCCGCTTGCTCCCGATCAACGTGCGAAAAACGTTCGCGCGCTTGTGTTCGGCGATATGACGCAAGACGTCGAGATCTATATAGAAAGTTCCGCCGCGCTTGCAGTTACCGATATTTCGGCGGCGTTCGGATACGAGGCGGGCGAGGAAGATACGGTCATCGAGCTTAACGACGGAGATATCGTATACGACGGCGAAAGCAAGACTTTAACTGTTAAATCGGCGCTGTCGAGATCGCAGTTCACGGACGAAATTGCCGGTGCGGAGATCAAGATAAAACTTTATACCGACGCGGAAAATTATATAGAAGTTATCCTTATGCGTTTGTCGGACGATAGATCGGATATACTAACCGTACTCGAGAATATGCTCGCAAAGTATGCCGCGCAATGATCGCGTCGGCGCAGTCAAAAAAATTATTTAGGTAAATTCATTAGTGCAAGGATAATGATGTGTAAATCGAACGGCAATACGTTCGGCGATTGCGGATAATTTTAACGGACAAGCGTTATAAAATGTGATCGATTATGCTTGACACGGGGGGGGGGTAACCGTGTTATATTTATTAAGTAAAATGTGCATAGGTAGGGGAACCCGTGATAGAACTCAAGAATGTAGAAAAGCATTTTAAAAAGCCGATACGCGGAAAAGGCGTATGGGGCATGGTTAAGACTTTGTTTTCGCGCAAGTACACGCTTGTAAAGGCGGTGGACGGCGTGTCGTTTACCGTGAACGACGGCGAGGCGGTAGGGTATATCGGCGCGAACGGCGCCGGTAAATCGACCACGATAAAAATGATGAGCGGCATACTTACTCCCTCGCGCGGCGAAATACTGATAGACGGCAAACGTCCGTACAGGAACAAGGAGCGCAACGCCGTACTCAAAACGATAGGCGTAGTGTTCGGGCAGAAAACTCAGCTTTGGTACGATCTGCCCCTAACCGAAACGTACGAGCTGTTAAAACATATTTACGAAGTGCCGGAAGCGGAGTACAAAACGCGGTTGGGCGAACTGATCGAGCTTTTGGACATGAAACCGTTTATGGACGCGCCCGTGCGCACGCTGTCGCTCGGTCAACGCATGCGCGCCGATCTTGCAGCCGCAATGTTGCATAATCCCAAAACGCTTTTCCTCGACGAGCCGACTATAGGGCTTGACGTGCTTGTTAAGCGCAACCTTATAAATGCGGTAAACGCGCTTAAAAAAGAATACAATACAACGCTAATACTTACTACGCACGCCATGAGCGATATCGAGCTGTTGTGCGAACGCGTTATCATTCTCGATAACGGCAAAATACTTTTCGACGGCACGCTTAACGACGTTAAGCACATGTTCGGCGATAAGCGCGATATAACAATTAGTACGCCTTCTCCGCTCGACGTTACTGCGGTGAATGAAAAGTTCGGCGCGGCGATCGACAGGATAGCCGCGGAGGACGGCGGACTTAAAACCACTTTCACTATCGACGCGCTTAAGCTTCATTCGAGCGAGTTGCTTAATTTCATGTTCAATAATTACGCCGTCGCGGACGTTAAGATAGCGGAAACGGGCATCGAGCAGGTAGTAGAAAAGATTTATGCCGATAAAAACCTCGATATCGACGGCAACGCCATAGTAAACGCCGACGATACAGACGGGTCTAAAAAGGACGAAGTGAACGATGGCACGCGGTAGACTGAAAAAATATTTTATATTCACAAAGTCGGGCATTCAGACCGTAATCGCGTATCGCGGCAGAGTGGCGCTTTGGTGCTTGGGCGCGGTAATAAACGCTCTGCTTATGGGATTGCTTTGGTGGGCGATATACGAGTTTTCGCCCGAAAGCGTAATAGGCGGCTATACGTTTCCGCAAATGCTAATGTATGTTATACTGTCCGCTATAGTGTTCGAGGTGATAAATTCCGATTCGATGGGCACTATAGTCGACGACGTGCGCTACGGGCTAATAGGCATGCGCCTTATGAAACCGATAAACTACAGGCTTCAGCTCGGGTTTACGTCGCTCGGTTCGTTTGTTGCGTGTATGGCGATAGTCGGCATACCGATGATAATTATGGGGTTGATAGTCGCGCTTTGCGCGTTCGGGCTTTCGGGCATAGTGTGGTATAACGTTTTACTGTTTTTGCCCGTCACGTTGCTGTCGGCGTTAGTGTACGATTCGATAGGGTTTTTGTTCGGACAGTTGGCGTTCCGTACGCAAGCTATGTTCGGCGTTAGCTCGATGACCAATGTTCTTATAGGGTTTTTGTCGGGTTCGATGATACCGCTTGCAATATATCCGTCATGGGCGCAAAGCATACTTTTTTACACGCCGTTTCCGACAATGGTAAGTTTGCCCGTTCGGCTGTTTCTCGGTCAGGTACCGTGGAGCGAATTGGGTATATCTGTCGCGGTATCTATAGCTTGGATAATCGTGCTGAACGTTATAGCGCATTTTGCATATAAAGGCTCGGTACGGCATGTCGTGGTGTTCGGAGGATAGTGTGATATGCTTAAAGAATTAAAACTGTATCCGAAATTCGTGTCGATGAGTCTTAGAAGTACGCTGTCGTACAAGGCGGACTCGATCATTATGATATTAAGCTTTATCGTGTCCGAAGCGGTATCGCTTGCAACAATATACCTTATAGTGGGAACGGTGCCGGCGTTCGGCGTGTGGTCGTTTTCTACGCTTGCGTTTTTGTTCGGTTTCGTTCTTATCCCCAAAGCGATAGACCATATATTTACGGACGATCTGTGGATACTTGCGTATTGGGCAATAAGACACGGCGACCTCGATATATATCTTACGCGTCCGCTCAATCCGCTATATCAGTTTGTAGCCAAAACTTTCAAGTGGGACGGGCTCGGCGAGTTTGCGGTAGGCATTGCGGTCATGTGCATATTCGCGCCGCAGACGGGCATCGCATGGACGTTCGGTGGCGTTATGGGACTTATAGTGTGCGCCGTGCTCGGAGTGTTTTGCTTTTCGTCTATAAAGTTGTTGTTTGCGTCGCTGGCGTTTTGGGTAAAGACCGCCGGAATTTTCCTCAACACTATATACAGTCTGTCTAATTACGCCAAGTATCCCGTGCGGTACATGGGCAAGGCGTTTGCGTCCATTATGTTTTTCGTTATCCCGTTCGGACTGTTTTTGTACTATCCCGTGGAATGTTTGATCACAGGCGTTAATATTTGGTGGGCGGCGCTTTGGAGCGCGATAGCCGCGGTAATACTCGTAACGCTGTCGCTGTCCGTTTGGCACTTGGGCATTAAACGCTACGAAAGCTCCGGCAATTGATTTATCCCGAAAAACCGAAAAAAATTGTGAAAATCCTGTAAAAACAGTTGCATAAAATTAACAAATAGTATATATTATTACAAATAAATATTACAAGAAAGTCAAAGAGGACTCAGAACGCAATGTTCGGGTCCTCTGTGCTTTTAGAAGTAAAAAACCGAAAGGAGGCGTAGGGTATGAAAAAGAAGATAGGGATACTGATGGCGGCGATATTGCTTATAACGTGCATGATAATGCTTGTAGCGTGCGGAACGGGCAAAGTGACGATAGAGTTCGTAACGGGCACGGACGAGGTGATACCGACGCAGGTGCGGAGCTTGGACGAGGCGTACGGCGAACTGCCGACGCCCACGCGCAAGTATTATAAGTTTTGCGGCTGGACGACTCAGCCCGACGGCGATGAAACCGTGAGCGCCGCGTCCAAACCGAGCGGCGGCAGTAAATACACTTTGTACGCAAGGTGGGAGTTTGTCGGCGCAGGCAGAACAAGGAGTACGATAGCGAGCTCGGGGATATCCAATTACGTTATCGACGACAACGGCGAGTTATGGGCGTGGGGCGATAATTCTTTCGGACAGCTCGGCATAGGCACTCGGAAAAAATCTTATGAACCTGTAAAAGTAAATTTAGTCGAAAAAGCAGTGCAAGTGACGGCAGGCGAAGAAACGGCGTACACGCTTACCGAAAACGGCAATATATACGCTTTCGGCAAAAACAGCGAAGGGCAAATGGGCGACGGGACTTTGGTCGATGCGTTATCCCCTCAACAGATTAACGGGTCGGTAAAATTTTCGCTGATCGACGCATGCTATTCGGTGTTTTACGGTCTGGACAAAAACGGAAACGTGTGGATGTGCGGCAACTTGGACGAAATTGTAGAGAGCGGCGGTGACAGCGGTAATTATTATTATCACAAAAAGCTTGCTCAACGGACAAAAAACATAGAATTCGTCGATCTGGCGGCAGGGAGCGAACATGCTTGCGCGCTGGATAAGGACGGCTGTATTTGGTCATGGGGCAAAAATTCTTGCGGTCAGCTCGGCATAGGCACGGCTACATCATATACCGTACCGCAAAAGATAAAAAAGGACGTCAAATTCATGCAGATAGCGGCAAGCAGCAACAGTACTCTTGCATTGGATGAAAACGGCAAGCTATGGGCGTGGGGCGATAACGGTTTTTCGCAGCTCGGCGACAGTTCTTTGTCGAAACAGCTTTCACCGAAAAAGATAGACATAACCGAAGACGTTCCGTTTGTGCGTATATCGACGGACGGCGCGACGGGCTGCGCTGTGGACGCGAATGACAATATTTGGTCGTGGGGCAGAAGTTCGAATAATTTATACAAGGAACTCGACGGCAACATTTTGACATACCCCGTTAAAATATTGCCGGACAATAAATTCGAAGAGATCGTAGCCGCGTCAAACGTTTATTTGGCTAAGACGGAGGATGGGAATGTTTATTCGTGGGGGAATAATTCCAACGGCTATATCGATTCCTCATACATCGAGAAAAGCTTGATACCGCAAAAAATCGACGTCGATGTAAAATTCGTGCAAACCGCATCGGGAAGTATGCACAATATTGCATTGGACGAGAACGGACAATTGTGGGCATGGGGGCAAAATGACAGCGGACAGTTGGGCGACGGTACGAACGAAACGCGCAGATCGCCGACGGCAATCGATGTCGATGCCGAATTCAAATATATTTCCGCCGCTGTTATGTGCAGTTATGCGATAGATACAGACGGCAATCTATGGTCTTGGGGCAATAACGGCGATATGCAATTGGGCGACGGCACTCAGATAAACAGGAATACTCCGCAAAAGCTCGAGACCGACGTTAAATTCGAAAGCGTATTTGCCGGCGATAGGTGCGCGTTTGCAATAGACGGGCAAGGCAGGCTTTACGCTTGCGGATATAACATGCTTAACAGACTGTGTTGCGGTCGCGATAAGAAAACTCTTGCCGTATTTACCGAAGTTTTGACGGATATGCGCTTTAAAAAGGTCGCGGTGGGTTTAACGAATACCGTTGCGATAGATTCGGATAACGCGCTGTGGCGTTGGGGAGGCGGCAAGACAGAACCCGAGCGTTTATGCGACGGGATCGAATTCACGGATATATCCGTAAGAGAAGGAGCCAACTTGGCAATAGACAGATTGGGAAATCTTTGGGGCTGGGGCGATTCGTTTTATAAATATTGTTTTATCGGACAAAACGGGATACCCGAAGAAAAAAAATCGTTTAGAACCCCGAGTATTATAGACGAGGGCATAGAATACGGCAAAGTGACCGCAAAAAACAATTGCGTGTTTGCTGTTGACGGTAACGGCAAAATCGCCGCTTGGGGCAAAAGCGACTACGGACAATTGGGCGGTAATTACGAGGGTAGCGGTGTTTATGCCGAACCTACGTCGATAGTTTTCGATAACTCGCAGTTTACGGCAATAACGGTATCCGACAGGGCATGCGTTGCTCTTAATATAAACGGCGATATTTGGACTTGGGGCAATAACAACGTAGGACAGTTGGGCGACGGCGTAATTGTTGACCGATATCCTTTAACGAAGATCACATTGGCATAGCGGTCTTAATGGAGTTTATGTGCCTATCCCAAAACATTTGACATGCGGCGTGCAAAAGTGATAAAATTCAGCCATGCCGTTATTGCAATTTTCAAACGTCGATTACTCGTATCCGAGCGGAGAGAGCGATTTTATAAGAGCGTTGTACTCTGTCAGCCTCAGTGTGGAGCGCGGCGAGTTTGTCGCGCTTGTCGGCTGTAACGGTTCGGGCAAGTCCACTTTTGCACGGCTTGCCAACGGCTTGCTTGTTCCGGACGGCGGCAACGTTACCGTGGACGGCATGTCTACTTCGGATAAGAACGCGCTGTTCGATATACGCAAAAAGATAGGCGTGGTTTTCCAAAACCCAGATAATCAAATGGTAACGACTATCGTCGAGGACGATGTGGCGTTCGGACCCGAAAATCTCGGTCTTCCGCCGCAAGAAATACGCGAACGCGTGGACTGGGCGCTCGACAGCGTGGGCATGCTCGATCATGCAAAGAGCGGACCGTTCCGATTGTCGGGCGGACAGAAACAGCGCGTGGCGATCGCAGGCGTGCTTGCCATTAAGCCCGAGCTTATGATACTCGACGAGGCGACGGGCATGCTCGATCCCGACGGGCGCAGAGAGGTACTCGACGTAGTTAAACAGCTCAACCGCAAAGAGAACATGGCGGTTGTGATGATAACGCATTTTATGGAAGAAGCGGCGCTCGCCGACAGAATAGTCATTTTGGATAAAGGACACGTGTCGCGCGACGGCGGCAGAGAGCTTTTTGCCGCGCCCGAAGCGTTTACCAATGCCGGTCTCGATCTTCCGCTGTATGTGCGCGCGGCGCAAAAACTGAAAGCGCGCGGCATGGATATAGGCTGTCCGTTGTCTGCGGACGAGTTTACCGACGCGGTAGTCGACGCCTTGAAAAAGGAGGACCGCGCATGATAGACGTTCGGAAACTGTCGTTCGTGTACAGTCCCAAGACTCCGTTCACGACGCAGGCGTTGTTTGATATAGATCTTAAGATCGAAACAGGGGATTTTTTCGGGATAATAGGCAGTACGGGCGCAGGCAAGTCTACGCTTGTCAGCCATTTCAACGCGCTCACGCGTATACAGAAAAACAGCGGAACGATATTGATCGACGATATCGATCTGTCTGCTAAAAAACTCGATCTTAAAAAACTGCGCGCCAAAGTCGGCATGGTGTTCCAATATCCCGAGCATCAGCTTTTTGACGATACCGTGGAAAAGGACGTTATGTTCGGACCGAAAAATCTCGGGCTTTCGGTAGACGAACAGCGCGAACGCGCCAAACAGGCGATAGGGCTTGTGGGGCTTAATTATAACGACATGGCGGAGCGTTCGCCGTTCGAGCTGTCGGGCGGTCAGAAGCGGCGCGTGGCGATCGCCGGCGTATTGGCGATGCGCCCCGAAATTTTGGTGCTCGACGAACCTACCGCAGGACTCGATCCTATCGGCAAGCGCGAAATAATGGAACTTATTTTAAACGCGAAAAACATGTGTCCGACAGTCGTTATGATCTCTCATAACATGGACGAGATCGCCGCGTACTGCAATAAAATAGCCGTACTCGGCAACGGCAGGATAACGGGCGTGTTCGAGCCTAAAGAACTTTTCGGGTCGGAAGCGTTGCTTGCGCGTTGCGGAGTGGAGCTTCCGCTCGTGACCGAGCTTGCGGTCAAACTCAGCCGTGCCGGTCTCGATATAGACAGGTCTATTTTGGACGAGGACGAATTGGTACGGGCTATCCTTGATTTGAGGTCGGAGAACAATGCGTGATATTACGATAGGACAATATTATCCGGCACGGTCGATCGTACATCGCGCCGATCCTCGGTTCAAGCTTGTTATACTGCTGTTGTATCTTATAACCGTATTCTTTTGCAGTAGCTTTTTTTCGTTCGGGTTTATGACGTTTTTCGTACTGATAACCGTTTTTCTGTCGCGCGTACCGTTTCTTAAAGTTCTTAAGGGATTGAAAATGATAATAGTGATACTTATTATCACGTCCCTTCTGACTATGGTATTTTATACCGACGCGGACGCTACGCCGCTCGGCGAATGGTGGATATTCAAGATATACTTGAGCGGAATTTACGCGTCGATAAAACTCGGTTGGCGGCTTTTACTGCTTGTTCTGATGCCGACCGTGCTTACTCTGACGTCCACGCCCACCGAGCTGTGCGACGGATTGGAAAGCCTGCTGTCGCCGCTCAAAAAAATCAAAATCCCCGTTCACGAACTCGCGCTTATCATGAGCATTGCGCTTAGGCTTATCCCCACGCTTATCGAGGAGACGGACAAGATAATGAACGCGCAGAAAGCGCGCGGCGCGGCGTTCGAATCGCGCAATCCGTTTAAAAAGATTAAAGCCATGCTGCCCGTGCTCGTGCCGCTGTTCGTGTCCGCGTTCAGGCGCGCCGACGATCTTGCCGACGCAATGGACAGCCGTTGTTACCGCGGCGCTAAGGGCAGAACGCGCATGAAAGTGATGAAATTCCATGCCGGCGACGTGTTTGCGTTGCTCTTTTGGTGCTTGATAACGGTGTGTATACTGTTTCTTAAGTACAATTGGTTGGGATGGAATTTTATAACAGTACTCGGATTGTAGAGCGGATCGGAATAAATGCGGTACAAAATTGTTTTAAGTTATGACGGAACGCCGTTCTGCGGTTGGCAGAGCCAGCCGAACGGTCAAAGCATTCAGGACGCTGTCGAGCGTGCCGCGGAACGGTTGTTCGGCGAGCGTACAAGCGTTGTCGGTTCGGGACGGACGGACGCAGGAGTGCATGCGCTCGGTCAGGTCGCGCATTTCGACTGCGATAAAGTTTTGCCGCCGAAAAACGTAACGGGCGGACTTAACGCGTATCTTCCGCGCGAGATAAGGGTGTCGGACGCGCAGTATGCGGACAGCGGCTTCGACGCGCGCAAATCCGCCAAGCGAAAAACGTATATGTATTTGGCGTATGTAGGCAGCGAACTGCCCGTGCTAAACGATCGCGCGGTGTGCGTCGGGCGCGATTTCGATACGCAAGCCGTTTCTGCCGCGCTCGGAAGTTTGATCGGCGAGCACGATTTTTCCACGTTTATGGCAGCCGGCGGCGGCGCTAAGACTTTTACTCGCACGGTTTACGCCGCGCGCATAGAACGCGACGGAATGTTTATTAAATTTTATATAACCGCAAACGGATTTTTGTATAATATGGTGCGCATTATTACGGCGCAGCTTTTCAAGATAGGGAGCGGTCAAAAAACGGATTTGTCGGCGCTTATGGAAAAGCGCGACCGCGCGTACGCGAAAGAGCTTGCGCCGGCGTGCGGACTGTATCTTCACGACGTTGAATACGAGGTGACCGATTGACCGAGAGCGGCTATTTTTTCGAATATATGCGCGGCTTGCTGGGCGATAGGTACGGCGCGTTTATCGACGCGTACGATAACAAGCCGCGGCACAAAGCGTTGCGCGTGAATACGCTCAAGATATCGCCCGACGCATTTATCGCGCTTTGCGGTAAAAGCTTAGAGCGCAATCCGCTTTGCGAGTGTTCGTACTACTGCGACGTTAAACCGTCGCTCGATCCGCTCTACCATGCCGGACTTTACTATATGCAAGAACCTTCCGCGTCGGCGGCTGTTGCGGCGTTCGAACCGTTTATAGGCGAACGCGTGCTCGATCTGTGCGCCGCGCCCGGGGGCAAAACCACACAGGCGGCGAGCCTTATGCACGGCGGAATATTATTTTCCAACGATCCCGAGTTCAAGCGAACGCGAGCGCTCATCGATAACGCCGAGCGGCTCGGGGTGCGCAATGCCGTTATCACTTGCAATACCGCGGCGGATTACCGCAAGGCGGGATTCGACGGGTATTTCGATACGCTTATCGCCGACGTGCCGTGCAGCGGCGGCGGCATGATGCGGTACGAATCGGTGCCGTATACCAAAGAGATAGCGGAAGGTTGCGCGCTGCGACAGCGCGAGATTTTAAAGGACGCCGTTCGGCTTTTGTGCAAAGGCGGATACATGCTGTACAGTACTTGTACGTTCGCGCGCGAAGAAAACGAGGATAACATCGAGTATTTACGCTCGCTCGGCATGGTAACGGCGGATATTCCGCTCCGTACGGGTGAGGAACGCGGCATAGGCGTACCCGACGCGCGGAGGATATACCCCATGAATTTCGACGGCGAGGGGCATTTCTATTGCGTTTTGCGGAAAACGACGGGCATGGAAAAGACAGACTTGCCGTTGTTGCGTAAAAAGCGGACGACCGTCAAGTTTAACAAGCTGTCGCTCGACGTATGTAAGTTCGGAGAAAGAACGGTCTTGCCGATCGAGCCGCCCGAGCTTGAAGGACTCAACGTTGTGCGCATGGGTACGCCCGTATATGACGGCGATGCGCCGTCATACGCGCTTGTTCACGCGCTCGGCAGCGACGAAGTGGCGGAGTTCGGCGCGGTGGAACTCGGCGACAGGGCGTGTGACTATATTTCGGGTATGGAACTCGATATGGATCCGGACAAGCGCGGACTGATTATCGCGACGCGTTCGGGGCACGCAGTAGGGCTTGTAAACGTCGCGCGGTCGGGCAACGGCGAATTCACGTTAAAAAACAAATACCCGAAGTATTTAAGGGTAAATTTAGATCGATAAACAATTAAAGGAGCGATTATGGAAAGAATGATTTGTGTAACAAAAACAGCGACTGCAACCGTAGCGGCGAATATCGTACGATTGAGAATAACGGTGCGCGGCACGGGCAAAACGAGCGAGGACGCAATTGCAAAATGCGATAATGTGTGTTGCGCCGTGACCGAGGCGTTGAGTAATAAGGTCCCCGTAAGCGGCGGCGGCATGAATGTGTCCGCAGTGCGCACCGATAAGAAAGTAACGGGGTACAATGCCGTAAGAACTCTGTCGTCGCAGTTCGATTACGACGGCGATCTGCTGTCATCCGCGCTCGACTGCTTGGCGGCGTTCGACGCGGAGTGGAACGTGTCGTTTACCGCGTCCGACGCCAACGCGCGCAAGGAGCTTTTACGCGTTGCCGTTGAAGAAGCGCATGAGGTTGCTCAAGAGATAGCGGCGGCGGCAGGCGTTAAAATAGGCAGGCTCATAAAAGCCGAATACGCAAACGTCGGCGGCGCGGCGCCCGTAATGCTTCGCGCGGCGCATTTCGGCGGCGACATCGATCCCGAGGATATAACCGTAAGCGAAACGGTGGAGTGCGCTTGGGAGATAGAATAATTCGGCTTACTTCTTTTGTACTTACTTCTTTTGTAAAAGAAGTAAGCAAGAAAACTTTAAGCGCCGTGTGTTGGCGTGTGGGTGTTAGTTGTAGGTTACACCCGAATAGTTTTATGGCGTTAGAAATTTATTGAACGCCTCTTTGTCCATCGCGTCACGTCCTATTCCATGTCCTTTCGACCGTAGCGCGTCACGCCCTGTTCATGTCCTTTCGACCGAAGTGAGCGCAAGCGAACGCAGCGGAGAAATCTTCCTATTCCTAATTCCGCTTTCCTAATTCCTAATTAAACTTGACAATAAGTGAAACTTGTCGTATAATGGAACAGAAGTATAAAATAGGGTAGTGTCGCTATTGGAAGTCCTAACCAGTGTTTTATTTTTAATAGCCGGTCTCGGCGTCCTCATGATAGGCATGAAAATGCTGAGCGAGGGTTTGGAACGGAGCGCCGGCAAGGGTATGCGCAAGCTGTTCGGCAAGATATCCGACAATCGGTTTGCCGGAGTAGGCGTCGGTGCGGTCGCGACGGTGCTTGTCAATTCGTCGGCGGCTACTACCGTTATGGTCATAGGCTTTGTCAATGCCGGACTGATGACGCTGACGCAAGCCACGTCTATAATAATGGGCGCCAATATAGGAACTACGCTTACCGGAATAATTATTGCGCTGTCGGGCTTCAGTATAAGTTCGTTCTTTGCGATACTTGCGTTCGTCGGCGTCGTAATGGCGATGTTTTTCAAAAACGATACGGTAAAAAAGGTCGGATCGGCTGTGTCCGGTCTCGGACTGATGTTTGTCGGTCTGTCGCTAATGAGCGGCGCGTTTAAAAACGACGCGATAGCGGCGGCAATGCAAAACATGTTCGAAGCGGTCAACTTCCCGTTGTTGCTTATACTGATAGGCATGATGTTCACCGCGTTGTTCCAATCGTCGGCGGCAATGACGGCGCTTGTCGTTACAATGGCTGCGCCTGCGCTCGGCGGCGAACCTATAATACCGATGTCGAGCGCTCTGTTCGTAATACTCGGTACAAATATCGGCACGTGCGTTACCGCCATGATAGCGTCGTTGGGCGCAAGCACCAATGCCAAGCGTACGGCGGTGATCCACCTGTTGTTCAACGTTATAGGCACTACGGTATTTACGATCTTTATTTGGATATTCAAGGACGACGTGGTATGGCTGTTCGGCAAAATGTCGCAAAACGCGCAGATGCAAGTAGCGTTGTTCCACGTAATGTTCAACATTCTGACTACGGCGCTGTTGTTGCCGTTTATAAAACAACTGACAATGCTTGCGAGCGTTATAGTTCGCGAAAAACGCGGCAGCGACGACGAAGCTCCGCACATGTATTTTATAGACGACAGATTTTTACAGACCCCGCCCATAGCGGTAGCGCAGGTAAAGCGCGAAGTCGATCACATGGCGGACATGGCTAAAGTGAATCTTAAGCGCGCAATGGTCGCCGTGCTTACGCGCGACTTGTCCGAACGCGACAAGGTGGAAAAGGACGAGGCGCGCATCAACTACGTACATAAAGGCGTATCCAAGTATTTGATAAAGCTGTCCGCGCAGTCGCTCACTCGGTCGGACGAGAAGTTCGTAGGCACTCTTCACCATGTTATAGGCGATATCGAGCGCATAGCCGACCACGCGCAGAATTTTATGGAAGACGCCGCCGAAATGCTGGAAAACGATTGCGTTTTTACTCAGGACGCGCTTGACGAGCTCGAAGACATGTACGATAAAGTAAAAGCCATGTTCGACGAGGCGATGTATATTTTCGGCAACAACGCAGTAGACAGGCTTAACGGGTTTTCGGAACGTGAAAACGAAATCGATATGACAAAACGGTTGTTGGGCAATAACCATATAACAAGACTGAATGCCGGCGGATGTTCGGTGGAGAGCGGAACGCATTTTTATTCCATAATAAGCGCGCTCGAACGTATAGCCGACCACTTGACGAATATAGCTTTTTCCATCAAGTCTCCGTCGGGTTCTCAACGCGAAGCGATGGAAAAGATAGCGGAAGAACAAAAACGTCGGTCGCACGAGCGTAAGAACAGCGGTCAGAGTTTACAGGCGCATTCCGCCGATCGACTCGAAGATTGCGCGGCTGCAGCCGATAATGCAGTCGGGTCCGATGCGGACGGAACGGCTATAGAGCCGACACTACATGAAGAAGGGATCCTCGATTTATGATTTACGTACTCGGCAGCATAAATAACGATATATCGCTTGAGCTTGAACGTATGCCCAAAAAAGGCGAAACGATCATTGCCGACGGTTGCAGAATGGGTTTGGGCGGAAAAGGCGCAAATCAAGCCGTTGCCATTGCGCGGCTTGCGCAGCGTTACGGCACGGGACATACCGCCGTAAAGATGATAGGGCATGTCGGTAAGGATGCCGTGGGCAGCGAGCTTATAAACAAGCTGAACGCTTTGGAGGTAGATACCGAATTCGTGCGGCAGGTAAACCGCAGTACGGGTACCGCTGTGGTTGCGCTTACGGGTAAAGATAACCGAATAATCGTGTACAGCGGAGCAAACCTCGGCGTGAGTAAGTCGGATGTGGACGAGGCGCTTCAAAACGCGACGGGTTCGGATATCCTTGTCTGTCAGCTCGAGATCCCGATGTATATAGTGGGGTACGCGTTGCGTAAGGCGCGCTCTATCGGCATGACTACCGTGCTCAACCCCGCGCCGGCGAAAGAACTTCCCGACGATTTTTATCCCAATATCGATATCATTGTACCGAATGAGACGGAAACGCAAATTTTAACGGGTATCAATCCGCGCGATCCCGATTCGCGCAGAGCGGCTATCCGAGAGTTTCACACGCGCGGCGTCCACTATGTTGTGTTGACGCTCGGCTCGGAAGGCTCGGAGATCTCGGACGACGATCGCATATACGCGCATATTCCGGCGAGGCAGGTGCGCGTTGTGGATACCACGGCGGCAGGCGACACGTTTGTGGGCGCGCTTACGCTTACGTATCCGCATATAGGCATGTATTCTTTTAAGGAAGCGTGTTTGTTCGCCACCAAAGCCGCGTCGCTTACCGTTTCGCGCGCAGGCGCGTCCGAGAGCATACCGACTTTCGACGAGGTTTGCGCGCTGTATAACCACGAAATAAAGTAAGGGCGGCTTACTTCTTTTGTAAAAGAAGTAAGCAAGAAAACTTTTAGTGCCGTGTGTGGGCGAGTGGGTGTTCGTTGTAGGTTACACCCGAATAATTTCGTTACGTTAGAAATTTATCGGACGCCACTTTTTAATTCCGAATTAACCTAAGTTCCG
>Ga0137307_101623_pt1 | contig 18882 bp, 16 predicted proteins | sample NAcewD2O_March_2_FD_97180 | JGI IMG/M metagenome (GOLD analysis project Ga0137307, IMG submission 97180) | Mouse cecal microbial communities from Vienna, Austria - N-Acetylglucosamine amended D2O_March | ecosystem: Host-associated > Mammals > Digestive system > Large intestine > Cecum | place... | reverse complement strand
AACCGCAGCAGACGGGTCTGAGGTATATCAGTAGTAAAAATCAAGAAAGGCAGGCTGCGCAGGCAGAACGATGGAGAACAAGAATCTGAAAGGAAAGAAGGCGTCTGCATCCAGTGGAGGGGCCGCGAAAAAAACGACGAAGAAGGCCGGCAGTAAAAAGACTGCCGGGAAGAAAACATCAAAAAAGGCGGCCCGGAAGGCGGAAAAGCAGGAAGGAAAAAAGGGCGGCCTGCTTACGAACCTGATCATGCTTTTTGCATTCGGCATCCTGGCCGTGTCTATCTATCAGATCGTGATGATGGTCCTGCCTTACTATCAAGGCGGACAGGAGTATGATAAGGTCAAGGAGATGGCAGTTACAGAACCCAAGCCGGAGGAAGATGGGGAGGGCGAAAAGCCGGGGGACGGATTTCAGGTGGACTTTGAGGCGCTTCTTGCAGAGAATCCTGATACCGTCGCCTGGATCCGTCTGGAGGAACCGGCCGTCATAAGCTACCCGGTTGTCAAGAGCCAGGACAATGAAGAATATCTGACCAAGACATTTTCTGCGAATGATAACAAACTGGGCGCGATCTTTCTGGATAAACGGAGCAGTTCCTCATTTTCAGACAGAAATTCCTTTATTTACGGACACAACCTGAAGGTGGGAGGCGAGATGTTTTCTCAGCTTAACGCCTACGCGGATGAGGAGTTCTGTAAGCAGCATCCATATTTTTATATTTACACGCCGGACGGCATGACAAAGGTCTACCAGGTATTTTCGGCGGGCGTGGTAAATGCGATGGCAGATAATTATAATCTGGATTATGATACAGATGAGGAGTTCATGGATTATCTGGAGCTGTGCAGAAGTTCGTCTAATTATCAGGTGGAGGCGGACCTGCATGCAGGGTCCCGGATCGTGAGCCTGTCCACCTGTACCAATGTGCTGGAGGATGAGCGGTTTCTGCTTCAGGGCGTGCTGATCGAGGAATACTGACTTAGATCATAGGAGGGAGCATTATGGCGGATCGTTTTGCGGTAGGGGACATCATCCGGCTGAAAAAGCAGCATCCATGCGGAAATTTTGAGTGGGAAGTGCTCCGGGTGGGGGCGGATTTCCGCCTGAAGTGCTGCGGATGCGGCCATCAGGTGATGGTGCCCAGGAAATTGGTGGAAAAAAATACAAAGGAAATTCGCAAAAAGGCTTGAATCATAAAAAGTCTTGTGCTATGATAAACACCTGTGTGACATACACAATGAACTATGGCTGTTTGGGCACGGCAGATGACAGGATCGTCCGCTGCTTTGAACAGCAGGTCAGATTTTTGCAGATCTGACAGAGAATTTTTTCCTTGCTCCCGGGCAGGCGGGGGCCAGAGACCAGAAGGAGGTGCAGGACACATGAACAAGTATGAGTTAGCCGTTGTTGTCAGCGCAAAGCTCGAAGATGATGCAAGAGCAGAAGTAGTGGAGAAGGTAAAAGCATTGATCACCCGCTTCGGCGGCAATGTAACAGACGTTGACGAATGGGGCAAGAGAAGATTTGCTTATGAGATCCAGAAGATGAAAGAAGGATTCTACTATTTCGTACACTTCGAGTCTGACGCGGCTGTTCCGGGTGAAGTGGAACAGCGTATCCGTATCATGGATAACGTGCTCAGATATTTATGCGTGAAGCAAGAGGCATAAAAGAAAGAGGTATATATGAATAAAGTAGTTTTGGTGGGTCGCCTGACAAGGGACCCCGAAGTCAGATATTCACAGGGTGACAGCGCAACTGCAGTAGCAAGATATACGATCGCTGTAGACCGTAGGTTCAAGAGGGACAACGAACCCACTGCAGATTTTATTCCCTGCGTGATCTTCGGACGTTCCGCTGAGTTTGCGGAGAAGTATTTCCGCCAGGGTATGCGGGTAGCCATATCCGGACGTATCCAGACCGGAAGCTACACGAATAAGGACGGCGTGAAGGTGTACACGACGGAAGTGATCGTAGAGGATCAGGAATTTGCAGAGAGTAAGTCTGAGTTTGAAGCGAACCGCGGTTCCTATCAGCAGAATAGCTATCAGCAGCCGGCGCCTTCGCCGGGAGCAGATGTGGGTGATGGCTTCATGAACATCCCGGACGGGATAGATGAGGAACTGCCGTTTAGTTAAATTTACCAAATGGGTATGATCCTGCGGAGCCCGGCGGGGTAGGCGGATCTGCCTGGTAATGATAATAGACGTTCCTAACCGGATCCGTATGGGATTCCATGCGGAGGATATAAATTCAGGAGGTAAAGGAAGATGGCTTACGAAAAGGGAAGCAGACCGGAAGGCGGCTTCAAGAGAAGAGGCCCTGTACGCAGAAGGAAAAAAGTATGCGTATTCTGCGGAAAAGAAAATAACGAGATTGATTACAAAGACGTGGCAAAGCTGAAGAAGTATATCTCTGAGAGAGGGAAGATCCTTCCCAGAAGAATCACAGGCAACTGTGCAAAGCATCAGAGAGCGCTTACCGTAGCGATCAAGAGAGCAAGACACATCGCTCTGATGCCGTATGTTCAGGACTAATTAAAAAGACATGTAAAAGGGCTGCCGCACCGGGAAACAGAAGATTCCGGGTGCGGCAGTTTTTCGGTGGCTGGCGGATAAAAGTGCGGACCGTCCTGCAGCAGCTCACCCCGGGCATGCACTGCGGTGTGTTGCCGCAGAACGGTACAGTCCTGATATTTTCCCAATGATTGTGTTACCTCCTGGTGCAGATTCAGATTATAGTGGATTAATTTCAAAAAAGGTGTTATACTAGACCTGTTAGTGACTGGAATCGTCCGAGGAGTTGGAGAGGGAAAAACATGAAAAAGAAAGATGTGCGTTTGAAAGGACAGCTAAAGATGTATATGCGATGGCCGCTCATCATGACGGTGCTCTTGATCGCAATGAACATCTGGATGTATCGGATTGACAGGCAGGCTGCCGGGATGATGTCTGTGTTCGTTATCATCTATGCTGTGATTGTCGGTATCCTGTATTTTCATAATCGGTCATTGATCCTTGCTGATATGATCCAGTTCTCGACCCAGTATAAAGGGATACAGAATACTCTCCTGCGGGAGCTTGCCATTCCTTATGCCATTCTGATGGAGGACGGCCGGATCGTATGGAAAAACGACCGGTTTGCGGAGGAATTTTGCGGCAGGCGGTCGGAAAGGTATCTGAATAAGCTGGTTCCTGAAATCAGCCGAAGCGTATTCCCCGGGGATGAGGAGAATGTGGAACTGGAGATCCAGCATAACGGGCGGGATTATCAGGTCCATCTCAGCAAAGTTTCCATGGAAGGCTTCAGTGAGACAGAGGATGTGCTGCACATCCCCAGGGAAAAGGAATTTTTTATCGTCATCTATATGACGGATGTGACAGAATTGAATGCCAATCTGCGGGAGATCGACAACCAGCGCATGATCGCCGGCCTGATCTATATCGACAATTATGACGAGATCATGGACAGCGTGGAAGAGGTGCGCCAGTCCCTTCTGGTGGCACTGATCGACCGCAAGATCAACAAATATATCAACGATGCCGACGGACTTGTGAAGAAAATGGAAAAGGACAAGTATTTTATCGTCATCAAGAAAGAAGCTTATCAGAAATTTGAAGCAGACCGTTTTTCACTGCTGGAGGATGTCAAGCAGGTGAACATCGGCAATGCACGTTCAGCCACGCTGAGCATCGGACTGGGCGTCAATACATCGACCTATGCGCAGAGTTATGATTATGCCCGCATGGCGATCGACCTGGCGCTGGCCAGGGGCGGCGACCAGGCAGTCGTGAAGGACTGCCACGGCCTGAAGTATTACGGCGGAAAAAAGGAGCAGACCTCCAAGAATACGCGGGTCAAGGCCCGGGTCAAAGCAGAGGCGCTGCGGGAGTTTATCGTTGCCAAGGACCAGATTTTTGTCATGGGACACCGCCTGGCGGACGCGGACAGCCTGGGGGCCTGCATGGGGATCTACCGCGCTGCGAAGGAGCTGGGTAAGAAGGCCCATGTAGTGCTGGATGAGGTTTCCAATTCCATCCGGCCGCTATATGATGAGATTTTGGACAGTTCTGCTTATGAAAGTGATATTTTCCTGACACCGGACAGGGCTCTGGACAGGATCAATGAAAATTCCATGGTGGTCGTGGTCGACACCAACAAGCCGCCCATGACGGAGTGCCCCGAACTGCTGAAACAGTCTAAGACCATTGCCGTACTGGACCACCACAGGCAGGGCAGCATGGTCATCGAGAATGCGGTGCTCTCCTATGTAGAGCCGTATTCTTCATCTACCTGTGAAATGGTGGCGGAGGTGCTGCAGTATATCGTCGACGACCTGCGGATTCCGTCGGTGGAGGCGGACTGCCTGTACGCCGGGATCATGATCGATACCCGGAACTTCATGAACCGGACCGGAGTAAGGACCTTTGAGGCGGCGGCATTTTTGAGAAGGTGCGGCGCAGATATCACGCGTGTGAGAAAGATGTTTCGGGATGATATGGAGTCCTACCGGGCCAAGGCGGAGACTGTTCGGATGGCCGAGGTTTACCGCAGCGAGTATGCCATTGCGGAGTGTCCGGGCGATATCGACAGTCCTACCGTACTGGGGGCGCAGGCGGCCAATGAACTGCTGGATATCAGCGGCATCAAGGCATCCTTTGTACTTACAATATATAATGGAAGAATTTTCCTCAGCGCCCGTTCCATCGACGAGGTCAATGTTCAGATCATTGCCGAAAAGCTGGGCGGAGGCGGACATATCAATGCGGCAGGTGCGCAGTTTGACCATACGGATGTAAAGGAAGCAATCCATAGATTAAAAGAAACGATCGACCAGATGATCGAGGCCGGAGATATCTGACAGCAGAAGCAGAACCAAAGTATCTGTATTCGCAGAGAGACGGATCATGCCAGAATTTCCGCTTCGACGCAGACAGAGGGAAAGAATAAAAGGAGTTTTATCTATGAAAGTAATTTTATTGCAGGATGTAAAGTCCCTTGGAAAAGAGGGCGAAATTGTAAATGTAAATGACGGATACGCACGGAATTTTATCATTCCGAAGAAGCTGGGCGTGGAAGCGAACAGCAAAAACATGAATGACCTGAAGCTGAAAAAGAGCAATGAGGAAAAGATTGCCAGGGAGAATAAAGAGGCTGCTGCGAAACTGGCCGAAGAACTAAAAGCCGGGCAGGTTGAACTCAGGATCAAGGTGGGCGAGGGAGGAAAGGCATTTGGCTCTGTATCCGCAAAGGAGATCGCCGCTGCGGTAAAAGACCAGATGGGCCTGGATGTGGATAAAAAGAAGATTCAGCTTAAGGAAACGCTGAAAACCCTGGGAACGCATCTGGTTCCGGTAAAACTGCATCCGGAAGTGACTGCGGAATTGAAGGTGGAGATCGGGGAAGAGGCATAGCATTGGACATAAGCGAAAATGTACGGTACAGAGCGGAAAGGCAGCACACACAGTACCCGCGGAAGCACCCAGTCAGTGCAGATCGTGAGTGCACCCGCCGATACTGAACAGATATAGATGATGAGGAGCAAAGACAAATGGAAGAGGCGGTAATTAAACGGATCCTGCCTCATAGCACGGAAGCAGAAGAAGCGGTGATCGCCTCGATGCTGATGAATAAGGATGCCATTTTGGAGACAACGGAGATTCTCACAGGGGAGGATTTCTATCAGACTGCATATGGCATCCTCTTTGATGCTATGGCAGAATTATTTCATATGGGAAGACCAGTGGATCTGATCACGCTGCAGGAATATCTGAAAGAGAAGAATGTCCCGCCGGAGATCAGCAGCCTGGAATTTGTCAAGGATATCCTGGCAGGCTTCCAGACCTCGGCAAATGCAAAATACTATGCGCAGATCATCAAAGAAAAAGCGACCTTGCGCAGGCTGATCAAGCTCAACGAAGAGATCGCCAATACCTGTTATTTGGAGAACCGTCCCCTGGAGGAAATACTGGAAATGACGGAGAAGCGGGTCTTTGAACTGGTGGAACGAGGCAATTTTCAGGACTTTGTGCCTATCAAGCAGGTGGTCCTAAACGCCCTGGAGGTCATTGAGAGGGCATCCAAGACGAGAGGAACCGTAACCGGCATACCTACCGGCTTTATCGATCTGGATTATAAGCTTTCGGGTCTGCAGCGGTCGGACCTGATCCTGATCGCAGCCAGGCCGTCTATGGGAAAGACGGCATTTGTGCTGAATATCGCACAGCATGTGGCGTTTCGGCAGAACCTTTCGGTAGCTGTATTCAGTCTGGAAATGTCCAAGGAGCAGCTGGTGAATCGCCTGTTTTCCCTGGAATCGCATGTGGACGCTCAGCTCTTGCGTACCGGGAACCTGAAGGACATGGATTGGGAAAAGCTGATCGAGGGCGCCGGGATCATCGGAAAGTCCAAGCTGATCATTGACGACACCTCCGGAATCTCTATTGCCGAGATGCGCTCAAAATGCCGGAAGTTCAAGCTGGAGCAGAACCTGGATCTGATCATCATCGACTACCTGCAGCTGATGAGCGGGAGCAGTAAGAGAAGCAATGAGAGCCGTCAGCAGGAGATATCAGAGATTTCGCGTTCCTTAAAAGGACTGGCGAGGGAGCTGAATGTGCCTGTCATTGCGCTGTCTCAGCTGAGCCGTGCGGTGGAATCCCGGAATGATAAGCGGCCCATGCTTTCCGACCTGCGTGAGTCAGGAGCCATCGAGCAGGATGCGGACGTGTGTATGTTTATTTACAGGGACGATTATTACAATCACGATTCGGAAGATAAGAACATTGCAGAGATCATCATTGCCAAGCAGAGGAACGGCCCCATCGGGACCATTCGGCTGGCATGGATGCCGCAGTACACACGATTTGGAAATGAACTGCGGCAGCCGGAGTAGAAGCTGCGGCGCATACGCCAGACAGATCTGACCGGCACGATTCCCGTCATTTACTGCTAGTACATCATTGCGTATATAATGGTGCATTATTCACCGTTAATTACACAATGCTGTACTAGATTCATCTGCGTGGATGCGGATCAGATACGCTCCGAAATATCCTGCCCGTTTTAAAATATGGCCGGCAGGGCAGGATACAGGAGGGTTATGTAAGCAGCTTCTTCAATTTTCCGAGCGGGGTTTCCCTTGCGGCTTCCCGCCGCCCTGCCTGCTGCTGGCGTATGAGTACGTCCAGTTTGCGGTAATGCTCTTCCTCCCGGCGCTCATTTGCCTGAAAGAGAAAATCCATTTCACGGATGACATCAGAAGTTACTTTGCGGCTGATGTCTTTTTTTAGTATTTCATTGTTTGCAGAGACTACATCGGTCAGTACGTCTCCGATCAGGGAGCGCACCTGTTCTAGCTGTGTGACCTGGATCACATCGGCCTCCGGAGCTGACGGACGGGCCGAAGCCAGGGAAGCAGATTCCTGCATATCGTCCGCCTCGCATTCCGTCATGCTGTCTTGCATATCACCTGATCTGCCGTTCCGCACTCCATCCAATTTGCAGTCTGCTCTGCCATTCTGTATTTTGGCAGTTCTGCCGTCTGCTCCGCCATTCAGCATTACGGCAGATCTGCCGTTTGCTCCGTCATTCAGCATTTCGGCAGTTCTGCAGTCTGCCCCGCCATCCTGCACTTCAGCAGTTTTGCCGTCTGCCCCGCCGCTGTGCATTTCGGCAGTTCTGCAGTCTGCCCCGCCATCCAGTATTTCAGAAGTTCTGCCGTCTGCCCCGCCATCCAGTATTTCAGAAGTTCTGCAGTCTGCTCCGCCATCCTGCATTTCATTTGTTCTGCCGCCTGTTCCATCAGCCGATATAGCGGCTGTTTTGCCAGCCTGCGTGCCGTCCGTCTTGTCTCCCGCCTCTTTTCGGCGGGCACCTTCTTCAGCCTTGGCAGAGTTCAGCCGTTTTCGGGCAGCAGTTAATTCCGGGATCATATATTTCAAGTCACGCAGAAGCATTCCTTCATTCTTCAGTTTCTGGATACAAAGAAAAAGCTGTATGTCATCTTCCGTATAGTATCGATGTCCCATGTCAGTGCGGCCGATCTCCAGACCCAGTTCCTCCTCCCAGTAGCGGAGAACGTGGGACTCTACCTGGAGCTTTTTGGCTGCCTCAGAAATCATGTACCTGACCTTGCCCATATATAGGATACCTCCTTAGGATTATTATACACTCTCGGAGTGATTTTTAGTTATACTGAGCGCCAGATCAATCTGCGCACGGTAAAACATGGTTACTGTTCACACCCTCACCGGGTGCTCACAGCAACGAACCCGACCTATTGAAAGTTGCCTTACGGCAAGAGGCCGGATTCCAGCCCCGGTACTGTACTGCCTGTGACCGTGCAGTGTAGTGCACGGCCCAGGAGTGAACAGTAACATAACATGGCTACTGTTCACGGTGCCTTGCACCCTGCTGCAAGGCATCCGGCCAGTAAAATAGCGGTTGCGTGCATCCAGCTCGTCCACTCCGTTCCGGTCCGTCCTAAACAAGCGTCGCTGGCGCTTAGGACCGCCGTCAGGCGACTTCTCAATGGGCTGGATGCGTTACAGTTCGCGGACGGTCAGGCCGTGAACTGTAACATAACATGATGCGTACAGCCGTACCCGGCCAAGGCGCGGCATGTAACATTTATGAAGCTCGTCCACCTGCTTTCGCCCCTTATTATACCATACGGAGCAGCAGGGAATGAAAAAAAGCGTTCGTCAAATAAAGACATTCTTTGTAAGGAGACAATCTCCAAACGTTGCACGTTACTGTTCACACCCTGACCGGGTGCTCACAGTAAGTTACAGTTCACGGCCCAACCGGCCGCGAACTGTAACGCATCCAGTCCATTAAAAAGTCGCCTGACGGCGAGGGGCTGGATGCATGCAACCGCTATTTTACCGGCCGGATGCCTTGCAGCAGGGTGCAAGGCACCGTGAACAGTAACCACAGTAACCTTTTTATCTGCAAGTATTTACATTCATACTTCACGTACAGAGAAAAAAGTGATATTATAGATAGTATAGAAACACACCTGAGTACAGAGAGAATCCGGGAGGGTCTAAGGAGATGGAGAATAAGACAAAAAATACACGATATCTGATCGTCAGCCTTATATTTGTGCTGATCCTGTGTATTTTCATTTTCACATTCCAGGCAGTTCGTATGCGGGAGAAGAGTGCGGAGACGATCAGTGATATCGGAGGAATCTACATGTCCGGGATGGGAGAACATGTGGCGGAGCACTTCGGATCGACCATCGGACTGCGGCTGTCCCAGGTAGGAGATCTGGTAGAAACTGTGCCTCCGGGAAATGCAGGGACTGCAGATGTGACGCGCATCAATCTGTCCAACAATGGACGTATGCGAGAGTTTACCAGTCTGGCGCTTGTTTCCGAAGACGGGACTTATGAGATGATCTATGGCAATGATGCGGATCCGGCCGATCCGGAGACCTTTATGCGGTCGCTGCGCAGCGGCCACAGCAAGATCGCGGCGGCCACGGACAGGCTTGGAGATACGGTCATTCTGATGGGGATGCCGGCGGCTTACCGCATGAAGGACGGCGGGGAAAGTATTGCGCTTGTGGCAGGGCTTCCGGTCAGCTATATCGGTGAAACACTGTCTTTGACCATGAACGATACATCCATGGAATACTATATGGTACTAAAAAACGGCGACTTCATTTTTCGGGGCGACGGACTGGACGGAGGCAATTACTTCGAACGGGTCAGAAAACGCTATGACAGTGTGCGGGGCATGGAAAAGGAGGCCTTTATTCAGGCGCTTCAGGATGCCATGGAGGTGAACGAGAAATATGATATCGAGTTTACGATGGACGGGGAGCGGCGGCATATGTACTGCACTCGGCTGCCAAACTCCGAATGGTATCTGCTGGTGGGGATGTCCTACAACCTGATGGATTCGACCATCGATCGGTTCGGGAAGCAGTGGACGTTCACCGCGCTGGCGGACTGTGCGCTGATCGTGCTGGCGCTGCTGCTTGTTTTTGTGGGATATTTCCGGTTGATGCGTCAGCAGATGCATTCCCTGGATGAAGCGCGGAAGGCGGCGGAGCGTGCCAGCAAGGCGAAGAGTGAATTTCTTTCAAATATGAGCCATGACATCCGGACTCCTATGAACGGGATCGTCGGCATGACGACCATCGCCATTTCCAATATAGACGATACTCAGCAGGTACAGCATTGTCTGAAAAAGATTGCTTTTTCCAGCGGTCACCTGCTGGGGATGATCAATGACATCATGGATATGTCCAAGATTGAGAACGGGGAGCTGATCCTAAATGTGGAGCAGCTATCGCTTCGTGACGCCATGCTGAACATTGTGGGGATCATGCGGCCTCAGGTGAGGGAGAAACGCCAGAAGCTGGACGTTTATGTACGTGACGTGACCGTGGAAAATGTGTGCGGGGACAACGTCCGGATCAACCAGATCCTGCTCAATCTTCTGAGCAATGCCGTGAAATTTACGCAGGAGGAGGGGCGGATCCAGCTTGTACTGCAGGAGGAGCCGTCCCCCAGGGGCGACGCATTTATCAGGGTGCACTTCAGGGTGAAGGACAACGGGATCGGAATGACACGGGAATTTAAAGAGCGGATCTTCGAATCATTCATCAGGGAAGACCATACCCGTATTGAAAAATCGGCAGGCGCCGGATTGGGGCTGACGATCACTAAGCACATCGTAGAGGCAATGGGCGGCAATATCAAAGTGGAAAGTGAGCCCGGGCGGGGGAGTGCGTTCCACATAACAGTGGATCTGGAAAAGGCGATGGCCCAGGAGCGGGAGATGAATCTTCCGGACTGGGATCTTCTGGTTGTGGATGATGACGAGATCCATTGTGAAAATGATATCGCCGCTCTGAAAGCGATGGGCATCAAAGCGGACTGGGCTCTGAACGGGCAGCGGGCAATCCAGGCGGTGGAAAAACGTCTGGAACAGGGAGGCGATTATTTTGCGATCCTGCTGGATTATGATATGCCGGGGATGAACGGTATTGAGACAGCGCGGGAGATCCGGAAGCTCTGCGGTGAAAAGACGCCGCTTTTGCTGCTGGCGACATTTGACAGGAATGAGGTGGAGGCGGAAGCCAAGGAGGTGGGAATCTATGGATTTCTTGCAAAGCCGTTGTTTAAATCCACGCTGTTCTATGGGCTGAAGCCTCTTGCTGCTACAAAGGCAGCGGAGCTCCCGGCAGAATCAGATATATCCGCGCAGTTTACAGGAAAGCGGGCGCTGTTGGCAGAGGATAATGAACTGAACTGGGAGATCGCAAGCGAACTGATCTCGGATCTTGGGATTGAACTGGACTGGGCAGAGGACGGCAAGATCTGCGTAGATAAGTTTGAACAGTCGCCGCTGCACTATTACGATGTGATACTGATGGATCTGCGGATGCCGGTGATGACCGGATATGAGGCGGCCAGGGCAATCCGGGATATGAGCCGGACGGACGCGGACACGATTCCGATCATTGCCATGAGTGCGGACGCCTACCGGGACGACGTGCAGAAGTGCCTGGACTGCGGAATGAACGCCCATGTACCCAAGCCCATAGATATGCAGGAGGTAACCCGGCTTCTGGAGAAATATCTGTAGCCATAACAGGGAAGAGGAAGGCCGGATGCATGCCGTATAAAGTGAGATCAACGGGAGACGGAGATTTATTCCGCTCTGCAGCGGAGTAATGTATAGAAAGGAGCCATGTGAACATGAAAAAAATGCTGGCTTTGCTGCTGGCGGTCTGTCTGTCCGTCAGCTATACTGCCTGCGGAGGCGAGGATGGCAGCAGTGCAGGCGGCGGTCGAGAAAAGGGGGAAACATCAGGACCTTCGGAGGGAAACGCGGCGTATGGGACGGAGGACGGCGCTTCCGACGATGGAACCGGCCCATCCGGTAATGGGCAGACAGAGATCTCGTTATGGACATATCCGGTAGGAAACTGGGGGAATTCTGTGGTAGTCGCAGGGCTGATCTCTGATTTTATGCAGCAGTATCCTCAGATTCACATTTCGGTAAAGTATCTGGATTATGCTACCGGTGATGAGGAGATACGTGAGGCTGTAGAGGCGGGAGGAGCTCCTGACGTGGTCCTGGAAGGTCCCGAACGGCTGATAGCAGACTGGGGAGACAAAGGTCTGATGGCAGATCTGACCGATCTCTGGGAAGAAGATAAGATGTCAGACAGAGTATACGAAAATGTGCGTCGTGCCTGCCGGCACCGCAACGGGAAGTATTATGAGTACCCAATCTGTATGACAGCCCACTGCATGGCTATCAATTATGATATGTTTGAGGCAGCCGGCGCTCTGCAATACATTGACGAGGAAAATCACACCTGGACGACGGACGGATTTATCAAAGCGGTCAAAGCGCTGAAAGACTATGGGCAGGAGAAGGCAGGCATTATATACTGCGGCGGGCAGGGAGGCGACCAGGGAACGCGCGCCCTGGTAAATAATCTGTACGGCGGTACGTTTACGGATCCGGAGCACACGGAATATACGATCAACAGCGAGGAAAATATCCGGGCGTTGGAGCTGCTCCAGGGATTGGAAGGTATTTTCTTTGAGCCAGATCTCGTAGGGCAGGATGAAGTGACGATGTTCTGCAGCGGAGAACTTGCAATGGCGTTCTGCTGGAACGTGTCCCTTGAGGCCAGTCAGGCAGCCATGTATCCGGAGCGGGAATTTGACATCTTTCCCATGGCATTCCCGACCAGCGATGGGATACCCAGTCTGCAGGGCGGTATCTGGGGATTCGGAATCTTTGACAATGGAGATGAGGCCAGGATTGAAGCGGCCAGGACCTTTATCAAGTTTATGACAGAAAGTGAGAAGGAGTACATCAAATCTGTTCAGACGGCGCTCTACTGGCCGGTCCGCGATATGGAGGATGTCTATGTAAACGATGACATCATGCGGGAGTACAGTGTTTTCACAAGATATATGGGGGACTACTATCAGATCACGCCGGGCTGGGTTCAGGCGCGGACCGCCTGGTGGCGGATGCTGCAGGAAGTAGGGAAAGGTAAGCCGGTGAGGATGGCTGTGGAAGACTTTGTAAAGACCGCGGATGAGGCGGCAGAGGCTGCATTGCAGTGAACGGAAAAACTGTCCCGGCTGTGCAGCTCAAAACCTGCGGTACAGGCAAGACGTTTTAAGGAGCGATTTCCTGTAATACTGTGAGCACCGCAGGTGTGAACAAAAAAATCAGTCAAAGACCCCGCAGCAAGCTGCGGGGAACTTTTGTAAACTGGTCTGCTATTCAATGAGACCGCCCTTTGACGGGCGAATCATCTTCATGCCATCGTATGCAGAAAAGCTGCCGGCGGCAGGCTTTCCGTCTTAGGCTTCTGCGATAGCGCTTGTAGGACAAGCTCCCTCACAAGCTCCGCAGTCGATACATGCATCAGCATCAATTACGTACTTTCCGTCTCCCTCCGCAATAGCGCCTACCGGACATTCAGCTTCGCAAGTGCCGCAGCTAACGCACTCATCACTAATCACACGTGCCATAATATGTATCCTCCTTTTTATAATATGAACTTCCGGAATCCTCTTCCCGCCGCCTGGGCGGCTGTTCCGGTACTATATTTTTGCAATGGGATCCATTGCTTTTTCTATTTTAATACAAAAAAGATAAATATACAAGATAATTCATAATAACCTTAAGAAAATATTCCTTTTTTTTTCACGAAAATAGTGTATAGTATTAAAGTATGGATAAAATATAGAAGAAAGGGTGGAGCTGCGAATCATAGCCAGTTAGGATGTGGATCGCAGCAGGAAGTTTTATTATGAGACGGAAATTATTGAAAACTGCGGCTCTGGCGCTTGCCGCTGCCCTGATAGCCAGCGCATGTGCCAGGGATACCGAACAGAATACATTTACGGGGGATACGTCCGAAGAACCGGAGTACCAGGATAGCCTGAATCCCATCATTCCATCAGCTTACCGGGACGTCCGGGGACTGAAGCTGGAAGAGGGGACCTATATATCCATCATCGGAAAATCAGAAGCCACGGCGTTCTGGAAAGCAGTCAAAAGCGGTGTCATGCAGGCGGCCGAGGACCTCAATCAGGAACTGGGATATTCCAGAAATCATAAGATCAAGGTGACTTATAACGGCCCTGCAAAGTCAGAGGATATTGATGAGCAGGTAAATATCCTGGATGAGGAGTTGTCCCGCTATCCTGACGTGATCGGGATCGCCAGCATCGATGAGGATGCCTGTACAGTCCAGTTTGACCTTTCTACGGAGAATGGGATACCGATCATTGCTCTGGATTCCGGAAATAAGTATCCGGGAATACAGTGTACGGTCAAGACGGACAACCAGGAGGCGGCCCGTACCGGGGCGTACAAGCTGGCGGACGAGATCGGCGGAAAAGGGGACGTGATGCTTCTGGTCCATGATTCCAAGTCAGAGACCGCTAAGGAGCGTGCAAAGAGCTTTCAGGACGAGATCGCGGAGAACTATCCGGATGTCCGGGTCGCGGAGACCGTTTACTGCGACCAGCTGGATGACCTCAAAAAGCAGATGGCGGAAGAGCAGAATAAAGGGCTGAAAGAGGGAGAACGGAAGGTGGAGAAGGAGAGTTTTTCGGATGTGGATGCCGTACAGTTTCTGATCGAACAGCATTCGGGGCTGAGAGGGATCTTCGGGACCAATGACAGTACGACCATGCTTGGACTGCATGCGATCAGACAGGCCGAGGAGGAAGGGGCCGGAAGCGTAGAGGAAGAAAACCGCGGGGACGACGGACAGAAGTCGGAAGAGTCCATAGAAGGGGGGCAGAAGGATAACCAGATAGACGATCAGGAGCCGGAAAATGATGACAGTGAAAAAGCAGTTCCGGCGTCTGCGGATGGGAAACAGTATAACGAAACGGTCCGGGCCGGAGATGAGAAAAACGAGGAAGACTCCAAAACAGATGGCGCGGACAGCGGAAGATCCGCGGAAAATGAATCAGGCGGGGGAGCATCCGCAGAAAATGCATCAGACGACGGAACATCCGCAGAAAATGCATCAGGCGGCGAGGACGGCGCGGCGGACAATCCTGCATCAGTAAATGAGGGGACAGAGTACACCGAGATTGTACTTATGGGATTTGACGTGAGCAAGGAGCAGCGAAAGGCTCTGGAGGAGGGAGAAATCTCCGGGTTGGTCGTGCAGAACCCGTTTGGAATCGGGTACGCGTCGGTGGTAGCGGCGGCAAGGACCGTTCTGCAGGCCGGGAATGAGGCGCAGGTCAGCACCGGGTATCTCTGGGTGACGAAAGAGAACCTGAATGAGGAATCCATCCAAAAGATGCTGTATGAGTAAAGCAGTGGATTATACTAATATAGTCGCTACACTAAGCACAGATTCCACAATATGACCTTCAAATGTAAACTGCGTTTTCTGGAATGCAACCGGGAGTTTTGGTAAGATTTCTGCAAGTAACAAAGGGAACTGCAGAAAACCAGTTGGGAATTGCCGTATGAAAACATCTGCGTACAGATTGGTTTACATACGGCAGGCATTCCATCTGCTGTGCAGACCGGTTACAAATAAAGGAGGGACATTTTATGGAATTTGCAGAAAAACTCATAGCGCTTCGCAAAGGGAAAGAATTGACACAGGAGCAGTTGGCCGAACAACTGAATGTGTCAAGACAATCCGTTTCCAAATGGGAAAACGGGCAGGCCGTACCCGAGGTGGAAAAGCTTGTGGAATTGAGCAGGGCATTCGACGTTACCGTGGATTATCTATTAAAACCGTCGGAGATAGACGAACTGTCGGTCAAGACAGAACTGTTGGAACAGCAGCAGAAACAGATGATGGACAGGGAACAAAAACGTTCCCGGATTTTCAAAAATATCCTGTATTCGCTTGCCGTATATCTGGTATTTTTCGCGGCATTTTTTGTCGGACATTACTTCTTTTTCTTCCACGAATGGGAACTATGGGGAAAACCCGTCCTGTTTGCTGAATTTTTTATCGCAACTGCAATCGTAATATGGATCTGGGCAAAAAAATTTCCAACTGTACGGTGCTAATCCGAAGCCACATTTTCATTACAATAAATTGTGCAAAAATGTGAATTCGGATTGCAACCGCACAGCTGGAAAAATTTTGCCGACCGTTCATAAAAACAGCCGGAGCTGCTTTGTGTCTGCGGAATATTCCGTTTGGCCGAGCAGTCTCCGTTTTTTTGTTCCGCATAGAAAAAAGTTCCAGGGGGATGCGCGCTGTGCACATACGAAAGATAGGTGCCGCCGCAGCTGCGCTCCGGAGCGAGTGTACGTAAAGCAGTATACTTTTTACATTTTGACAGAAAATTGACTTTTCAGTGTTATAAAACATACATTATAAAAGGCCGTATGGCCATAATGGGGTGCCCTTTGGAAACATTATGGAAGGCCGTATGGTCATGACGGAATCCCCTTGGGGATACAGGCAGAAGGAGTAGATTTTATGGAGCAAAAATATAAAATTTTGATTGTGGATGACGAGCAGTCAATCACGGACATGCTGAAATTGCAGCTGGAATTTGAAAATTATATGGTTTATACAGCCAGAAATGCGGAGGAAGCTCTGGAAAAGTTATCACACTGCCCGGATCTGGTTTTGCTGGATATCAATATGGCCGGCATGAACGGGATTGATCTTTGTATATCCATCCGAGAGTTTGTAACCTGTCCGATCCTTTTTCTGACTGCAAGAGTATCGGAGCAGGACAAAATAAACGGGCTGATGGTCGGCGGGGACGACTATATTACAAAACCGTTCTCAATGGATGAACTGCTGGCAAGGATTTCAGCCCACCTGCGCCGGGAAATGAGAACCCGCAGCAAAACGAAAAGCAGATTTTCGGAAGAACTCATTATCGATTACCCAGACAGAAGCCTTTATATCAAAGGGCATTCCGTGGAACTGTCAAACAAAGAATTTGAAATCATCCAACTGCTGTCAATGAACGTGGGGCAGGTATTTGACAGGGAAAAAATCTACGAACGCATCTGGGGGATCGACGGAAACGGGGACAGCGCGGTCATCAAAGAACATGTTCGAAAGATACGCTTGAAATTTGCGGAATTTACGGAGAAAAATTATATTGCTACAGTCTGGGGAGTGGGATACAAATGGGTAAAATAAAAAACGTATTTCAAAATATGTCATTAAAAAAGTCCCTGGTATTGCTGGCGGTTTTTTGCCTGAGTATAGTCAGTGTGCTTATCATAATTACGATACTGGCATTTTCGGGGATGCGGCAGAGCATCCTGGATACCAGGCACCTCTATATTTACGGCTATACGGGGGAATATCATGGGGAAAGCGGGGGGATGGTCGTTGAGCCGAATGACTTCACCTACGGAACATTATCCGGAGAAAATCAAAGGAATTACCGGGCCGTCACAGTTCTTATGGTAATGCTGCCCGTTTTTTATATCATCCTTGCTTCTGTGGCTGTGGCAAAATTTTACTACAAATGGAAGCTGCAGGCCCCGCTTAAGGATCTGAAAGGCGGAATCCATCACATTTCCGGGCAGAATCTGGATTTCCGGATGGAATACAGTTCCCGCGACGAGCTTGGGCAGCTATGCGATACATTTGAACAAATGAGAAACGAGCTGTATAAGAATAACTGTAAAATGTGGGACATGCTGCAGGAACGAAAAGCCCTGACAGCCTCTGTTTCGCACGATCTGAGAACACCGATCACCGTGATCGGCGGGTATCTGGATTATTTGAATAAGGCGGTGGAAAAAGACGCGCTGACAGGCGATATTCTGCGGACGACCCTTGAAAATATGACCGCCGCCGCATCCCGGCTGGAGCGATATGTGGATTGCGTCAGGGACGTACAGAAGATGGAGGATATTGAAATCCGAACAGAGCAAATGGATCTGAAAAAATGGATTGCGGATATGGCAAGCGCGTTTTCAATGTTGGCAGAGCAGAATAAAAGGCAGTTGGAAATACGGGACTTTTCCAAAACACCGTTTATACGGACGGATCAGGACATGCTTTCCAAAGTGCTGGAAAATATTTTCAGCAACGCGCTTCGCTTTTCAGAGAATCAGATCGTCTTAATAATAGAAGAAACGGACGACTGCATTTCATTTTCCATACAGGATGACGGAGCAGGATTTGCACAGGAGGAATTGAGCTGTGCCGCCTTACTTTTTTATACCCAAAGTGCGCCGCTCCATACATGCCCCGGCAGGGCCGGCGGCGGAAATTTCGGCATCGGGCTTTCGATCTGTAAGATACTCTGCGGAAAGCTGGGCGGCGCGCTGCATTTGGAAAACGGCTCCGGCCGCGGCGCGGTGGTTACGGCAAAAATAAGCAAATGCGGAGATTCCGGAGAGCGGGCCGCAGATTAAAATATTCTAATCAGATTTTTTTGTTACTATTGACAGCCACTTCACCCACATGCGCAAAAACAGCCGGCATTTTTTTCGGAAAATTGACTTTTGTATGAGAGAATCTCCTTATAGAAAAAAGAAATATAAGGAGGTTTTTTATGGAAATCAAAATCGAGCATCTATGTAAAATGTATGGAAACCAAACGGTTTTGGATGACATTTCCCTGCACATTTCATCGGGGATATATGGCATATTGGGAGGAAACGGGGCCGGCAAGACGACCTTGCTGCGTATTCTCGCCTCCCTGTCGGAGCCGTCGTCAGGCACAGTACAAATCAATGGAATTGACATAAAGAAGAAAAAAGAAATCCGAAAAATGATCGGATATCTGCCGCAGGAATTTTCGGTGTATCCGGGCATGAGCGTCTGTTCGGCGTTGGATTATCTGGGGATTCTGTCGGAAATTCCGCGGAATATCCGAAAAGAGCGTATCCGCGAACTGCTGAAACAGACC
>Ga0137307_101620_pt1 | contig 18926 bp, 16 predicted proteins | sample NAcewD2O_March_2_FD_97180 | JGI IMG/M metagenome (GOLD analysis project Ga0137307, IMG submission 97180) | Mouse cecal microbial communities from Vienna, Austria - N-Acetylglucosamine amended D2O_March | ecosystem: Host-associated > Mammals > Digestive system > Large intestine > Cecum | place... | reverse complement strand
ATATCTTCGCACTCCAGATAATCGTGGAACTGTTGACGTGTGACGCCGTAGATCTCATCTACCTCGTCTCCCATCATCCAGCGCAGCAGGTCGATGCCGTGGATGCACTGATTCATAAGGCAGCCACCATCCTGCGCCCAGGTGCCCCGCCACGGGGCCTGGTCGTAATAGTCCCGGTTCCGGTTCCACCGAACATGGACGGAGCCATGGGAGATCTGCCCAAAGCGCCCCTCCTCCAGGGCCTTTCGAGTCTGCCGCACCGCCACATTAAAGCGGTTCTGATGGCAGGCGGAGACTTTGACTCCTGCCTGTTCACTCCTGCGGATGATTTCTTCCGCATCGGCCATGGACATTGCCATGGGTTTTTCGATGATAATATTTACACCCGCGTCGATACAAGCCAAGGCAATTTCCGCGTGAATTCCACTCTCCGTGGCAATGCTCACGAGAGTTGGCTTTTCCGCCGCCAGCAGATCCCGATAGCTGGTGTAACGGCGGATAGCCTCCTCCTTCTCCAGGCCATATTTGGAAAGAAGGGTTTCCATAGCCTCTGGTTTGATATCACAGACGGCACAGATCTCCAAGCCATTATTCAGCGCAGCTTTAATATGGTTCACCGCAATGCGCCCGCAGCCAATAAGGGCATATTTCATATTCCTCGCTCCCCTTTACATTCTTGATAGATTGTCTGGTATTGTGCGGCAATTTTTTCCCAATCAAATTTGCCCACCAGTTTTATGCAGTTTTCTGATAACTCGCCATAACGCTCCATAACAAGGCGGATTTTTTTCTCCAAATCTAGCGGATCGTGGTCTGAAACTGCATAGCCCACGGTTCCGTCCGGAAATTGGCCGTCAAATCCCTGACCCCGGGTATAGAGCACCGGGAGTCCTTGGCTCATGGCCTCCGCATAGACGAGGCCGAAAGACTCCGTATGGGAGGGCATGACAAAAATATCCGCGCTCCGCAGATGCTTTAACACCTCCTCCTGTGGACAAGGAGGATAATACGTGATGAAATCCGCATTTTTTTCTATGAGGGAGCGGTATTTTTCCTCTTGGACAGCACCTACCACCGTGAGACAGATACTGATTCCCTGTTGGCGGAGCTGCTCCACTGCCTTCACTGTGGTCTCTAAGTTTTTGTTGGAGTTGACTTCCCCCACGTAGATCAGGCGAGGAGGGACGCCCGGACCAATTCGGGAAGAGGGCGCGTCTTTAAAAAAGAGTGGGGAGATCCCATTGGGAATTATGACACTTTTTTGACGGAGCCTGTCTTGGTCCGAAGCGGAGACATACTGAGAGAGGAGATGCTCCTGATACGCCGGGGAGAGAAAGACCACTTTTTCTGCATTCCGCATGATTTCCACTCCGGTCCGGCGAAGGTGGATCATATACTTGAAAAATATGTTCAGATCTGTATTTCGAAAGGCAACAATATAGGGGATGCCATAACGCCGGTGGAGCTGAAGGGCGGCGTAACCGCCGGAGAACACGGTGTGGGCGTGGATCACGTCCACAGCGGAGAGGTCCATATTTCCCTGAAGATCCTGAAGCATCTTCCGCTGCTTGGCATAAAACAGAACCCTGTCCAGCTGGGTAAAACGATTGGAGACAATCACATGTTCCTCTTGCGGCGGTACGCCGGCACGCATTGATACAGGGACATAGACCGTATTTTCGATCCCAAGCTCCCGCAGTTTGGAAAACAGGTTTCGATACAGCCTGTTTCCAAAATATCCGTTGGCAATTTGCAGAACTTTGATAGTGCGTCCTCCCCTTTCTGTTGGCGTTTGGCAGTCAGCGACAGCGTTTACAAAATAGATCCTATGGCGAACAGCCGGTCTTTCAGATTGATTGGGAGTCGTGAAATATCCGCTGAGGATAACAGAACTCCCAGATCTCTGCACCGCTCCATGGCGGTATAAAATTGGGGCCAGGTAATTTTTTCACCGAAGGCCGCATCTGCGAAACGCTGTACGTATTTTCCAGTGTGCTGGCATACTGTCTTTACCGGCAGGCTCGTTTCAATACACGAAAAGCCCAGTCAATTCGGCGCTTTTTTCTCCCACGCGAATCAGTGCGGGACCAACATAGACCGCCATGTCACAGCACCTCTATATTCTCTCGGTTCGAGATATTTTTGCAGACGTTTTTGCAGTCAAACACAGGCACGCCGCAGCTTGCCACCATAGCGTAGTCCACTTTTGTGTGGGCGGTGGCGATTGTCACTAGATCGTAGTTTTTTACAGCCTCCGGCGTCAAAGCGGGAATCCTCTCATACCACTTACCGCTATCGCGGAATTTGGGAACATAGGGGTCATAATAATCTATCAATGCCCCGGTTTTGCGGAATTCCGCCATTACCCGTACGGCGGGACTCTCCCGGTAGTCGTCGATATCCTGCTTGTAGGCCGCGCCCAGCACCAACACCTTTGAGCCGTTCAGCGCTTTCCGGTAACGGTTCAGGATCTTCCCCGCCCGTTCCACGGTATACTCCGGCATTCGGTCGTTGACCATCATGGACGCTTCGATCATGCTGGTATGGAAACCGTACTCCCGGGCCTTCCAGCTGAGGTAATAGGGATCCAGGGGAATACAATGCCCCCCCAAGCCGGGACCGGGGTAGAACGCCTGGAAGCCATAGGGCTTGGTTTTGGCCGCGTCTACCACCTCCCATATATTGATGTGCATTTTATTGCACAATATAGCCAATTCGTTGATCAATCCGATGTTTACATTGCGGTAGGTATTCTCTAAAATCTTTTCCATCTCAGCTACGGCCGGACTGGAGACGGTAGTAACATCCCCTTCCAAAATGGCACGGTAGACCTTGGCAATGACCTCTGTGGCATCTGCGCCGATGGCACCTACCACCTTGGGCGTGTTGCTGGTTTTGTAGATCAGGTTGCCCGGGTCAATGCGCTCCGGAGAGAAACCCAGATAGAAGTCCACCCCGCATTTCAGCCCGCTGCCCTCCTCTAAAATGGGCTTTAAAAGCTCTTCCGTAGTGCCGGGATAGGTGGTGGACTCCAATACCACAATAGACCCCCGAGTTAAGTGCTTGGAGATCGCAATGGTGGAATCCCGGACAAAGCTGATATCCGGCTGCTGGTGCTTATCCAAAGGCGTAGGGACACAGATGGCGATGAAATCTACATCCTTGACAAAGCTGAAATCCGATGTTGCACGGAGTTTCCCTGTCTTTACCAGCTCCTCCAGGTCAGCATTCACCACATCGCCGATGTAGTTTTTTCCGGCGTTGACAAGATCCACCTTTTCCTGCTGTACGTCAAAGCCAATGGTCTGAAAGCCGTGTTTCGCCTTGTCAACCGCTAGGGGCAATCCCACATATCCCAGGCCGCACACGCCCATGACGAGGGTCTTGCTCTGAATTTTTCTAATAAGTTCCTCTTTGATACCCATGTCAATCGATCTCCTTGATGGAATTATCTTTTTCGTTCATTCGATACTGTTTTCCACAGCCTGGGCAGACCGCCCGATACTGAGAGAATTTGATTGCTTCCCCGCATTGGCAGACATAGCCTCGTACCCGGGCAGGGACGCCGTAGACACAGGCGTAGTCCGGAACATCCTCTGTTACTACGGACCCGGCCCCCACCAGGGCATAGCGCCCAATGCTGTGGCCGCAGACAATGGTTGCGTTCGCACCCACACTGGCGCCTTTTTTGAGAGTGGTTTTTCGATACTCGTTCTTACGCTCAATGAAAGCCCGGGGATTGATCACATTGGTGAACACGCAGGAGGGACCGAGGAATACGCCGTCTTCGCAGACTACCCCGGTATACACCGAGACGTTGTTTTGAATTTTGCACCCTTCCCCCAGAATTACATCCGGGGAAATCACTACATTTTGGCCAATGTTGCAGTGTTTTCCAATTTTGCAGCCTTTCATAATATGGGAGAAGTGCCAGATCTTCGTGCCTTCCCCGATCTCGCATCCCTCGTCCACATAACTGGACGTATGGGCAAAATAGGACGCCATCACGCCGCCTCCTTTCGGAGGCTATGCCGTGCGTAGAGATACGGCGGAGCAAATATTATTTTTCGACATGTCCGCGGGGGGGGGGGCATTTGTGTGCTATCTATATTTTCTAGGAGAGACTGCCGCAGATTCCGCATAAACAATTGATGGGGAATCGCGAAATTACCGCTATAGGTTTCCCCGGCGGGGACGTCCTTTGTCGCTACAGAGCCGATGGAGACCCGTGCCCGGTCACCAACGGCGACCCGGTTGGATATCACGGCGCCCGCCCCAATCCACACATGATCACCGATCCGGCAGTTGCCGCAGCACAACCCGCCAGCGGCAATCAGGCAATTCCGGCCAATATGCGTACCATGTGCGATAAAGCACTGGGTGTCAATTTTGCTGTTTTCTCCGATAAGCGTTTTCTCCCAGGGGAAAATACCGGTGCTAATGGCGGCCTGCTCGAAGAGTTCCACATGAGCTTCAAGAATAATCTGTGCCGTATCGACAACAGAGATATTCTGATTCTGCGGATCCCTGGAGAACGAGAAACCCTTGCAGCCAATGGCTGCGCCGCTGTGGATGATTACATCGTCTCCGATTGTGACCCGACCCTTGACAACGGCGAACGGCTCAATGGTTACCCGGTCTCCGATAATGACGTTTTCCGAATCTACCGCCGCCAGAGGGCTGATCCGGCAGTCTTTTCCGATTCTGGTTGGAAAAGAAATCCCTACATATTCCGCATTGGATGACAGGCGGTTATGAAGTTCAAACAGGGCTGTTTTGGGGCGTTCGCAGACAAAAACACCCTGAATATGAGCGGGGATCCGGTCTGCCAGAGCGGGCACCGTCAGTACACAGGAAATATTGGGGTTCTCCAGCATCGGCAGAAATTTTTCCCACTCCAGAAAGGTCAGAAAAGAGGTCTGTTCCCGCTCGGTGGCAAAGGCCAGACTGCGGAATTCCCCGTCAAAAATCAGCTGCCCCGGCAGGCCCTCCGTCAATTCGGAAAGCTTCATTTACAGTGCCTCCAGTACCGCCTCGATGACCTCCTGCTGCTCCGCTTCCCCCAGATAGGGGTGCATGGGCAGGGAAAAGGTCCGGGCGCAGTAGTCACCGGCGTTGGGGAACGTTTCGCCGTAGACAGGGGCAGTTTGAAACACCGGCAGGGCGTGCTGGGGTGTGGGGTAGTAAATCATATTGGGGATTTTCTTCTCTGTCAGGCTGGCGATAATCCGATCCCGCTGGTTTCGGTCCGCAGCCAAAAGGGCGTACTGAGCGTAGGAGGATACAGAACCCTGGGCCACGAAGGGGGTGACAAATTTTCCGGAAAAGGCGGCGTTGTACCGGCCGGCCACCGTTTGACGGCGGTCCATCTCATACGCGCCCAAGGCTTTGAGCTTGGGCAGGAGAACGGCGGCCTGGAGGTTGTCCAGCCGGGAGTTCAGGCCCACCCGCACGTTGTCGTATTTTCCGCCGGGTCCTTTGCCGTGGACACAGTAAGAGCGGAGCAGAGCGTCCATTTCGCCGTCGTCCGTGAATACCGCGCCGCCGTCCCCATAGCAGCCCAGGGGCTTGGCGGGGAAAAAGCTGGTAGTGGCAATGTCCCCATGGGCACAGCAGCGCTTTCCCTGATAGGACGCGCCAAAGCCCTGGGCCGCATCCTCCAGCAGTGTAAGACCGTATTTTTCACAAACTGCGGCAATGGCGGCAAAGTCCGCAGGGTTGCCCAAAAAGTCCACCGCCACAACCAGCTTTGGCGTCAGCTTACCCTCGGCCAACACAGCTTTGATCTGCCGCTCCAAGCTCTCGGGACAGAGATTATAGGTATCCGGCGTAATGTCGCAAAAGACCGGTGTGGCCCCCAGCATACAGGCGGGTTCCACTGAGGCAATAAAAGTCACATCAGGACAGAACACCGCGTCTCCCTGCCCTACGCCATAGGCCATGAACGCCAGCTGGAGAGCCTCTGTTCCGTTGGCGCAGGAGATGCAGTACTTCCGGCCGACGTAATCGGCCAGCTTGTCCTCCAGTTCCTTTATATAGGGGCCGCCAATAAACTGTGCGGCGTTCAAAACGCTTTGAATATTGGCGTCAATTTCAGATTTCAGGGCCTCATACTGGGCTTTTAAGTCAATAAACTGCATACATTTTGCTCCTTTTATTCCACATTATGGATAGAGACAATTGTTTTCTCCCCATCCACTGCATACCGCAGGCCGCACTCTCCGCAGACGGCGCGATCCCCTTGGAATCTCAGCTTTACGCCGCAGCGGCAGACCCAGCCATGGACCTCCGCTGGACAGCCATAGGCAATGGCATAGTCCGGCACGTCCCGGGAGACTACAGCTCCTGCGCCGATCATCGCATAACGGCCTACAGTGTGTCCGCAGATTACGGTGGCATTGGCGCCGACAGTGGCGCCTTTTCTTACAACGGCTTTCTTGAATTCGCTTTTCCGAGAGATAAAAGCGCGAGGATTGATCACGTTGGTAAAGACGCAGGAGGGACCGAGGAACACCTCATCTTCAATCACCGCGCCGCTGTACAGCGCAACATTATTTTTCATGGTAACATGGTCTCCCACGGTTACGCCGCCCTCGATAAAGCAGTTTTCACCGATGTTGCAGTTTTGTCCCACCTGAGCCTCCGCCATAATATGGACTCCCGCCCAGACCCGGGTTCCTGCTCCCACTTGGGCGCCCTCGTCCACGGTGGCCCGGGCGTGAATGAAGCCTGCTTTTTCCATGCGTTGCTCCTTTCAGCCCGCGCCCGTGCCGCAATATTCAAACCCGGCGCGTTCTACCTGCTCCTTTTGGTAGACATTCCGGAAGTCAAAAAACACCTTTCCGCGAACATGACGGCTCAGCTCCTCAAAATCCAGGGCGTTGAATTCCACCCACTCCGTGGGCAGCAAAATGGCGTCCGTTCCCTCCATGGCCTCCGCTGCGGAGGCACACCATACCAGATCTGGATGGCCTTCACCCAAAACCCGCTTTGCGTTGTCCATGGCCTTGGGATCATACAACCGCAAGGTGAAACCATCGTGCTCCAGCAGCTGTTTTACGATCGCCATGGCGGGAGACTCCCGAATATCGTCGGTCTCCGGCTTAAAACTCAAGCCCAGCACTGCCAGAATCGCACCTTGGGGGAAGCGGTCCAGCACCTTTCGGGCTGCCAACTCTTTTTGCCGCTGGTTGGCCCGGATGACACTTTCCACAACTGTCTGGGGCGCGCCGTACTTTGCGCCGGTGTCTGCCAGGGCTTTGGTATCCTTCGGAAAGCAGCTGCCGCCGTAACCGGGACCGGGATGAAGAAATTTGGGACTGATGCGCCCGTCCTTTCCCATAGCCGCCGCCACTTGCCGGACATCCGCTCCTACCGCCTCGCAGAGGTTGGCGATCTCGTTGATAAAGGTAATTTTAGTGGCGAGAAAAGCATTGGAGGCGTATTTAATCATTTCCGCAGTCTCCGGCGTGGTGACAATAATCGGTTTATTGGCCCGGAGAAACGCGTTATAAAGCTTGGTCAGTTTCTCCCTGGAGATCTCGTCCACCACGCCCAAAACGATACGGTCCGGATTGTTGAAATCGCCGATGGCCTTGCCCTCCCGGAGAAATTCCGGGTTAGAGGCCACAGAAATCTGCAGTGACTGCTTTCCCAGGGCATCCAGCCGCGCCCGGATACGGGCTTGGAGATTCCGGGCGGTGCCTACTGGGACAGTGGACTTGTCCACCACAATCTTATTGCTGTCCATGTGCTTGGCAATATCGTCCGCGGCGGCCTCTACGTAGCGCAGGTCGGCGCTGCCGTCCTCACGCTCCGGAGTGCCCACGGCGATGAAAATCAGCGTACCATGGCGGATAGCCTCCCCCTTGTCGCAGGTAAAACGCAGGCGCCCGCTGGCAAGGCCCTCCTGAAGCTGTGTGGTGGCTCCCGGTTCGTAGATGGGGCAGATCCCCTTGCTGCAGTTTTTCTATCTTCTCCTCTATCACATCCAGACACACCACGTCGTTGCCCCATTTGGCAAAGCCAAGACCAGCTACCAGTCCCACATAACCTGTTCCGATCACAGTTACTTTCATGCTTATCACCTATCTTCATTATTTAGATCCGGCGGTCATTCAAAGCGTATAAAGAAATCCTTTGCGTGGGACTCTCTTTTGGACACAATGGTCAAACAAGGAAATTGCGCCAGAGAATTATCCGCTGGGAGCAGAGAACTGCAATAAAAGCGGCCGGCCATTTCTGAGGCTGTACTCATATGCCGGTCCCTCCCTCTAAAACTTGAATCAGAGTTTCCGTGAGATTGCAAAAATCGTACGCCTCCGCTGCCGCTTGGGCATTCGTGCCCATTTGGGCCAGCTCCGTCTGCGGCAGGGAGAGCAAATGCTGGATTTGTGCCGCCAGATCCTTGGGCGTAAAGCCCTCCGCATCTGCACCGCAGCGGTACTTCTCCACGATGCTGTAGTTAGGGTGGACGGTGGAAAGGATAGGCCGGGCCGCGGCCAGATATTCAAAGAGCTTATTGCAGCTCACTCCGAAACGGAGCAGATCTGAGGATTCCCAGTGTACCAGGTTCAGATCCGTCCGGCTGATGACAGAGGGGATGTACTTCTTCCCCACCCAGCCTTTAAAGGCAACATTTTTGATTCCCTCTTCCTCCACCCGGCGCCGCAGGATAGGGAGTTCGTCCCCGTCGCCCCAGATCAGGAACTTAATTCGGGGATCAGTGATTTCTTTTGCCGTATCCAAAATTAAGCCCAGGTTATTGACACGGCGGATGGAACCCACATAGGCCACTTTAATGATCTCAGGGTTCTCCAGATCCGGATCTTCCACCCGGAAGTTCTCTCGATGATATTGGAAAGTTTTTAAATCTACGCCGTTATTAATATGGAATACCTTGGACCGTGGGATTTCTCTGCCCCAGCCCTGTTCTCGGATATAGTCATATCCCCCCTCCATGGTGAAGATCAGGCGGTCTGCTTTTTGATAGATCCACCGTTCTCCCTGATAGAGTAGCCGGACCAAAGGGTGTTTTCTGGTAAAGCGCCTGGAATATTCCACAATGCTCTCCGGCCACAGGTCACGGACCTCGCAGACGCATTCTACGCCAAGGTATTTTGCCAGCCTGATCCCTGCTACCAGAGTCAGGGGATGGACGGAGGAGGCATAAATAATGTCTGGCTTTGTGTGCCCGGAGGCGTATTCTTTTGCCGCTCTTTGCACATTCCGGTAGAAGTCAGCCATGTTCAAAATCCGTTGTTTGCCATTTCCAGTGTAGGTCCGGACCTTGACAAATACAAAGGGGACCGCTATATCCTCTGCCGTGTGTTCTTGCCAGAGCGTATTGTCCGAAAACCAAGTTTCGGCTGGGCCATGTTTGCTGTTGGCGCAAAAGACTACCGGTTCATAACCCGCCTGCTTCAAATACTTCGCAAAATTATAGTGCCGCCCACCATGGTCAAAGTACATGCCGCCGGCATAGTGGTTCATAATCCAGACGTGTTTTTTCATTTTCCTCGCTCTTTCCTTTGGTGTTAAGCCCGATACCGGGGAAAGAAGGCATTGTTTGGGAGATCCGGCCGGCGTTCCACAAGGCTCTGATATTCATTTGGGAGAAATATTTTTCGCCCGATGTGAAACCGGCGGGATTCGCCTCGGTAAAAGGACTTTTTAAAATGATACAGACCGTCCTCCTCGGAGCCAACGCCTCCCCCCAAGTGCAGCGTTCTACAGCCATTGGCGCCGCCCCACAGCGCCGCCTCATACAGCAGAAGATTAGTGGGCGCCAAGTGCTGGAATTCCTGCCGCGAGCCGGAGAGATGATAGCTCATCCGGCCGTTGGCCGTCAGCATAATGGACGCAGCCGCAATGGTTCCGTCTTCCATCTGAGCATAAAATACCTGCGCATTTGCAGACAAGTCATTTAAGATGCTCAGATAAAAGGCACGGGAGAAATAATAGTAACTCCCGGCGTGGTCTCTGTCCATCGTAGCGTTATAAATTTCCTGAAACTGTTCATAGATGGCTGGAAAGCGACCGTTATATATGTGGATGCCATTCTTTTGGGCTTTACGAATCATGTTGCGATTTTTGCTGCTCAGATTTGCCCAAACTGTCTCTGGTGAGGAGAGGTCTAGGGCAATTGTTCCACCCAGGCCGATTACGTCATACACGTCATAAATAGCCTCTTGATTGGCTGTCACCGGGTGAAACCGGACAAACTCACTGACCACGCCATTGTCCTGACACCAGCGTTCATAGGCGGTGAAGAGCGGCTTTCTGTCCCCCGGTCCCTCCAACAGCCAGCCGCCGTATCCGTAGGGAGTGGCGAAGTCAAAATATTGGTTTTCGGGAAGTTTCCCTATGAAGCGAGGGTCCTTGGCGATGTCCCGCTTCATGACCACGTTAATGCCGCGAAGGTCCTCCCCCTCATAGTAAAAGAGAATGGGGTCTCCATCACCATGAAGCTGAAAGGCCTTTACATAGCCGCTTAGATAATATACATCGTAGTCACAAAAAGAGTGGACAGTTTGATCCCAACGGCTGGAGTCCGACAGCGGAATTACAGATAGTGTTTTCATTTTACACCAATTTCTTCATAATAACCCGTTCGATTTCATAGCCGTGGCTTTTATGGATATCAATGACCTTCTGGTTCATTTGTCCCACAGACAGTTCTATCACATGAATCCCCAGCTCTCTGGCCTTATCCTCTGCCGCAGCATACAGCGCGCTAAATATCCCTCTTCCAGCTGCCTCCGGCAGCACGGCGGCATATGCGCTGTGATAACGCCGCTGGGATAGAAAGGAATACTCGTAACACCAGTGGAACCCCACCAGGCGATCTCCATCCACCGCACCGAACAAATTTGCTTTTCCGTCTTTGAGGTACTGATATAGTCCATCCACTTTTTCCCCGCAGAAGGCGTCGTCCGCCAAGCCGGGACAAGTAGCCTCGTAGCATAAGTGCATGAGTTTCATAAGTGTATCGCGATAAGCCTTTACATCATCAGTAGACAGCTCTTTGATTTTCATTTACCAGATCTCTTCTTTCTACGTCAAAGTCCCGGATCTTGGCATCTGGACGAAGACGGTGGGTTTCTGCCTCCCCCAGTGCAATGTCCGAACGGCTAAACACTTTTTTCACCGTCAGGAAAACAATCTTAATATCTAACAGAAGGGACATTTGCTCTATATACTGTAGATCCAAGGCAAAACGTTCTTCCCAGGAAAGAAGGTTTCTTCCATGGGTCTGCGCCATCCCGGTCAAACCCGGACGGACATCATGCCTTTTCCGTTCCTCTTCCGTGTAGTAGGGCAGGTACTTCACCAGCAGGGGCCGAGGACCTACAATAGACATATCTCCCTTCAAAATATTCCACAATTCCGGCAGTTCATCCAAGCTGGTAGACCGCAAGGCCTTTCCAAACTTTGTCAGACGGACCTCATCCGGCAGGAGTTCCCCATTTCCATCCCGCTGGTCTGTCATGGATCGGAATTTACACAGCTGAAAAATTTTTTCATCTTTCCCAGGCCGCTCCTGGCGAAAGACCACAGGGCGGCCCAATTTCAACCGCACTAAAATTGCCAATACCAGCAGCACGGGAGACAGCACGACAAGGGCGCAAAAAGAGAGAACAATATCGAAAAAACGTTTGAAAAAGTGACGGTACATTATGTAAACAATTCCTTAATAATAGAAATTACTCGGGTCTGCTCTTCCTCTGTCATCTTGATATCGCTGGGCAGGCACAGCCCTCGGGCAAAGATATCCTCCCCCACCCGGTCGCCAACATCGATGAAATCTCGACCAGCAAACACCGGCTGAAGGTGCATGGGCTTCCAGACAGGGCGGGCTTCAATGTTCTGCGCCTCCAGAGCCAGGCGGATTTGCTCCGGCGTTACCTTGCAGTCTGGATTGACAGCCATGCCGCTGAGCCAGAAATTCGGTTTGCTCTCTGGCAGGTACGGATTCATCTGCACCGGCAGGTCCCGGAACTCCCGCTCATAGGTCCGGTAGATGCGCTCTTTTTCCCGGAGGTGCTCCTCCATGTGCAGAAGCTGGCCCCGGCCGATGCCCGCCACAATGTTGCTCATACGGTAGTTGTAGCCGATCTCCTTATGCTCATACCAGGGAAACGCCTCCCGAGCCTGGGTGGACCAGAAGCGGGCTTTTTTTATTGCCGCCTCATCATCCGAGAGAAGCATGCCGCCGCCAGAGGTGGTGATAATCTTATTGCCATTGAAGGAAACCGCATTATATTGTCCGAACGTTCCGGTCATGCGTCCTTGATACCTGGCGCCTAAGCTCTCGGCGGCGTCCTCAATAAACACCGCACCATGAGCGGCACAGATGGCCGTCAACTGGTCCAGCTTTGCAGGCGTACCATAGAGATTGGCCGCCAGGACACATTTACAATCCGGATACTTCTCAAAGGCCCGTTCCAGCGCCCGGGGATCCATATTCCAGGTTTCCCGTTCGCTCTCGATAAACACCTGTTCTCCACCTTCGTAGCTGACAGGGTTTACCGTGGCAGAGAACGTCAAATCAGAGCAGAACACCCGGTCTCCCGGCTTGATTCCCGCCAGCTTTACAGCCAAATGAAGAGCGGCGGTACCGGATGACAGCGCCGCCCCATGACCAGTCTCCACATAAGCCGCCATCTCTTTTTCAAACTCATCTACGTTTTTTCCCAAGGGAGCTACCCAATTCGTATCAAACGCCTCTTGTATGTATTTCTGCTCTTCTCCATGCATAGTGGGGGAGGCCAAATAAATCCGGTCTTTCATTGAAAAGAACCTCCATTTTAAACAATTTACATATTTGTAATGCGGGCTGAACCAGCAACAACATGGGTTCCGGCGGCAATCCTCGCGCCTCTTTCAATATTAACGCCGCCGTCAATAATACAGCCCGGGCCGATCTTTGCGCCGAGACTCACATTGGCTTGTGCACAGATCACCGTCCCGTAGCCTATCTCGGCGCTTTCAGAGACTGACGCGCTGGGATGAATCAGCACCGGCAGAACAAACCCCGCTTGAACCAGCCCTTGCAGCCAGCCCATCCGAAGCTCATGATTTCCAACCGCCGCTATAGCCACGGGGTAAGAGTCGAGATACTGTTCAAATCTCCGGCAGGGACCAATGACATTTTCTTCCCCTTCTTTCGCATCATCCAGAAAGGCAATTTTCTGAAAGACCCCCAGCCTCTTTGCCAATTCTTTAACCTCCCGGCCATGGCTGCCGGCGCCTAAAATCAGCAGGTTCATCTGGCGCACGGAGGACAAGCGCTGCACAGCCGCCGCTCGCTTTTTCTCGGCCTCCTCAAACGTCTTTCCGTAACAGTAGCCGTAAATTGCCCGCCCCCGAGAATCTCGTGCTCTAATATATCGGGCCTCGTAGCGTCCATCAGCTCGTAATCTGATGTTCGTTCCTGTCCGCATAGATAACTATACTCCCCTTTAATGGTCATATTAAAGTCTTTTACCTTGTACATATCACTAAAATACCAGTAATATGTTAGCATATATCCGCGAATAATGCAAGTATTTTTAACAAAAAGAGAGAAACTGACAAATGGAATCCCCCGGATGACCATATCAAAATATGGTCATCCGGGGGATTGATCCTACCTGGAATCTTCCGCAACAAGGGGCATCCGCTTTGAAGGAATTCTTCTTTCCACGTTATTCACTGGACAGTGCAGCGGTCAAATACTCATATAAGGCGCTGCCAGATAGGCCCTGGTTGGTTCCGGAGACAACCAGATCTACAAAAGCACGGTTCTCCTCCGTTAAGTCAAGCTCTACCAAGTGACTCTGATTGACCTCTTCCAAAAGCGCCTGAAAAGCCAATACACCCTCTGCAAATTCATCTATATGCGCTTCTCCCGCAGCGGGCAACACCTGCTCCCGGTAAAACTCCGCCTGTCCGTTCCAGACATCTACATATGACGCGCGCTGCAGCAAACACTCTCGAGAGCACTCGAACAGACCTTTAAAATCACCTGTGGGAAGATAATAATACCTGGGCAGGCCCGAACAGGAGGGATAATTGCCGGAATTGCGAATTTTCTCCACGTATTCCAGCATTCTTACGTCATACTGCCCACTGCTGTCCTCTACAGCGGTAGCCACATATTCCAGTTGATAGGGAGCGGGATCAAACACATCCCGCTTCGCGTAGCTGTCCAAGGCGGACATCAGCTCATCCATACTGGAGGCCCGCAGCATTTTGGATTCCCGCTGGACAGTCTGACGCAGGCCCATTAGCCCACCGAACACCGCAAGATATGCCCAAAACACAAGACACGTTACCGCACAGCCTGTTTTTGCTGCTTTTTCTGACAAAGGTTCGCCGTAGAGGACCACCGGCAGGAAAAGAAGCACAAATGCCGCGCACTGGTAAGCCTGGAGACAGAAATTGATCTCTATGAGGCTGTGACTGTTCATCATAACCCAACAGGCCAGTAAAAAGGCCGCCAGCGGATCCCGCTCTTTCCGCAGCTGTTTCAGGAGCAGCCAGAGAACTCCGCCCAAAAAGGCAACATAGGGAAGCGCACCCAACAGCCCCTGATTCACCATCACCTGTAAAACGTGGTTATGGACATACCGGGACTGATAATAAAAGGGCTGCACAGCGGGATACAGGTTATCACTGGCCCCCAATCCATGGCCAACCAGCGGACTTCGCAAAAAGAGGACCCAGGCGTCTTTTAGATATTGGACGCGAAGAAGATAGCTGTTATCCGAAAAAATACCCCTCTGTAAACGGTCCGCCAAAACAGCCGGCAAAAACCGATAGTCCATAGGAATAGCGGTCCCATCAGAAAGACGGGCAGAGCGAAGGGTGTCGCCAGCATCGCCCCAAAAGCGGAAAAAGACCCACACCGCATTGTCCGGAACCGTGAAGGACATCTCCCCCGAGGGTCCATTATAAATCTCAATTCTCTCGCCAGTTAAAAGCCCTTCCCGCGAAAAACCATAGACATTGGTCCAATGGGACTCCTCATCAGACCAGTCTTGATCCAGCGTATAGACACCCCCCTCCAGCTTTACTCCACGGAGAAAACTGTCTCGCGCCTCGAAGACATAGGGTTTCGTCAATGTCAGAGCAGCTATAGCAAATACGCCGACAGCAAGTACCACTCCAGCGGCAGAGACCGCCGCCAGCTTCCAATGCCGGCCAAGAAGGGCGGCCAAACGATTGCCCACGGCCCAATCCAACAGATAAATTACAGCGCCGGAAACTACCGCCAGGATATTCGGCAATACCGCTCCCGGAGCAACCGCCTCAGAAGCGGGCATAAAGACCGCAAAGCAGACCAGCGCGGATTCCACCATCAGCAAAAAGAGCCGGATCCGATACTCTCTTCCCGCCGCAAGAAGCCATGCCAACAGGGCCAATCCAAAAAACAGCATTGCGCCGCGGCTGACAGACAAGAAGATTCCCACCGCTGAGGTACTGACCAACAGGCAGGCCAGCAGCCGCTTCCACCATTGCTTTGCCGTCTGAACCAGATAGAGAGACACCAGCGCTCCCAGCGCCAAGATACTGCCGGAGACGTTCGCATCATTATAAATGCCATTCACACGGCCGTTGATCTCCTCAATTTCGGAAATATACAGATCGCCTGAACCGAGGCTCTTCATGAGATCCCCAAATGCCCCATACAGCGGACCCTCACAGGAACAGCTGGTGCAGAGCAAACGCACGAGCGCGCACACCGCCGCAAACCCCCACAGCAATCCCTGAACGTGGCGCCGCTCCACCCGAAACAGCACTAAAGCCGAGATGGCAAAGGCCGCTAGAATCCAACTGAACTCCCGAGCCGCAGTGCCGCCAAAGGGGGAATAGATTGCCGAGATCCCATAAAGCACTATAAAAACCAAAAAACCCATTACCGGAACGCAGAAGCGCTCCCTGGCCAACCGCCATGGAGTGCGCCCAACACACAGCGCCAAGGCAATAAACGCCATTCCCACGGAAAAAGGCTCCGCAGAAACATGCATCGCAAAAAACAATAAAATAGAAAATACCGCCACCATCACAGCGTCCCAACGCGGCCCCGCCAGCGACAGGGCCGCGGATCTCTTTCGTTTCAAGGCAAATACCTCCCAAAGGGATTGATAGAAGGATTATACCCCAAATTCCGGCGTTTTTCAAGTCCCGGCAGAAAGAAGACACCCACCGGATAAGGTGAGCGTCTCTTTCTCATCATTCAAGCAGTTTTCCAACTATTCCGTGTCTCTCCGCGTGCAACTTTTCCGGAAAGGGCGTCTTTTCATGAGACTATCTCAAAACAGGGAGGAATTTTTATGAACCAAACCGCCAATTTCCAGTTGTCCCAATGGGGAAAATCCGACCGAATTCTCATGGAGGACTTCAACAGCGACAACGCCAAGCTCGAGGCCGCGCTGACCGCCCAACGGACTGCCTTGGCCAGCAAAGCCGACAGCTCCGCCTTACAGGGGGAAATCAACACCCGGAAAACCGCCCTGGCCGCCGAGGAAGCCGCACGGAAAAAAGCCGATACAGACGAGGCCACCGCTCGTTCCCGCGCCATCTCCACCTTAAATACCGCCGTGGCCAAGCTGGGCAACTGCCAGATCTACCACACCGCCTACAGCGGAACCGGAACCACTATTACTGAGAGCAATCCCAAGACCTTTACCTTCCCACACCAGCCCAAAATGATGATGTTCTTCGGCAGCGGAAACAAGCGCTTCTGGGCCATCCGGGGCATGGACTATGTCTTTGTGGGGAACTATGAGTCCTACAATCTCCGGTGGGAGGGAAAAACCGTCTCGCTATACAGCACCAATACCAACCTGGACATGAAGGACAGCACCTATTATGTATTGGCCCTGCTGGACATGACACAATGACAGGTCTGTTTCATCCATGAAAAAAGGCCCCCGGGCCGAAGCCCGGGGGATCTTTTTATCTTAACTGAAGGTTAAGATTCGCGCTCAGGTCAGATATCAGGTGGAATAGGTATTCGCAGACATCAGGCCCTCGCAGCTCAGGCGGTAACGACGGCCAGTAGCAATGCTACCGATCGTATGACCGATCACGGTGGTGCTGCCGGCAGTGCCAGCCACGGTCCAGGAGGTGTAAACATCCCAGTTGCCCGTGTACTCGTTCCAGGTCAGCAGGTTCACAGTGTAGTTGCGGCCAGCGTTGGTACCAACCAAGGTGTAATCCACGGTGGTGGCGGTCATGTTGGTAAAGAGAACGTTGGTCAGGCCATAGGTGGGAGTCCAGTTGCCGCCGGAGACCAGGTTCTCATAGCTGGTGAAGACAACCCAGGAGGCCACGCCGTTGTTCATGACAGCGACAACCTCACCGGTGTACTGCAGGCCGGGAGTGCTGTAGTCGTGGTCGACGATCTGAGACAGGCCAGCGCGGACGCTGCTGAACTCGCGGGTCTTCCACTTGCCGTTCTCACGCTGGATCACCACGGACTTGGCATCAGAGGCCAGAGCCAGGCCCTCGTCAGTCTTGTCGGAAGTGACGTACAGAGTGCGGCCCACCAGGGTCAGCTCGTTGGGAGCGGAGTCATAGTGGTGGTACTTACCGGTGCTGGTATCCTTCCAAGCAGTGTTGCCGGCAGAAACCATGTTGGCATTGATGCCGTTGATCCGGTAAGCCTTGGCATCCTTCAGATCCAGATGGTCGGAGTTGGTTCTCCAAGCGCCGGTAGCGGAGTCAGTCTCGCTCTGGTCGCCCTTGACAACAGTGGCGCCAGACTTATAGCCATAGTAGCTATAAATGTCCTTCTCCAGCACGGGCTTGGCGCTGACAACATAGTCGTCGGCATCGAACCGCAGCTCGACAATACCGTCGTACTGGTTCCAGTTCTGGGTATCGGCGGCGATAGAAACGCCCTTCACGATATCCTCGTGAGAATCGTTGGCTTCCTTCTTGATGACATCGGTGAAGATGGCATCGAACTTGCTCTTCGCGGTCAGGGTCTTCACCTCGCCGCCGATGATGGCCTCAAACTCCCAGTAATAGGTGTCGCCCTCGCGGCGCTCGCTCTTCACGCCGTCGGTGATGTAAGCGATGGTGGCGTTGTTGCCCTTGCCCTCGCCCACGGTGACAGCGCCGACAATGTAGTTGTCGCTGTCATACACGGCGTAGATATAAGCCTCGTCGATGGGACGGTCGGCCTGGATGTCAGAGATATCCAGCTCGATCTCCACGTTCTGCACGCCGGTGTACACACCGGTCACGCCGCTGATGGAGCCGGGCACAGTGTTCCAGGTATCGACGTTGTCGGTCTCCACGGTGATGTAGACAGAGTCGTCGTTACCATAGGCACGGGCGCCAGTGCTGTTCAGATTGGCGTACTTGCTGCGGCCGGGAGCCATCTGATCGGTGTAGCCACCGGGCACGCCCTGGCTGCGAACACCCTCATAGGGATACTTGGCGGGATCCATGACGTTATCGTCCAGATACAGGTTGGAGGTCTTGATGGTCTCGTCAGCGAGGTTCTTGTAAGCGACCATGCGGGTGGCGGGCTTCAGGGTGTACACGCCGGACTCGTTGACGCTGTAAGTGAACCAGCGGTTCAGGGCGTGGAAGCCGTCCTGATTGACAGCCTGGGTAATCCACTGCCACTCAATGAAGTACTCCTTGGCCTGATCAGTGCCGTTGCGGACGTCGCGGATGCGCTTGTCAGTGTCGGTCACGTTGACCTTGATGACCTGCATGGTGCCGTCCAGGAAGATCGCGGAGGCATTGGCGGTCTGAACAGTCAGGTTGCTCCGGGGACGGTCGAAGCCAGCGATGAACACGTACTTCGCGTCGCCCTCAGACAGCTCGATACCGATCATGTTGCCGAACTGATCCAGGAAGATGTTGTACTTCCGGTCGGTCAGCAGGGTCTCATCATAGTCGTACAGGGCGGCGGGGTCATA
>Ga0137307_101618_pt1 | contig 18943 bp, 19 predicted proteins | sample NAcewD2O_March_2_FD_97180 | JGI IMG/M metagenome (GOLD analysis project Ga0137307, IMG submission 97180) | Mouse cecal microbial communities from Vienna, Austria - N-Acetylglucosamine amended D2O_March | ecosystem: Host-associated > Mammals > Digestive system > Large intestine > Cecum | place... | reverse complement strand
ATAATACAGGGGTTGCACTTGCAGAATTATCATTTGAGATTTTGATGGAACAAGGAATCAGCGCTCTTCATGCCCTCAAGCAAGGTGTCTGTACAGAGGCGGTAGAAAATGTGATAGAGGCAAACACATTGTTAAGCGGAGTTGGATTTGAGAACACTAGCTGTGCAGCAGCCCATGGGATTCATGCCGGATTAACACAAATTCCTTCCACACATAAATATTTGCATGGAGAAAAGGTGGCCTTTGGTGTTGTTTGCCAGATGGTTATGGAAAATACTCCTAAAGAGACAGTAGAAAAAGTTATGCATTTTTGCAATGAGGTGGGGCTTCCTACTACCTTAGAAGAGTTGGATGTGGAGGCTACACATGAAAATGTGATGGTTATAGCAGAGACTGTTGTAAATAATAAGTTGATTTATGCCGAGCCATTTAAAATCACTTTGGATTTTGTGTATAATTCAATAGTCGCAGCAGATGCAATGGGGCACTATTACAAGGAGAAATTTTCATAAATATGTAATTGACATGATAAGAAAGTTCGTACAATATTTTTGTTTTTGACATTTTGAGAATTGTTATATAGCGTCTACAGGTTTAAAACTGCCGCCCGGTTGTCTGACCGGTGCGGCAGTTTTAACATGATTTTTTATTTGATTGGTAATAAGCTTTGTTTCTGTATGCTATCACCATTCCTTGTGTTATATTTGCTGTTTGTATAAATGTTTATATGAAAATTCATATAAACATTTATCAAAATGAAGATTAAATATGAATAAAATATGAATCATAAATAAATGAACTGTAAATACTATACAAATTTTAGGTTCAAAAACTGGGAAAAATAAACAAAATATAAATATTTGAAAATAACTTGAATAAAATCTATTGAAATATTTACATAAACGTTTATAATGTAAGGCATAAAGGAAAGACAAAAACAAAAGGCGGTGAAAAAGTGAGAGTCAGTATTAAGAAGATTAGCCAGGCGACAGGTTTTTCTCCGGCGACTGTATCCAACGCTTTGAACCGAAAAAAGGGCGTCAACAGTGGAACGTCGGAAAAAATCTTCCGGGCGGCAGAGGAGCTTGGATACCACCCGGAGAAAGTGATTACGAAGATTAAGTTCGTCACCTACAGGAAGAACGGAAAGATTATTGACAACAACCAGTTTTTCCCGGCGATGATCGAGGGGGTGGAAAAGCAGGCGAAAGATCTGGGGTACGAGACGATTTTCAGCCGGCTGGACTGCGAGGACGAGAGCTTTGAAGAGAGGCTTTCGGAGGTTTTGGAAGATACAGGCTCCCTGATGATCCTTCTGGGGGCGGAGATGCTTGACGAGGACTTTATCCCGTTCAGGGATTACAAAGGGCATATGGTGCTCCTTGACGGATGGTCTGAGGACATGAGATTTGACGGGGTTTTGATCAACAATACAGATTCGGTGTGCCATGCCATGGAGTATCTGATCGGGATGGGGCACAAAGAGATAGGCTACCTTCGGGGCAGCTACAGGATAAAGGCGTTTCAGTACAGAGAGTACGGGTACGGGCGGGTGCTTGAAAAGTACGGGATTCCTGTACGGGAAGAGCACCAGGTGACCATAGGCACGCAGCTTGATACCGCCTATGAGGATATGAAAAAGTTTCTGGAAGAGAATCCGAGACTTCCGACGGCATATTTTGCGGACAATGACATTATCGCGCTGGGAGCCATGCGGGCTTTGCAGGAAAAGGGAATCCGGATTCCGGAAGATGTCTCTGTCGTAGGGTTTGACGACATTCCCTTCGGCGCGGTGTCGACGCCCGAGCTTACCACTATCCATGTATATAAGCAGGAACTTGGCAAAGTGGCGGTGAGGAGGGTCCTGGACCATGTTCAGTATCCCGGTCGGCACGAGAAGATGAAGATTCAGATCAGCACAAAGTTTGTCGAGCGGGGCAGCGTGAAGAATCTGGATGCATGAGAGGTCTATGCATGCCGGATGCCGGATGCCGGGAAATGACAGCCGGCATAGGCGGCGTGCTGGATATACCTGGCCGGACAAACGTCCGCGGTCCCTCGGGGACATGAGCCAGGGAACACCCTTGGGGCGTAGATAAGCGTACCATAGTGGTGCGCCGTCTGAGACAAAAAAGGAGGAAGAAAGAATGGCAACTATCAAACTGGGATATGCGCCGACAAGAAGAAGTATCTTCAGCGCGCCGGACGCAATCAAGTACAGAGGACTGACGGCAGACAGGCTTAAGGAGCTTGGCATCGATTTTGTAGATATCGACGACATCAACGAGGAAGGCCTTCTGTACAACGACGAGGACATGAAGAAAATCGCGGCCAAGTTCAAGGCAGAGGGAATCGACGGTTTGTTCCTTCCCCACTGCAACTTCGGTACAGAGTACCTTTGCGCGAGGCTTGCGAAGGAGCTTGGCGTTCCGGTGCTTTTGTGGGGTCCTCTTGACGAGAGGCCGGAGGCAGACGGAACAAGGCTCAGAGATACGCAGTGCGGACTGTTCGCCACAGGAAAGGTGCTTAGAAGGTCTCATCCATCCGTGACTGCTTAAGCTTTATCAAGTTCGGCGATTATAAGAACCAGGAAGAGTGGGCGGCCGTGTTCCAGAGCATCAACAAGGTAGTGGCAGACGACGTGGTAGGGCCTGCCGACCCAGCATCCCTTAAGGGAAAGACGATTTCCTTTGTCGGGGCATTTACCGTGTCATCGGGAAGTACGGACGTGCTCGTCACACCGGTTGTTCTGGAGGCGAAGTAGGGATTTGTGAGATTAAAAAGGAGATAACAGACTATGGGTGAAGGATATAAGTGCAGGGAGGACGTATTTCTCCATGCAGAAAAGATAAGTAAGATTTATCCCGGTACGAAAGCGCTCGATGAAGTATCCTTTGACTTGCTTAAGGGCAAGGTAAATGTACTGATCGGGGAGAACGGCGCGGGGAAATCTACCCTGATGAAGATGATTGCCGGAATCGAGCAGCCGAATGAGGGCAAGATGTACATCGGGGAAGAGGAAGTGTACTTTAAGGACACCACCGAGGCGAGAAAACACGGCATCGGAATCATCCATCAGGAGCTGAGCCTGTTCCCGAACCTCAACGTGTACCAGAACATTTACATGAACAAGGAAAAGACCAAGGGGAAGATTGCCCTTGACAATAAACAGCACATGGAAGGAGCCAGGGCGGTACTTGAACGGCTTGAGCATCCCCTTGACTTAAACCAGAATGTAGGGGAGCTGCGTGTAGGGCAGCAGCAGATGATCGAGATTGCGAGAAATCTTGTGGAGGATGACCTGAAGGTCCTCATCATGGATGAGCCTACGTCTTCCTTAAGCCAGCAGGAGGTAAAGGTTCTCTTTAAGATCATGCGGGAGCTTACGGCGGCGGGAATCTCCATCGTATATATCTCCCACAGGCTGGAGGAGATTATGGAGATCGGCGACCATGTGACAATCCTGCGTGACGGCAAGTACGTTGCGCACTCCGACGTAAAGGATATCGACGTCTCCTGGATCGTCCATCAGATGACAGGAGGGGCCAAGTCCTACCCGACGAGAGACCGTGAGGTTGACTGGTCAAAGGTGGAAAACGTACTGGAAGTAAAAGACCTCTGCCTTCCGAAAGCAGGCGGCGGCTATCTTGTAGACCATCTGAGCTTTGAGCTGAAAAAGGGAGAAGTGCTTGGAATCTACGGCCTGATGGGGGCGGGGAGAAGTGAGGTGTTCGAGTGCCTTATGGGGCTGCACCCGGAGCATACGGGGAAGGTTCTGATGGAGGGAAAAGAGCTTAACATCAAGTCCATCAAGCAGCAGATCGACAATGGATTCGCCCTGATTCCGGAGGACCGGCAGGCACAGGGCCTTGTGCAGACTTTGGATATCGAGAAGAACTGCTCTCTGTCGGCGCTGACCGGATATAAGAAGGGGCCGTTCCTCGACGCGAAAGTGGAGGGTGAAAAGGTAGACGGCCAGATCAAGGACATACATATTAAAGTAGCGGATAAGAAACTGCCGATTCTTTCCTTGTCAGGCGGCAACCAGCAGAAGGTGGTTATCGGAAAAGGCATCCTGACGACCCCTAAGATCCTGCTTATGGACGAGCCGAGCCGCGGTATTGATATCGGCGCGAAGACAGAAGTCTTCGAAATCATAAACAAATATACGGAGGAAGGGCTTTCTATCATCGTCATCTCTTCTGAGCTGCAGGAGATTGTGGCGATCTCGGACCGCATTATCGTTCTGTCAAACGGGATTAAGACCGGTGAGTTTTACGGCGACGAGATTGAGCAGGATACACTGGTACTGGCATCTTACAAGGGCCATCATTAAGAATAAAATACCCTGCGGGTATACCTATATGCACAGAGAACAGTGCAAAAACAAAGAAAGGTGAGTTAAATTATGGCAGCGAAACAAAATTCTGGAAATAATAAATTGGCGATGACCATATTAAAAGATCGTACGTTTATTGTATTGATCATTCTGCTTATTTTCTTCAGTATCACGGCAGATAACTTTATGAGCGCCGGGGCGCTTTTGACGGTTGCAAAGCATGTGGCTCTTTACGGGATTCTTGCAATCGGCATGACTTATGTAATTATCACGGGCGGCATCGACCTGTCTGTCGGCTCGGTGGCAGGACTTGCGGGCATGATAGCAGGCGGGCTGATCCAGGAGGGCTTAACCCTTAAGATGTTCGGCGTGACCCTTTACTTCAGTGTTCCGATGATCGTGCTGATCACGGTTATTCTGGGGGCGCTGATGGGCATGATCAACGGCCTTGTCATTACGAAATTCAATGTGGCTCCGTTTATCGCCACTTTAGGTACGATGTACATCTGGCGCGGATTTGCCAATATCCGCTCGAACGGCGCGACGTTTTCTGAGCTTGCCGGAAGTGAAGGGCTTGGAAATACAGGCTTTGAGGTGTTCGGGCGCAATCTTGCGGGTACGGCGATTCCCTGCGGCGTTCTTATCCTTGCCCTCATCGCGGTAGCGGCAGGGCTTGTGCTTAAGAAGACACCTTTTGGCTGGCACGTGCTTTCCATCGGCGGCAATGAGAAAGCGTCCAAGCTTTCCGGCATCAAGGTTGACCGGGTGAAGATCTGGGTGTACGCATTCTCCGGATTCTGCTCTGCGGTTGTGGGGATCATCGCGACTTCGCAGCTTGTATCCGCAACGCCAAAGACCGGCGAGTCCTGGGAGATGAACGCCATCGCGGCGTCGTACTTGGCGGAACTTCCATGGCAGGCGGTGTCGGCACGATTGGCGGAACCATCGTCGGTGCGTTTGTAATCGGCGTGATCAACGATGGTATGACCATGTGCGGCGTTACGGAGTTCTGGCAGAAGATTATCAGAGGGCTCGTAATTATCATTGCGGTAATTATCGACCAGGTACAGAGGAATCTGCAGGCGAAGATGGCATTGCAGGCGCATAACGAGAACAAATAGAGGGGTGGATGAGCAGCCCGGCCGGATTTATATTCCTACAGAAACCACGCTTTCGCTCGGGAAAAAACGTAGCAGACACTAGGCTCGAAAAAACCTCGCCAAGTGCTGACGTTTTTTACGGGTTTCCTTTAGGAACATAAATCCAGCCGGACTGCGCCATAGGTTGTGGATTTTAGCGGGTTGCGTTTGTTGTGGGAGTGGTTTACAGGTTGTTAGATTTTGGAAAGGATGTGTTTTGGATGAAGAAGAGAGGGATTATTAATGCTCAGCTGGCAGGGTTACTTGCGGGGCTTGGGCATAAGGATCTGTTTATGGTTGCGGACGGGGGGATGCCGGTGCCTAAGGGGGTGGAGATTGTTGACCTGGCGCTTTGCGGCGGGGTTCCGACTTTTCGGCAGGTGATGGATGCGGTTCTTGACGAGGTGCAGGTGGAAGGCTATACTTTAGCTGAGGAAATTGTGGAGAATAATCCGGAGCTGCTTTCTTATATTAAGGAAAAGCTTGACGGGGCGGAATCGGAGATGATTTCTCACGAACAGCTTAAGGAGGAGTCTGTGGGGCTTAAGTTTGTGATACGGACGGGGGAGTTTACGCCTTATCCGAACATTGTGCTGCGGGCGGGAGTTGCTTTTTAGGCGAGTGAATTTGGCAGGAGGTATTGTAATGAAAGTATTGAATTTTGGATCATTGAATCTGGATTATGTGTATTCGGTCGACCATATGGTGATGCCGGGGGAGACGCTTTGCTCCGGGGGAATGAATGTGTTCTGCGGGGGCAAGGGGCTGAATCAGTCTATCGCTCTTGCAAAGGCGGGAGTGAATGTCTACCATGCCGGGATGATCGGCGAGGAGGGCGGCGTTCTCCTTGAGGCCTGCCGGGAGGGCGGCGTGAATGCGGACTTTATCCGGACGGTGTCGGAAAAGTGCGGGCATACCATTATCCAGGTGGACAAAAACGGGCAGAACTGCATCCTTCTGTACGGCGGCGCCAACAGGAGCATCACGAAGGAATTTGCAGACGAGGTGCTGGGGAATTTTGAGAAGGGGGATATCCTTCTGTTACAGAATGAGGTGAACCTGCTGGACTATATCATCGACAAGGCGTATGAGCGGGGGATGATGATCATTCTGAACCCGTCTCCGTTTGACAGCGCGCTTGAGGCCTGCGACTTCGGGAAGATTTCTATGTTTCTCTTAAATGAGATTGAAGGCGGCCAGGTGACGGGGGAGAAGGAGACGGATAAGATCTTAGAAAAATTAAAGGAGCTTTACCCGGAGGCGAAGGTAGTCCTGACGCTGGGAGGCGACGGATCTGTGTACCAGTATAAGGATGAGCAGTACCGCCAGGGAATCTACAAGGTGAAGGCGGTGGACACGACGGCGGCGGGAGATACGTTTACGGGCTACTTTATCTCGTCCGTCATTGACGGCATGCCGGTTTCGGAGGGGCTTTCTCTGGCGGCAAAGGCATCGGCGATCGCGGTGTCGAGAGAAGGGGCCGCAGCGTCTATCCCGCTCAGGGAAGAGGTTCTTAAGGCAGAACTTTAACTGAAAAAGGAGTTTTTGAGATGGCAGAGAGATATATTATAAGTATAGACCAGAGCACCCAGGGCACGAAAGCCCTTCTGTTTGACCAGAGCGGGAGCCTTATGAAACGCACAGACAAGCCCCATCGGCAGATTGTGAATGAAAAGGGCTGGGTATCGCACGATCCGGCTGAGATTTATGAAAATGTGATCGAGGTGGTGCGGATGCTCACGGAGGACATTGACAAGTCGAAGGTGGCGGGCATCGGGATCAGCAACCAGAGGGAGACTTCGCTGGCGTGGGACCGCGTAAGCGGCGAGCCTTTAGGGAACGCTATCGTATGGCAGTGCGCCCGGGCGGCGTCTATCTGCGAGCGGGTGGAAAGAAAAGGCCAGGCAGAGAACATCCGGAAGAAGACAGGCATGAACCTGTCGCCCTATTTCCCGGCGTCCAAGATCGCGTGGATTCTGGAAAATGAGACGGGGGCAAAGGAGAAGGCGCAAAGAGGCGAAATCTGCCACGGCACCATTGACAGTTGGCTTGTCTACAAGCTTACCGGGGGAAAGGCGTATAAGACCGATTACTCCAATGCCTCCCGCACCCAGCTTTTCAATATCTTTGAGCTTAAGTGGGATGAGGAAATCTGCGGGCTGTTCGGAATTGACGTCAACAATATGGCGCAGGTGTGCGATTCGGACTCAGAGTTCGGGGTGACGGATTTTGAAGGAGTTCTTCCAGCCCCGGCGCCGATTCACGGCGTGCTGGGAGATTCCCACGGCTCTCTGTTCGGGCAGGGGTGCCTGGAAAGCGGCATGACAAAAGCAACTTACGGCACAGGCTCCTCCATTATGATGAATATCGGGGAGAAACCGGTACTCAGCACTCACGGCGTTGTCACGTTGCTGGCATGGAGCATGGGCGGCAAAGTAAACTATGTGCTGGAAGGGAACTTGAATTATACAGGGGCGGTCATCACATGGCTTAAGGACGACTTAAAGCTGATACAGTCTCCCGCAGAGACAACAGCCCTTGCGAAGACAGCGGTTAAGAGAGATTCTCTGTATTTGATTCCGGCATTTTCCGGATTGGGAGCGCCCTACTGGGACAGTCACGCCGCGGCAGCCATCGTGGGGATGACGAGGACTACGGGAAAGGCGGAGATTGTCCGGGCCGGAGTGGAGTGCATCGCGTACCAGATTACCGATATCGTAAAAGCCATGAGCGAGGATGCAGGCATCAAAGTGGGAGAGCTCAGGGTGGACGGAGGCCCTACGAGAAATGACTATCTGATGCAGTTTCAGAGCGACATCGCCGACGCGGCGGTACAGGTTCCGGATTCCGAGGAGCTTTCCGGCATCGGGCCTGCATATGCGGCAGGCTTAAGGCTAGGTGTGTGGGATGAGAGCATCTTTGGGAAACTGAAAAGAGTGAAGTATGAGCCGGAGATGGAAAAAGAGATCCGGGATGAAAAGTACGCCGGATGGAAAGCGGCAGTAGGGACAGTGCTGACAAAATAAAAGAGACGGTATCTGTTATTTGAGAATTGTCTGGTTATCCTGTTTAAGATAACCAGACAAAAAGATTATATTATTCCAGAATCTCCTTTACCTCTTCCACGGAAACTCCGCACTCCTTCGCAATCTGCTCTGGTGAAATGCCGGCTCTGTATAATCTTAAAATCTCCCGGGCGAGTTTTAAGCCTTCTTTTTTTCCCTGCTTTATTCCCTCTTCCATACCAGTAATGATAAGGATAGAGCGGTCGCGGAGCGCCTTTTCGCGTTCTTCATATTCCAGCCTTTTCTGTTCGTCCGCGCTGATATCCACCAGCTTATCATAGGCTTTCTGTACGTAACGATCTGATTTCGCAAACATTTCAAGCTCCTCTCTGGTCTCTGCGTTAAAGAACTGCGCCCAGTTTAACAGGACGGTTTTGGGATAATCATACCGGTTCAGTTTTGTATGCAAATGCAATCACCTGCATCTCAATGTCAATCTGGACATTTCCTTTAAGCAATGCCCGCACATCCAGAATCCCCAGCTTATCTTCGGCATGCTCTTTTCGCAGGTGGGTTGGGAGCAGTATGGTTTTTTCGATTTTTTCAGGAGGAAGATTTAAGACGGCGGCGATAAACCCGCGCCGGACTTCGTCATCGTCCATCAGTTCTTTAAAGCAGAAATCTACTTTTGGTTTCATGATAAATTTATTTGAAATCCTTTGATATGGACAGTATAGACAATGCGGGGAAAGTAAGCAAGAAAATTTTTGTGAAAATACATGCGGTTAAGTTGACTGATACATAAATATTTCCTAAAATAAAGACAGAAAAACCGGAACCATGTTCCGAAGAAATGAAGTCTTGACCAGAGACTGACCGGGAGGATGCATTATGGGAAAAACGAAGGTAATTTGCTTTGCAAACAACAAAGGCGGGAGTGGAAAGTCCACCACCTGCGCCAACGTAGGCTGCGGCCTTGCGGGGCTTGGAAAAAAGGTGCTGCTGATTGACGGGGATATGCAGCTTAATCTTTCCCTGTCCTATTTCCCGGAGGAGAAGGTGCTGGAATTTGCCAGAGGGGAAAAGAACCTTTACTATGCGGTAAAAGACCAGAAGGATTTAAAGGATTACATCATACCGACGCCCTATGAGAATATAGACCTCATTCCGTCCTCCACGCTGATGAGTTCTGTGGAGTATGAGCTGTTCACCAAGTGGCAGAGAGAGTTTATCTTAAGGAAGGGGCTTAGGGAGACTGTGGATTCCGGGAAATATGATTATATACTGATCGACTCCCCGCCTACCCTGGGAGGATGGGTGATGAACGTGCTGTGCGCGTCGGACGCCCTGATCGTTCCGGTGGAGGCCACGCCCTGGGGGCTTTTCGGCCTTGGGAACATGTTTGAATTTCTTGAGGTAGTCAGGCCCATTGCCCCGGAACTTCGGATGACGGGGCTTGTGGTGACGAAGGTGGATGCAAGAAAGAACTACTTTAAACAGACGCTTGAGACGTTAAAAGAGCTTGAAAATGTGCATGTGTTTGACACCTATATACGGGTTGACAGCACTGTGGAATGGTCTCAGGACAATAATATGCCTATCATGGCGTACAAAAAGAGCAGCAGGAGCGCAAAAGAATACGGGGCGCTTACAGAGGAGATTGAAAAGTGCGCCCGCAGGCTTTAACGCATCTGTATGAATTTTTTAAAAGAGTCCAGGGAGTAGTTTAAGACCAGCTCTCTGGGAAATCCTGTCTCTTCAATTAAAGCATAAGCATACCGGAAATCCCCGATCTGCCCTGTGCCGTGGCTGTCGCTTGACAGCACCACCGGGTGATCTAAGCGGCGGCACCAGTTCAGGATGTCCGCCGCGTTTGCTTTTGTGTCGCCCCGGTAGCCGCCCGGGCTTAAGGAGCTGTTGTTGATCTCTAAAAGCACGCGGCAGCGGACGGCGGCCTTTACAAGCTCTTCATAACAGGCTGGGTATTTCACGTCGTCGCAGTGGCCGATGATCTTCACATAAGGATTTTCCATGGCGTTTATATATGCGTCGGTATGCTCCGCTGCAGTTCCCGGCCGGAATGTCTGGGGGTGCAGGCTTGCGACGGCATAATCTAAGTTTTTCAGTATCTCTTCGTCAAGGTCAGTCGACCCGCTGGCATCCAGTATATTTAACTCCACACCGTATAAGACTTCCACGCCCAGGCGCATCTTCGGAGAAAATGCCAGGTTTCGGAAGTAAGAAGGCCTTCCGGCTCCCGGGGTTGCCGGGCCGTGGTCGGTAATCCCTAGCATCTTAAGGGGAACGGCGGCGGCTTTTTTTGCCATGTCGGTGATCGTGGCTCCGGACGCATGGCCGCTGGCAATGGTATGTGTGTGGGGGTCAAATTCAAACATGTGCATCTTCCTTTCCTGGCCGGTAATTCACAGCTTAATCTCAGTTTGCATTATCAGAGCAGAAATGTCAAGAAAAACAACAAAAACACAAATAAAAAGAATGAAAACAACAAAAAATATGAATAAAATATGTTGATTTTATTGTATTTGTAGTCTATAATAGAGAAAACAGTATAGCGGACAGTCTCTGGCCGCTATTCAGGCACAATGTAATTGAGAGACGAAAGAAAGGAGAGCTATGGGACTTTATACTTATAACAGCGAGAAAATCCCCAGGACGGACAGAATCGGAAGGCTTGTGGACCATCTGTTTGCGAAGATGCCGGAGATTGAATCGGCGAGGGCGGTCCTGCTCACAGAGTCGTACAGGCAGACGGAGGACGAGCCGATCATCATAAGGCGCGCGAAAGCATTTGAACATATTCTGAAGAATATACCGATCATCATCCGCGGCGAAGAGCTGATTGTAGGGAGCACGACGATTGCGCCCAGAGGATGCCAGACATATCCGGAATTTTCATATGAGTGGCTGGAGGCTGAGTTTGATACCGTAGAGACAAGAAGTGCAGATCCGTTCTACATATCGGAAAAGACAAAGCAGGATCTGAGGGAAGTGCATAAATACTGGAAGGGCAGGACGACCAGCGAGCTTGCCACCTCCTATATGGCGCCGGAGGCCATCCGGGCCATCGACCATAACATCTTTACGCCGGGCAATTATTTTTACAACGGCGTGGGGCATGTGACGGTCCAGTACGAGAAAGTTCTGGCAGTGGGATATGAGGGCATCATCGCCCAGGCGGAAGAAGAGCTTTCGGCGTGCAGCTTAGGAGACAGCGACTACGCAGAGCGGTCGCATTTTTTGGAGGCGGTGATCATAAGCTGCAAGGCGGCCATTGCTTATGCAGAGAGGTATGCGGATCTTGCGAAAAAAGAGGCAGAGGCGTGCGGCGATGCTGCAAGGAAGGCAGAGCTTTTGGCAATCGCGGAGAATTGTTCCCATGTTCCTGCAAAGGGAGCAGGCAGCTTTTACGAGGCGTGCCAGTCATTCTGGTTCGTGCAGCAGCTTTTGCAGATTGAGTCCAGCGGACATTCGATCTCGCCCGGACGTTTTGACCAGTATATGTATCCGTATTATAAAGCGGACATAGACAGCGGAAAGCTGAAAAGAGAATTTGCCCAGGAGCTTATGGACTGCATCTGGGTGAAGTTAAATGACCTGAACAAATGCCGTGACGCCGCGTCGGCGGAAGGGTTCGCAGGCTACAGCCTGTTCCAGAACCTTATCGCGGGAGGGCAGAACGGAGAGGGCATGGATGTGACCAACGACCTGTCCTTTATGTGCATCCAGGCATCCATGCATGTCATGCTGCCCCAGCCGTCATTTTCCGTACGTGTCTGGAACGGCTCGCCCCATGAATTCTTAATCCGGGCGGCAGAGCTTACCCGCACAGGCGTAGGCCTTCCGGCATACTACAACGACGAGGTGATCATCCCGTCTCTGGTGAGCAGGGGGCTTACTCTTAAGGAGGCCAGGGAATACAACATCATCGGCTGCGTGGAGCCGCAGAAGGCGGGAAAGACAGAAGGGTGGCACGACGCTGCGTTCTTCAACATGTGCAGGCCGCTGGAGCTGGTATTTTCAAACGGCGTGGACAGGGGAGAGCAGATCAGCATCCGCACCGGGGATGTGGAGAAGATGTCCACGTTTGAAGAATTTTACGATGCGTATAAAGCGCAGATGAACTATAACATAAGCCTTCTGGTCAATGCGGACAATGCCATTGACGTTGCCCATGCGAAACGCTGCCCGCTGCCGTTTTTATCCTGTATGGTGGATGACTGCATCAAGAAGGGAAGATCGGTGCAGGAGGGCGGCGCGGTCTATAACTTTACCGGACCTCAAGGGTTCGGCGTTGCCAATATGGCGGATTCTCTGTATGCCATCAAGACCCTTGTGTACGACGAGAAGAAAGTCACCATGGCAGATTACAAGGAGGCGCTCCTTACAAACTACGGCAAAGGGCTTGACAGCACTACTCTCTCCGAGATGGCGGTCCAGATTGCAGGGGGGCTTAAGGCAGCAGGAAAAGAAGTGGGGGAGAAGGAGATCGCGGTCATCTTAAAGACGGTGAAGGAGGCGGCAGAGACGCCGGAGGTAAAGGCGAAGGGCGAAAAGCTGTTAGAGCTTATCGAGGCAGTTCCGAAGTTCGGGAACGACATCCCGGAGGTGGACGAGTTTGCAAGAGACGTTGCCTACACTTACACAAGGCCTCTTGAGACCTTCAAGAATCCGAGAGGCGGCATCTACCAGGCAGGCCTCTACCCGGTATCCGCCAATGTTCCTCTGGGCGCGCAGACCGGAGCGACGCCGGACGGAAGGCTGGCGAGGACGCCGGTAGCCGACGGGGTATCTCCATCGGCAGGAAAGGATGTGAACGGCCCTACAGCGGCGGCAAACTCCGTTTCCAAGCTGGATCATTACATTGCATCCAATGGAACACTGTTCAACCAGAAGTTCCATCCGTCGGCATTAAGCGGCAGAAAAGGGCTTGAGAATTTTGTGGCGCTTATCCGCTCTTACTTTGACCAGAAAGGCAGCCACATGCAGTTTAACGTGGTCAGCAGGGAGACGCTCCTTGACGCGCAGAAACATCCGGAGCAGTACAGGCACTTAGTGGTGCGCGTAGCCGGGTACAGCGCGCTGTTTACCACGCTGTCCCGCTCCCTCCAGGATGACATCATCAACCGTACGGAGCAGGGATTTTAAGGAAAAGGAAAGGTGTATATCGTGGATTACATGAAAACCAAAGGGCGCATCTTTGACATACAGCGGTTCTCCATACATGACGGCAAGGGCATCCGCACCATCGTGTTTTTAAAAGGGTGCGTGCTCAGATGCCGGTGGTGCTGCAATCCGGAATCCCAGGAGTATGACATCCAGACGATGATGGTCCAGGGGAAACCAAAGGTCATCGGGGAGGACGTGACCGTCGAGAAGGTGATGGAGACGGTGGAAAAGGACAGGCCCTATTACAGGCGCTCCGGCGGAGGGCTTACCCTGTCCGGTGGCGAGAGCCTGTGCCAGCCTGATTTTGCCGGGGCCCTTCTCCGGGCGGCGAAGGAGCGGGGAATCAATACGGCTATGGAGAGCATGGGGTGCGCGCCATATGAAGTGATAGAGAGCATACTGCCGAGCCTAGACCAGTACCTGATGGACATCAAGCATACCAGCCCGCAGAAACACAAGGAGTTCACCGGGCGGTCCAATGAGCTGATGCTTGAGAATGCAAGAAAAATCGCGGATTCAGGCATGACGGACCTGGTGATCCGGGTGCCGGTCATTCCGGGGTTTAACGACAGGACGGATGAGATCGAGTCTATAGCAAGATTTTCCGCAGGCCTTCGGGGAGTAAAAAGGATGCATCTTCTTCCTTACCACAGGCTGGGGCAGGATAAATATGACGGGCTGGGGAGAGAATACTTGATGAAGGACACACTCCCGCCGTCCATGGAGCATATGCAGAGACTAAAAGAGGCGGCTGCCCGGGTATCGGGGCTTGACTGCCAGATCGGAGGGTGATGATGGAGGAAAAGGTAAGGATCATACAGGAGCTTGTGCCGGGAAAACAGATTACCATCGCCCATCTGATCGCCAATCCGGACGAGAGCTTATATGAGAAATTAGGGCTCAATCCCAACATGGATTACTCCAAGTCGGCGATCGGGATCATCACCATCAGCCCGGCTGAGACAGCGGTCATCGCGGCGGACATTGCCGTGAAGTCCGCCGGGGTGGAGCTTGGATTCGTGGACAGGTTCAGCGGCACGCTGATCGTGACGGGAACTATATCCGAGACGGAATCGTCGCTGAAAGCCATACTTGACTATGTGGAAGAAAAGATGGGATTTACCGTCTGCGGCATCACAAGGACATAGAAAAATACAGCTTGCGAAAGGCAGGACGGATGAAAAAAATTGTTTTAATGGGAAGGAGCGAATGTGGGAAGACTACTTTAACACAGGCGCTTAAGGGTGAAAAAATACAATACCATAAGACCCAGTATGTCAATAATTTTGACGTGGTGATCGACACGCCGGGAGAGTACGCCCAGACGAAGAACTTAGGTTATGCGCTGGCGCTCTACTCCTACGAGGCGGACGTGGTAGGCCTCCTTTTATCGGCCACGGAGCCGTATTCTCTGTATCCGCCATGTGTTACTCCCATGGCGAACCGGGATGTGATCGGCATCGTGACGAAGGTGGACGTAGAGGGAGGAGACCCGGAGCGGGCAAGGCGCTGGCTTTCCCTTGCCGGATGCAAGAAAATCTTCTATGTGAATTCCACGGCGAATGAAGGAATCCCGGAACTTTTAGAGTACCTTCGGGAAGAAGGCGACGTAATGCCCTGGGAACAGGAAAACCAATAAAAACAACATATTATAATATTGACGCATGTGGTTTTGTGTGTTAATATAGAGGAAGAAACAACGAAAACGGTCAAATTTTGAGAGGTATACGAAGACAAGGAGGAACAATAAAGATATGCAGAACGAGTTTGAACTTAAGAAGTTAATGTGCGAGATTGGAAGAAGAGTTTACAACAGAGGGATGGTAGCTGCAAATGACGGCAATTTCTCGGTTAAATTAAATGACAATGAATTTTTGTGCACCCCTACAGGTGTGAGCAAGGGCTTTATGACGCCGGAATATATCTGTAAAGTGGACGCGAAAGGGAATGTTCTCCAGGCCAACGGCAATTTCAGGCCGTCATCGGAGATCAAGATGCATATGCGCGTCTATGAGAAGAGGCCGGACGTGAACGCGGTGGTACACGCACACCCAAGCTATGCTACATCTTTTGCTATCGCGGGAATCCCGCTGACAGCGCCGATCATGCCGGAGGCAGTTATCGCCCTTGGATGCGTTCCGATCGCGAAGTACGGCACGCCGTCAACGATGGAGATTCCGGACGCGGTAGAAGAGTACCTGCCATACTTTGACCAGGTGCTTTTAGAGAACCACGGCGCGCTGTCCTGGAGCACAGATCTTTTGAGCGCGTACCACAAGATGGAGTCCATTGAGTTCTATGCGGAGCTTTTATATAAGTCAAAGATGCTGGGCGGACCGAAGGAATTCGACAAAGAGCAGATTGCAAAATTATATGATATCAGAAGGAAGATGGGACTTCCTGGAAAGCATCCGGCAAATCTCTGCCCCAACGCGAAGAGCGGCAAGGAGAGCTGCCACAACTGCAGCGGAAACTGCGGCGGCACAAACGGCACTTCTGACAATGAGCTGGTGGCAGCCATCACGAAGAAGGTTATGGAGCAGTTAGGGATGTAATTTATGGACGAGCAGATGATTTCAAAAGCGGTAGAGGCCGTTATCCGGCAGATGTCGCCGGGGCATGAAGAAAAGCCCCGCCAGTGCAGGTGCAGGAAACATAAGATGACGCTTAAGCTGGCGACGGCCCTGATCGAGAAGGTTGAGGATAAGGCAGAGGAGATGGGGCTGGCGGTAGTAGTAGCCGTGTCGGACGCGGCAGGGCGGGTTGCGGCGGTGCACTGCATGGACGGGGCGTACATTGCAAGCTATGACATTGCGGTAAACAAGACATTTACATCGGCAAGCCTTAAGATGTCCACGGCAAAGCTTTCCAAGCTCAGCCAGCCGGGGCAGCCTCTCTATGGTATCCAGCATACGAATGAAGGCAAGATCGTGATATTCGGAGGCGGAGAGCCGCTTGAGACGGAAGGCAGTATCATAGGGGCTCTTGGCGTCAGCGGCGGCAGCGCCGAGGAGGATACGGCACTGGCTGCTTACGGAAGAGAGATGCTAAAGGAGGTAATTTCGTGTCAGTAAATGAAAAAATGGTTCAAGACGTCGTGAAGGAAGTGATGGCAAAACTTCAGCTGGCGGCGGGGGCGTCTGAGGGAAAGGGCATTTTTGCAGATATGAACGATGCGATCGCAGCGGCAAAAAAGGCTCAGCGCTACATACACAGGATGTCCATGGACCAGAGAGAACAGATCATTTCCAACATCCGCAGAAAGACAAAAGAGAATGCAGAAATATTAGCGCGGATGGGCGTGGAAGAGACAGGGATGGGAAACGTCCCGCACAAGATATTAAAACATCAGCTTGTTGCTGAGAAGACGCCGGGAACGGAAGACATTACGACAACGGCATGGTCCGGGGACAAGGGGCTGACCCTCATCGAGATGGGGCCTTTCGGAGTAATCGGGGCGATCACTCCATGCACGAACCCAAGCGAGACCATTATCTGCAATACGATCGGGATGCTGGCAGGCGGGAACACCGTAGTGTTCAATCCCCACCCGGCAGCGGTTAAGACATCACAGTTTGCGGTTAATATGCTGAACGAGGCGTCCATTGAGGCGGGCGGCCCGGAAAATATCGCCTGTACGGTGGGAAAACCGACGATGGAAAGCAGCAATATCATGATGAAACATAAAGACATCCAGCTTATCGCGGCGACAGGCGGCCCGGGAGTAGTGACGGCTGTCCTGTCCTCGGGAAGAAGAGGAATCGGGGCAGGGGCAGGGAATCCTCCCGCGCTTGTGGACGAGACGGCGGACATCAGGAAAGCGGCCGGGGATATCGTAAATGGCTGTACCTTTGACAATAACCTTCCGTGTATCGCGGAGAAGGAGATTGTGGCGGTGGACTCCGTAGTGTCCGAGCTGATGCATTACATGGTGAACGAGCAGGACTGCTACCTGGCGTCAAAGGAGGAGCAGGACAAGCTGACCGCGACGGTGCTGACGCCGAAAGGGCTTAACCGGAAATGCGTCGGGCGCGACGCGAAGACACTCTTAGGCATGATCGGCGTGACGGTTCCGGACAATATCCGGTGTATCGTGTTCGAGGGAGAAAAGGAGCACCCGCTCATCGCTACAGAGCTGATGATGCCGATCTTGGGCGTGGTGAGGGCAAAAGACTTTGAGGACGCGGTGGAGAAGGCAGTGTGGCTTGAACACGGCAACCGGCATTCCGCCCACATCCACTCAAAGAACATTGACAATATCACCCGCTACGCAAAGGCGATCGACACTGCGATATTAGTGAAAAACGCGCCTTCCTATGCGGCGCTGGGATTCGGGGGAGAGGGCTTTTGCACCTTCACCATCGCCAGCAGGACAGGAGAAGGGCTTACAAGTGCAAGCACATTTACAAAGAGAAGACGCTGCGTAATGTCAGAGAGCTTATGCATCCGTTAAGTTGGAGGAGAAAGATATGGATATAAATTCAGTTAATGTAGAGGCCATAGTGAAACAGGTGTTGGAAGGGATGCTGGAAAAGCCGGCGGGAGCGTCTGCCCCCACAGCGCCGGGACAGATTCCTGCCACATCGAAAGTGGCGATGCTCACAGCATTAGAGCATTATGATATCAAGGAATATCCGATTCCGGATATCGGGGACGACGATATTCTTGTTAAAGTAGAAGGGTGCGGGATCTGTGGCACAGACGCCCACGAATTCAAGCGTGATCCCTTCGGGCTTATCCCTCTGGTTCTGGGACATGAAGGAACCGGCGAGATCGTAAAGATGGGAAAGAACGTGAAGAAAGACAGCGCCGGCAAGGATCTGAAGATAGGCGATAAGGTTGTCACCTGCATGATCTTTAAGGACAACCCGGACATTACCATGTTCGACCTGAATAAGCAGAACGTGGGAGGCGCCGATGTATACGGCCTTCTGCCGGATGACGACATCCACCTGAACGGATGGTTCGCGGACTATATCGTAATCCGCGGCGGTTCCACCGTATTCAACGTAAGCGACCTGGACCTTGATTCCCGAATCCTTATCGAGCCATGCGCGGTGCTTATTCACGCGGTAGAGCGGGCGAAGACGACGGGAATCTTAAGATTCAACAGCAGAGTAGTCGTTCAGGGCTGCGGTCCCATCGGACTGATCTGCATCGCCATCCTCCGTACTATGGGCATCGAGAACATCGTGGCTGTGGACGGGGAGCAGAAGAGGCTTGACTTTGCAAAGGAGATGGGCGCGACAAAGTCAGTGAACTTCAAAGACCAC